>Ga0210388_10000199_pt1 | contig 57405 bp, 50 predicted proteins | sample IncBWC19OmetaG_FD_155485 | JGI IMG/M metagenome (GOLD analysis project Ga0210388, IMG submission 155485) | Forest soil microbial communities from Barre Woods Harvard Forest LTER site, Petersham, Massachusetts, United States - Inc-BW-C-19-O ... | reverse complement strand
CCCACCACCCCAATCCCGACCACCCCCACCCCGACCACACCCGCGACCCCTGGAGGCGGGACCCCCGCCGCGCCGGGCGAAGCGACGCCGGGCATCGGCAGCGAACAGGGCGGCACCGGGGCCGGCGAAGGTAACGGCGAAGCTTCCGAAGGCGCGGGCGCAGGCGGGATCGGCGCCGATGGCCAGGAAGGCGGCAAATGAGCGAGCGCGAGATCGCGGCGCGCTACCGGCTCGAGAGCCGGCTGGGCTTCGGCGGCATGTCCACAGTGCACCTCGCCCAAGACATGCGCCTCGAGCGCCCGGTCGCAGTCAAGCTGCTCGCCGAGCACCTGGCCGACGACCCCGCCTTCGTCTCGCGCTTCCAGCGCGAGGCGCAGGCCGCCGCACGCCTCGTGCACCCCAACATCGTCCAAGTGTTCGACTCCGGCCGCGATGAGCGCACAGGTCAGTACTTCATCGTCATGGAGTACATCGAGGGATCCTCGGGTGCGGAGATCCTGCGCGACGAGGGCTGGGTCGAGGTCGACGAGGCGCTGTCGATCATCGAACAGGCGTGCGAGGGCCTGCACTACGCGCACCGCCACGGCGTCGTGCACCGCGACGTCAAGCCGGGGAACCTGCTGCGCGCGCGCGAAGGCGACGTCAAGCTCGCGGACTTCGGGATCGCCAAGGCCACCGAGCAGTCGAGCATCACGCAGGTCGGTTCGGTGCTCGGTACCGCCGCGTACCTCGCTCCCGAGCAGGCACGCGGGGAGGAGGCCGGACCGAGCGCAGACCTGTACGCGCTCGGCGTCGTCACCTACCAGCTGATCTCCGGACGCCTGCCCTATGAGGCCAACTCGCTGACCGAGCTCGCGCTCAAGCAGCAGCAGGAGGAGCCGGCGATGCTCGACACGCTCGTGGCTGCCGTCAACCCCGAGCTCGCCGAAGCCGTCGCCGGCGCTCTGGCGCTCGATCCGCGCGACCGCTACAAGACGGCCCTGGAGATGCGACACGCGCTCAGCGACGGAGCCAGGGGGATCGCACCTGGTGAGCTCGGCGTCAGCCGAACCCGTCGCTCCGCCGGACGCCGCGCGGCGCCGGCCACCGAGGCCACAAGCGTGCTCGCCGGCGCCGGGCGCACAGGCGCCGTCGCCTCTACGGTTGCCGCGCGCCGGCCGCGTCCCGGACCAGCCAGAGCGTCCGCCGCCCGCGCGCAGCCCGCCGGCCGCGACTCGGCGTCCACCCGGCGGCGCTCCCGCCTGCTGGTGACGATGCTCGCGATCCTGGTGCTGGTGGTCGCTGTCGTGGCGGCTGTGATCCTGACGGCTCCCGCGCCGACCAAGGTGACGCTGCGCAACGTCGTCTACTCAGACGTCCAGCACACCGCCGCCGCGCTGCAGAAGCTCGTCTCCGAAAACACGCAGTAGTGCTTGCCGCGATCCTCGATGTAAACCAGCTCGTCAAGACCGCCGGCTACCCGCTGCTGTTCGTGCTCGTCATGAGCGAGTCAAGCGGCGTCCCGATTCCGGGCGAGACGGCGTTGATCGCCGCCGCCGTGCTCGCCAGCGAGGGCAAGCTGCAGATCGGAGTCGTGATCGCGCTCGCTGCCGCCGCTGCGATCGTCGGCGACAACATCGGCTACCTGATCGGCCGCAAGGGCGGACGCTGGCTGCTCGAACGACCAGGCTCGTTCTACCGGCAGCGCCAGGAGGTTCTGCGTGTCGGCGAGCCATTCTTCGAACGCCACGGGCCCAAGGCCGTGTTCTTCGGGCGCTTCATCCTCGGGCTGCGCGTGTGGGCGTCGTGGCTGGCCGGCGCCACGCGCATGCACTGGCGCTCATTCGCGCTGTGGAACGCGCTCGGAGGGATCACCTGGGCGTTCGGCGTGGGACTGATCGCGTACCTGCTCGGCACCTCTGCCGGCAACGCGCTCGAAGCATTCGGCATCTACGGCCTCGTCGCGGTCCTGATCGCGATCGTCGGCGGCCTGTTGCTGCACCGGCGCCACGTTCGTCGCGGGCCGCGCACACCGAGTGACTGAAGCGGACGGCTCAGCAGGCGCTGCAGGGAGCGATCCGCTCCCACATATCGGCCAGCAGGCTGAGCTCGCTCTCGGAGAAGCGCGAGAAGAAGTGCTCCCTGACGACCGCCCGATGGGTGCCGCGCGCCGCCTCCAGACGATCGCGCCCGGCGCCGGTGAGGCACGCATACGAACCGCGCGCGTCGTGGTCGCACGAGCAGCGCTCGAGCAGGCCGTCGCGCTCCAACCGGTCGACCAGACGCGTCAGCCCGCTGCGCGAGAGCTGCGCCTGCTGTGCCAGGTCGCACATGCGCATGCGCCCACCGGTCGCCTCCTCGAGGTGGTAGAGCACCTCGTAGGAGGTCATCGGCAGGCCGTGGGCCTGCTCCAACTCGGCGTCCAGCCGCTTTGCCAGGCATGCGTGGGCCCTCAGCAGGCCACGCCACGCGCGCAGCTCGCCGAGCGAGAGCCCATCCTGCTCAGAGGTGGCGATCTTGACGGCGGTGACGGTCGACATTGCGGTCCTTGCAGGCCCTTTCCTCAGTCGAACATAGCAGCGCTGGTCCCGATTGCTCGCGAAATCGCTGTCATCGCCTCGTCGCCCGCCACGCCCACAGCATCATCAGCGGCTGCAGCGGCAGCCGCGCGTACAGCGCCCACGCAGGGATCCCGCGGAAGCGCTCCGGCGCGCGCGCCATGTGCAGGTTGGCTGGGAACACCGCCGCCAGCAGCGCGATCAGGCCGACGCCCGACAGGCGCCGAGTGAACGGCACGAGCACGCCGACGCCGCCCACGATCTCGGCCACTCCGCTCACCTGCACGACGCGCTTTGCGCTGGCGCGCAGCGGCGGCGGCACCATCCGTTCGTAGGCGCGCGGTATCACGAAGTGGTTGACACCCGCGGCGATGAAGAAGTTCGCGAGCACGCGCCGCGACCATCCGCGCTTCGCACCCTCCTGCTCATCTGCATCCATTGCGCCTCGCTTCCTCCGTACGCTCGCCCCACGGCCGGCAGGCCGCCTGAACAAAAATCTAGCGACCCTCGATCAGTGAGCGCCCGGTCATCTGCGCCGGTTGCTCGATCCCCAGCGCCTGCAGCACCGTCGGCGCCACGTCCGCGAGGATCCCGCCCTGCCCCCGCAGCCGCACAGCGGTGCTCGTGAGGATCAGTGGCACCGGGTTCAACGAGTGCGCCGTGTTGGGAGAGCCGTCCGGCTCGAGCATGTGGTCCGCGTTGCCGTGATCGGCCGTCACCACGCATACGCCGCCGCGCGCGTGCACCGCCGCGACCACCTCGCCGAGACACTCGTCAACGGTCTCGATCGCCTTGACGGCCGCCTCGATCACACCCGTGTGCCCAACCATGTCGGCGTTGGCGAAGTTGATGATCCCGAAGCGCGGAGCGTCCCCGTCCCGGTCCGCGTCCGTGCGCCACGCGTTCACGAACGCGGCCGCCGCCTCGTGCGCGCTCATCTGCGGCTTGTGGTCATACGTCGGAACATCGCGCGGCGAGGGCACCAGCTCGCGGCGCTCTCCGCGCAGCGGCGCCTCCTCGCCGCCGTTGAAGAAGTACGTCACATGGGGATACTTCTCGGTCTCGGCAACGTGCAGCTGGGGTACGCCTGCGCGCTCGAGCACCAGCGATAGCGTCGTCTGCGGGCGCTCTGGTGAGAACACCACCGGGTACGGCCAGCCCTCCTCGTAGCTGGTCAGCGTCGTGTAGCGCGCGATCGCTGGCACCCCGCCGCGGTCCACCTCCGCAAACTCCGGCTCCGCCAGTGCCTGCGTCAGCTCGCGCATCCTGTCGGGCCTGAAGTTGAACGCGATCACGCTGTCGCCGGGGCGGATGCGTGCCTCCTCGCCCACGAGCGTGGGCTCGATGAACTCGTCGGTCTCGCCTCTGCGATACGCATCCTGGACTGCCTGCTCGCCGCTGCCCGCGCGTTGCGGAGCCTCGCCGTGCACGAGCAGGTCGTAGGCGCGCTGCGTGCGCTCCCAGCGCTGGTCGCGGTCCATCGCCCAGTAGCGGCCCATCACCGAGCCGACGCGTACCCCCGGCGTTGCGTCGAGCTCGCGTAGATAGCCGGCGCCTGCGTGCGGCAACGTGTCGCGGCCGTCGGTGAACGCGTGCACGATCAGTTCCTTGACCGCCAGCGCACGCGCGAGCTCGATCAACGCGCGCAGGTGATCCAGCGAGGAGTGCACGCCGCCATCGGAGACGAGGCCCAGCAGGTGGACGCGCTCGGCGTCGGCGAACGCCGCTCGCAGCATCTCGTTCTGCGCGAGCGAGCCGTCGGCGGCCGCGTCGTCGATCCGCACCAGGTCTTGGCGGACCACCGCGCCCGCGCCCAGGTTCAGATGCCCCACCTCGCTGTTGCCCATCTGCCCCTCCGGCAGCCCCACCGCCAGCCCCCATGCGGTCAGCGTCGTGTGCGGGTATGAATCCCAAAGGGAGTCGAAGACCGGCGTGCGCGCCAGCGACACAGCGTTGCCTGGGCCCGGCGCGGCCAATCCCCAGCCGTCCAGCACGATCAGGCAAGCACTCGACACCGGCAGCTCTGGCGGCCCGTCCACGCCGCCCTCGACGCCCATCCCGGGCGCCCCAGCCGTCGGGCTCATCGCATGCGCGCGACCGAGCCGCCGCCGGAGCGCCCGGCGGCAGCGGCGGCCGCCGCGATCTGCGCGAAGCACTCCGCGTCGAGCGACGCACCGCCCACCAGCGCCCCGTCGACATCCGCCAGCGCCAGCAGCTCCGACGCGTTCTCGGGCTTGACCGAGCCTCCGTACAGGATCCGCAGCGACTGCGCGGCCTGCGCGTCGCGGTCTGCCACGAGCGCGCGGATGAACGCGATCGCCTCCTGCGCCTGCTCCGGCGTGGCCACCCTGCCCGTGCCGATCGCCCAGATCGGCTCGTACGCGATCACCACCTCCGCGAGGCGCTCGGCCTCCACATTCGCCAGATCCTCTCTCAATTGCTGGCGCAGCTTGCGATCCGTTTCGTCGTTGTCGCGCTCCTCCTCGGTCTCGCCGACGCACAGGATCGGCGCGAGACCCGCTGTCAGCGCCGCCGGCAGCTTCAGCGACAGCGCCTTGTCGGTCTCCCCGAACAGCGCCCTGCGCTCGGAATGACCCAGCACGACGCCACGCACGTCGAGCTCGCTGAGCATCGGCGCGGAGATCTCGCCCGTGAACGCGCCCTCGACCTCCTGGTGCATGTTCTGCGCGTAGACCTCGACGCGCGAGCCGCGCGCGCTGTCCACCATCGCCTGCAGGTCCGTGAACGGAACGCAGATCGCAACGTCGACACCATCCAGCGCCGACACACGTGGAAGCAGCGCCTGGATGTAGTCCTCCGCCTGCTCCTGCGTCTTGTGCATCTTCCAGTTGCCCGCGATCAGCGGCGTGCGAGCCTCGCTCATCCGAGGGCCACTCCGACGCCGTCCAACGCCTGCACCCCCGGCAGCGTCGCGCCTTCAATGCTCCTCATCGACTCTCCCATCTGTCGCGCTCCATCACGATATCCACCCGCAGACCTCCTGTCTGCCGGCCCTGCGGACGGCCTCGATCGGATGGGCCGGGTCGCTGTCGCTCACAGGACCCTCTGCACCAGGTCAACCACGCGGTTGGAGTACCCCCACTCGTTGTCGTACCACGCGACGACCTTCAGCATCGTGCCGTCCATCACCGCCGTCAGCAGCGAGTCGACGATCGAGGAGAACTGCGAGGAGATGATGTCGGTCGAGACGATCGGATCCTCGGTGTACTGCAGGATCCCAGCCAGCGGGCCGCTGTCGGCGGCGGCCTTCAGCGCCGCGTTGATCTCGTCGACGCTCGTCTCGCGATCGCACTCGACGGTCAGGTCGACGACCGAGCCGGTGGGGACCGGCGCGCGCACGGAGAAGCCGCCCAGCTTGCCCTGGAGCTCCGGGATCACGAGGCCGATCGCCTTCGCCGCGCCCGTCGACGCCGGGATCAGGTTGATCGCCGCCGCCCGCGCGCGGCGGAGGTCCTTGTGGGGCATGTCCTGTAGGCGCTGGTCGGCCGTGTATGCGTGAATCGTCGTCATCAGGCCGTGCTTGATGCCAACTGTGTCGTTGATGACCTTCGCAACGGGCGCCAGGCAGTTGGTCGTGCACGACGCGTTGGAGATCACGTCGTGACGCTCGCGGTCATAGACCTCGTCGAAGTTGACGCCCAGCACGACCGTCGCGTCCGGGTCGCTCGCCGGGGCCGAGATGATCACCTTCTTGGCTCCCTGAGCGAGGTGCTGCGCGGCGCTCTCGCGGTCGGTGAACAGCCCGGTTGACTCGATCACCACGTCAACCCCGAGCTCGCCCCACGGCAGCGCCGCAGGGTCGCGCTCGGCGAGCACCTGCAGCTGTTTGCCGTCCACTTCCAGCGCGCTGTCGCCGCTGGCGCGGACCTCGCCCGGATATGGCCCGAGGATCGAGTCGTACTTGAGCAGGTGCGCCAACGTCCTGGAGTCCGTCAGGTCGTTGACCGCCACCCACTCGATCTCCTGCGCCAGCTCGTCGCCCCGAGCCTTCGCGGCGCGGAACACGTTTCGCCCGATGCGGCCGAAACCGTTGATCCCCACGCGTACCGCCATTCACTGCCTCCTGGAAACCGAAATGAACGATGCCGGCCTCGGGAGCCCCAGCGGCCGAGCGGGATCCCGCGGCCACCGATCGCTCCCTCGCCCGGCGTGCGGGGGAGGCTATCAGCGCGCCGTAAGCCGGCGACTTCGCTGCCGCTGTCAGCCGGCGCCGGAGGGCTGGCCCGCCGGCTGCGGCTCTCCCACCGAGATCTCGGGCTGCATGGACGGCGGCGGAGCGCTCACCGTGACGGTCGCGCTCGTCGGCGCGAGCTCCACGCGCGCGAGCGCCGTGCCGGAAACCGCTGCGATCGCCCACGCCTCGTCGATCGCGTGCTCGACGACGGCCGCCGGCAGCAGGCACGTCTCGAGGAAGCGCCGCAGCTGGCCGCGCTCGAGCATATGCGCGTCCGCCTCCAGCTCCTCGACATGCGTGGGCGCCGCCACCCCGGCGAGCTGCGGGACGAGAATGCACGCGGCCATGTCGTCCGGTGTGGCGAGCGCCGCAGCCCGCACACGCGCGAGCAGCTTCGACGCATCGGGACGCGAGCCGAGCTCGGCGACGATCTCGGTGAGCCGCTCCTGCCCGAGCAGCTCATCCCCGCAGCGGGCCTCGAGGAGACCGTCGGTGAAGAAGCACGCAACCGCGCCGCGCGGCAGCGACACGGTCGTCTGCCGGCGCCCCGTCGGCACCGTCCACCCGATCGGCGGCGAAGCGCAGACGGCGAGCGGCTCACGCGTCTGCAACCCAAGCAGGATCGGCGGAGGATGGCCCGCGCTGGCATACGTCAGGACGCCCTCGCCGGTGTTGTACACGCCCACCACCACCGTCGCGAAGTGCTCCATTGTGCGGTCGGCCAGCACCCGTCCGGCCAGCGCCAGAGCCGCGCGCGGCTCCAGCCCGGCCTGCAGGTAGGCGCGCAGCGTGTAGCGCATCAGCGCTGCCTGCGTCAGCGCTTCGTGCCCATGGCCGGCGACATCGCCGAGGATCAGCGCGACCCTGCCGGGCGCCGGAACGAACACGTCGTAGAAATCGCCGCCGGCGGCGGGCCCCTCGGCCGGTCTGTAGGCGACCGACACCGCGGCTCCGCCGACACGCGCCGGTATCTCCGGCACCAGCGCCGCCTGCATCACGTCCACGTCGTGCAGCAACGTCGTTCGCTGTCCCTCCAGGCGCGCCGCGCGCCGCGCGGCGACACGCGAGCGAACGGCAAACCACAGCGCCAGCAGTAGCAGCACGAGGATGATCGGCTTGCTCCAGTCCGGGACGGGGATCGGCAGCGGAATGTGCCTGCCGATCGCGTCGAGCGGATTGCTCGCCCGATGGTGGCTCGCGCCGGAGCCAGCCCGCCCGCGCGTGCTTGTGGCGGGGACGCTGGGGCCGCTCGCCGCCCCGCCTGCAGTGGAGCTGCCGGCGGGGCCCGCCCCGTTCGGGCCTCGCGCTGCGCGCGATCCCGACGGCCCCCGCCGGGCGCCGCTGTGCGCCGATCGGCGGACGCCGGTCGTGGCGGTCGGCGCCGCAGCAGAGGCGGCCGCCGGTGCCGCCGTCGAGCCGGCCGCGGCCGCCGTCGCCGTCGTGTCGTGGCCGCGGCTCGGCGAGGACGACGATCCGCCCGACGATGTCCCGGACGCGCCGCCGGGACTTGTCGGCTCGCCCGCGTGCGGACTTTCCGTGGGTGTTTCGCTCGACGCGCTCGGCGTCGAGACCGTCACCGGTGTGCTCGACACGCTGAGCGGCGCAGTCGACACCTTGACTTCCGGCGTCGAAACCGTGGCCACCGGTGTCGACACGGTGACCGCCGGCACGGACGCACCGACGGGGGAGGTGGACACCGCGACCGACGGCGTCGACACGGTCACGCCGGGTACCGAGATGCCGACGCTGGGCAGCGACACGCTGAGATCGGGCAGCGCCGCGCCGACGCGCTGCAGCGAGCCCGCGAGCGGCGCCAGGCTCGGCGGCGGGGCGCTCGAGGCATGCAGCAACCCGACCTGGGCGTAGGCAGAGCCACCCGCAAGCAGCGCACCCGCGGCGCCCACCAGCGACGCACCCACCGCAATCGCAGCGCGCATGGACGGTCGCGGCTTCACCTCAGTCACCGCGATCCGCGCCTGCGCGAATGAGAGCCGGGCTCAGGTCAATCACCCGCCGCGAGCGCGAGCAACGCCGCCTCACACGAGGGATACAGCGCGATCAAGGCAGTCACCCCCGCTATGTCGAAGGTCCGCAGCACCTGCTCGTTGTCCTCGCTGCAGACTACCGCCAGCGAGCCGCCGGGGTGCTCTCGCAGCCGCATCACGGCCCCGACGAGCGCGCCGATCGCCGTCGAGTCGATGAACGTCGCGGGCGAGAGATCGACGACGAGCCGCTTGCCGGCGCTGATCGCCTCGGCCATGCGCTCTCTGAACTGGGGACTGGCCGCGTAGTCGAGCTCGCCGCCCGCAACAAGGATGACGACATCGTCGTCGCGCTCGACGCCCTGATCCGTCGCGTCCTCGGTGAAATAGAAGAAGGTCATCCGCCGCTCCGGCCGGGCCAGAGCTCTCTCCCATGTCTCGACAGCTATCGTTAACGCTGTAGCAGAAAAGTCGCTGTTAGCGGTGCTTTGTGGCCGCAGGTTCGAGTAGGCGGATTCGGTGTCCACGGCCCCTGACTCGTGAAACCGGCAGGCTCAGGGGCTGCGCGGCGACTTCTGCAGGTCGCGATGCGCGACCGCCACGTCGAGGTCGTCGTCCTCGCGATAGCGCTCGGCGAGGTGTTGGGCGATCGCCACCGAGCGGTGGCGGCCGCCGGTGCAGCCGATCGCGATCACCAGGTGCGCCTTGCCCTCCGCGACGTATTGCGGCAGCAGGAAGTCCAGCAGCGCCTCGAGACGTTGGTAGAGCTCGTCGAGACGCCCGTCGGCGGCGATGTAGTCGACCACCGCGTCATCCAGTCCGGTCAGTTCCCGGAGCTCCGGCTCGTAGTGGGGATTGGCGAGGAAGCGGACGTCGAACGCGAGGTCCTCCTCGCGCGGCGGACCGTGCTTGAAGCCAAAGCTCATGAACGTCACCGACAGCCGCCCGACCGTCTGGCGCGGCAGGAACTCCTCGGCGATCTTCTCGCGCAGCATGGCTGCCGACATCGCTGTCGTGTCGATCACCAGGTCGGCACGTCCGCGCAGTGGCTCGAGCAGCGCGCGCTCGGCCGCCACCCCCGCGGCGACGCTGCCCTCCGGCGCGAGCGGGTGGCGCCGGCGCGTCTCCTTGTAGCGCGTGACCAGCGTCTGCTCGGCGGCCTCCAGAAACAGCACGTGGTGTGTGAGCCCCAGCGCGTCGAGATCGTCCACCACCGCGCGCAGCGCCTCGAAGTACACGCCCCCGCGCACATCTGACACGACCGCCGCGCGCTCGACCTTCGAGCCCTTGTGCACGAACAGCTCGACCAGCGAGCGGATCATCTCCGGCGGCAGGTTGTCCACGCAGAAGTAGCCCGCGTCCTCGAACACGTTCATCGCCGTCGACTTGCCCGCACCCGAGAAGCCGGTGATCACCACGAGGTCCTCCAGGCGCGACTCGATCACCGGCTTGGCGGTCTTCCCGCCGCCGGTGCGCAGCGGGCGCAGGGGCCTGATCACGGCCATCACCGGTGATTGTGGCGCGCCGAGCGGACGCGCGGCTCAGCCGGCGCGGTGTAGGTAGGCGTGTATGTCTCTGCCGACCTTCGCCGGCAGGCCCGGCACTGACTGCAGTTCCTCGCTCGACGCCGAGACGACCGCCTCGGGCGAGCCGAAGTGCGTCAGCAGCGCGCGCTTGCGCGCGGCGCCGATCCCGGGCAGCTCGTCCAGCAGCGAGCTCTTCATCGCCTTGTCGCGACGGCCGCGGTGATGGGTGATCGCGAAGCGGTGGGCCTCGTCGCGGACGCGCTGGAGCAGCTGCAGCTCGGGGGTGGAGTGCTCGAGCACCAGCGGCGCGGGCCTGCCTGGCACGAAGATCTCCTCGATCCGCTTGGCGAGCGACACGACCGCGACGCCGCGCTCGCGAAAGCCCCGCAACGGGCCCAGCCCGGCGGACAGCTGCCCCTTGCCGCCGTCGATCACGACCAGGTTCGGCAGCGCCGCGAAGCTCTGGTCGTAGGCGCTGTCGTGCGGCGAGATGTCTGCCTGGCGCTCCCATTGGGCGAAGCGGCGGCTCAGGACCTCCGCCATCGAGGCGAAGTCGTCGGGTGCGCCCTCGGTCGTGCGTATCGTGAAGCGACGGTAGTCGGACTTCTTCGGCGCGCCACCCTCGAACACGACCATCGAGGCGACCGTGTGCGTGCCGCCGAGGTTCGAGATGTCGAAGCACTCGATCCGGATCGGAGGCACGTCCAGGCCCAGCACCGCCTGCAGGCCGTCGAGCGCCTCGACGCGGCTCTGGCGCCGGCGCTCGGAGCGCAGGCGCTCCTGGTCGAGCGCCAGCAGCGCGTTGCGCTCGGCCAGCTCGAGGATCCGGCGCTTCTCGCCACGCTCGGCCGCGCGCAGCTCCACCGGGCCGCCGCGCCGGCTCGAGAGTGCATCCGCCAGCGCCGGACGCCGGTCGAGGCCGCGCTGGACGACCAGCAACGCCGGGATCGACGTGTAGCCCCCGTAGTACTGGAGCATGAACTCCTCCCCCACCTCCGCCTCGTCGCGCTCGGCCTCGTTGGCGAGGTAGAAGGACTGACGGTCCGACAGCACACCGTCGCGCACCTGGAACACCTGCGCGTTCGCGTCGCGTCCGTCCACCGCGACCGCGACCGCGTCGAACGTGCCCACCGACTCGCTCGTCACGCGGCGGCGCTCCAGCAGCGAGCGCACCGCCTGCAGCCGGTTGCGCTCGAGCGTCGCCTGCTCGAACTCCTCCTCCGCCGCCGCCGCCAGCATGCGCGCCTCGAGATCGCGCTCGATCGCCGAGAAGCGTCCGCTGAGGAAGTCGATCACCCCGTCGATGCTCTCGCGGTAGCCGTCTTTGGAGACGTAGTCGACGCACGGCGCCCCGCAGCGCTTGATGTAGTAGTCCAGGCACGGGCTGCCGCTGCGCCGCCCCGGCTCGGGACCGGTGCACGAGCGGAACATGAACACCTTCGCGAGCACCTCGAGCGTCGCGCGCACGCGCTTGGCGTTGGAGTACGGGCCGAAGTAGGCGCGTCCCGGTCGGTGTCGCTCGCGCGTGAAGTACACCCGCGGATAGGGCTCGTCGAGCGAGATCGCGATGAACGGATAGGACTTGTCGTCGCGCAGGCGGATGTTGAAGCGCGGCCGGTACTGCTTGATGAAGCTCTGCTCGGCCAGCAGCGCCTCCGCCTCGGTGGCGACGACCACGCACTCGATCTGCTCGACGGCCGCGACCATCTCCGCGTGCCCGGGACTGCTCGGCACCTGCGCCTTGGAGAAGTGGGACGCGACCCGCTTGCGCACCGACTTGGCCTTGCCGACGTAGATCACGCGCCCGCGGGCGTCCCGGAACAGGTACACCCCCGGCTGATCCGGCAGGGCGCGACGCTGCTGCGCCAGGCTCGCGCGCGCTCGCTCAGCGGCCGTCGGCGCCTCGCCGTCCACATTGGCGGGGTCGTCCTTGTCGGTGAGTGCTCGCGTGGCAGCCATCACTCAGAGGTTAGGCGCCGCCTGAAGTCACTCAGTAGCTGCGGGCGTGACGGTACACCGCGACCAGTGAGTACACCACGAGCGCGGCGAGCACGAACCACACGAACTCGCCCAAACCGCTCCACCTGTGCACCTGCACGAGTTCGCCGCCGCGCACTTGCAGCGCATACCACATGCGGCTGCGCACCATGTACAGGAACACCGCCAGCACGACCGCGCCGTAGAGCAGCCCGCGGTAGCGGTCGCCGAGCCCGTACAGCGTCATGTGGTGTTCGCGGTACATGCGCAGGCCGAGATAGCCGATGGCGACGCCGAACGCGACCCACACGACGGCTTCGAAGGTGCTAGCGACGCGGCCACCGCCGGGGATGAAGTACACCGCCGCCGCGATCACGAGGATGATCGCGACGTTGCGCGTGTTCTTCAGCGATTCGCTCACAACCAGAGATTAGCCGCCGTGCCAGCTTAGGTTCTCAATCGACGAGCGTCTCCAGGCGCGCGTACGCGTCCTCGACCGCGCGCGTCGCCGCGGTGTGGCGCGCTTCGGACTTGGCCGACTCGTAGCGGCTCGCCCACGCCGCCGGATCGGTGAGCTCGGCTTCGAGCGCCTTCAGCGCGGCCTCCGCCTCTTCGACCGCGCGCTCGGCCTGCTGCTGATGGTTCAGGCGGTTCTTCGACGGGCCCTTCGCCTTCGGCTTGCGCTTTGGTTTCTCCAGTTCGGACGGGCTCGATCCGTTTGTAGTTCCAGACGGCGCATGCGCCGTCTGGCGGGGAGGCGCATGCGCCTCCCCGGGACGGCCCGCATGCGGGCCGTCCTGCCCCGAAGACTTCCGCTCGTCGCGCACGCGCACGTACTCTGGCCAGCCGCCGACATAGCTGTGCAGCGAGTGCTCCTCCACCGCGACCGTGCGCGTGCCGACGGCGTCGAGCAGCGCCCGGTCGTGCGAGACGAGCAGGATCGCGCCTCCGAAGGAGCGCAGCGCGTCCTCCAGTGCCTCGCGGCTCTCGAGATCGAGGTGGTTGGTGGGCTCGTCGAGGATCAGCACGTTGGCGCCGGACTGCACCAGCACCGCCAGCGACAGCCGCCGGCGCTCACCGCCGGACAGCCCGCTGAGCGGCTTGTCCGCGTCCTCGCCCGAGAACAGGAAGCGTCCGAGCAGCGCGCGCGCCTTGCCCGGGCTGAGGCCGGTGGCGCGCTGCGCAGCGTCGGCGACGCTCTGCTCTGGCGGGCCGCCCGCGCCGAGCTCGTCCGCGTGCTGGGACAGGTAGCCGACCTGCACGTTGTGCCCCGTGCTCAGCTTTCCCGCCGCCAGCGCCCGGCGCCCGGCGAGCGTCTCGATCAGCGTCGTCTTGCCGGTGCCGTTGGGACCCACCAGCGAGACGTGCTCGCCGCGTTCGAGCCACAGCTCGACGTGATCGAGCAGCACGACCGGGTTGCCGTCGTGGCCTTCGCCGATCTCGATGCGGCCGTCGAGCAGCTCATAGATCACGCGCCCGCTGCGCTCGGGCGCCGCGAACTCGAACTCCAGCCCCTTGCCGTCGCGCGGATCACGCTCGATGCGCTCGATCTTGTTCAGCTTCTTGACGCGCGACTGCGCCTGTTTCGCCTTGGTCGCCTTGTAGCGGAAGCGCTCGATGAAGCGCTCCATGCGCTCGATCTCCGCAGCCTGCTTGTCGATCGCCTTGCCCAGCGCCATCTCGCGCGCCGCCTGCTCGCGTCGCCACTGGTGCCAGGTGCCGGCGAAGAAGCGCGAGTGGCCGGCCTCGAGCTCCAGCACGGCCGTGCCCACCGCCTCCAGGAACCAGCGGTCGTGTGCGACCAGCACCACCGCCGCGTCGAGATCCACGAGCGTCTGCTCGAGCCACTCCAACGACTCGATGTCCAGGTGGTTGGTGGGCTCGTCCAGCAGCAGCACGTCTGCGCCGGTTGCCAGCGCCCGCGCCAGTGACGCACGCGTGAGCTGACCACCGGAGAAGGTGTCGAGGTTGCGGTCGAGGTCCGCATCGCGAAAGCCGAGGCCGTGCGCCATCGCGGTTGCGCGGTTGCGCCACAGATAGCCCCCGCGCGACTCCAGGCGGCCCTGCGCGCGCGCATATCGCGCGAACGTCGCCTCGTCGCTCGCACCCGCCGCCATCTTCGTCTCGAGCGCCGCGAGCTCGGCCTCGATCTGCAGCTCCTCGGAGCAGCCCGACAGCAGGTAGTCGCGCAGCGCCACGTCGCGCTCACGCGGCGGGCGCTGATCGTGCAGCGCGATGCGCACTCCCTTGGCGACGCTCAGCTCGCCACGGTCGATCGAGGTCTCGCCCGCGAGCATCCGCAGCAGCGTCGTCTTGCCCGCCCCGTTGCGCCCGGCGATCGTCATCCGTTCGCGGCGCTCGAGCTTGAACGACACGCCGCGCAGCAGCGGCTTGCCGGCCATGTCCTTGTGCATGTCGGATGCGATCAGAAGCGCCATCGGCTGCTGATGGTAGGCGCTGGATTTGTGCTTCCTGTGCGGCCGCGGTCGTGGGCGCGCTCGGCCAGTGTCCTTCTGCAAAGTCTGTATAACGATCGTTATACAGTCGAGGTTTTTCGAGGCCGGGCTTCCGTGTGCTTCGGTAGGATCCCCGATCGATGCGCACCAGGCTCCTCATAGCGCTGTTGACGTCCGCGCTGCTCGCGTCGCTCGTGCTTGCCCCCGTGGCGGGCGCCTACAACGACGGTCGCGGCCTGTACGGCGATCTCCTGGAAGAAGCGGTCACCACCACGGGCTTCGCGCTGATCGTCTTCTTCCCGCTGTTCGTGTTCCTGATGAGCATGCTCCAGAAACACCTCGAGAAGCGCAAGGAAGCGCGCAAAGCGGCGCACAAGGCGTACCTGGCGAACGGCCAGTGGCGCGGCGGCTGGTAACTAGCGGGCCGATGGCCGGCGCTGGACTTTGTCCTCACCAACGGCTCCGCCGTCGGTGCCGGCTCGCGTGCTAGCGCACGCCACGATCCTTGCGTCCGCGTCCAGCTTGGCCCTCGGCCCGCTAGTCGCGTTCGAGGTGAGACGATGAGCGACGGCGACGGTCGCAGCGGGCGCGACGCCGTCGACTACGAGCGGCGCGGCGCGGCCGCGATCATCACGATCGACCGCCAGCACCGGCGCAATGCGGTCGACGGCGACACGGCGGCGGCGCTGCACGAGGCTTACCTGCGCTTCGAGGCCGACGACGACGCGCGCGTGCTCGTCGTCACGGGAGCCGGCGGTGTGTCCTTCTGCGCGGGCGCTGACCTGAAGGCCACCGACACGATGGCGGGGCGGCTGATGAGCGGAGAGGGGCCGATGGGCTTCACGCGGCTGACGGCGTCGAAGCCGACGATCGCCGCGATCTCCGGGTACTGCCTCGCGGGCGGCCTCGAGATCGCGCTGTGGTGCGACCTGCGCATCGCCACCGAGTCCTCCGTGCTCGGCTATCCCGAGCGGCGCTGGGGTGTGCCGTTGATCGATGGCGGCACCCAACGGCTGCCACGGATCGTCGGCCTCGGCCGCGCGCTCGATCTGATCCTCACCGGTCGCCTGCTCGACGCGCACGAGGCGCTGTCGATGGGTCTGCTCACCGAGGTGGTCGCGCCCGGCGCTCACCTCGAGCGCGCGCTCGCGCTCGCCGACGGCCTGTCGCGCTTCCCGCAGCGGACGATGCTCGCCGATCGACGCGCCGCGATCGAGGGCTTCGGCCTGCCGCTCGCCGATGCGCTCGCGCTGGAGGCGCAGGCGGGGCCCGAGGTGTTCGAGGACGGTGCGCGCGGCGCCGAGCGTTTTGCAGCCGGCGAGGGCCGCGGGGGAGCCGGCGCGGGGGCGTGAGCGATCTCAGGCCAAGCACCGGCACGGTGGGCTCACCATGGAGCCGCTCGGCGGCACCCGAAGAACAGCTACGTCTTGCCGTCCGCCCATATGCGGGACACGGCGGTCACATCCCTTCGAAGTAGGCCGTCACGCTGAACCGCACGCCAAGGACGTCCGCTACACGCTGCAGTTGATCGAGCGTGGCGCTGCTGTAGCCGTCGCGCTCCCAGCGCCGCACCTGAGACTCGCTCACGTCCAGACGTCGCGCGAGACCGAACTCAGTCCGATGGGAGGCTTTGCGCTCCTGGAGGAACACTCTGCCCACCTCCGGAAGTGGTCCTATATCACGGGCGCTGGGACGTCCAGCGCGGCTCTGATCGGCGGACTCGTCGGCGCTCACATCCAGGCCTCCAGCGTAGATCGCCGCAATCGATTCCCGGTTGGTTCAGGTCGCGACGTGCAGGTCACCACGACGCACCCTACCTGCTAGCAGATGCCAATGCTAGTGCGAATAGAACCTGGCGTTGCGACCGGATCGCTGTTGTTGCGATGGGCCCCGTGTGTGCGACCTGGCCGCGAAGAGAAGCCGGCGCGTGGTTCCCCTATCCGATCCGCGGCGAGATACCACAGCCACCGGTGGCCAACACTTGCGCGCCCTGACGGCCACTACGCGCCGTGCGCGGTGGGTCGGCGACCCGCGAGAACCGGCCCACTCAAATCGAACTATCCAGAGGGACAAAGCGTCAATGAGCCACGCAACGTCTGCAAACAACACCACTCTGGCCCCCCAACACCACGCAAGAGATCCGTTGCGTGATTCGCGACCGCTGCCTCGAAAAATGCGTTTTTGCAGGGATTTTCTCGTTGAAAGCAGCATCGATCCGTGTCAGAAGTATCCCGTGAGGAGACGAACGGCTTAGCGACGTCTTGACGCGCACCCCGGAGGCTTGCGAGGATGTCACCCGATATGCCGACGAACCCTCACGCTCAGGAACCGGTCATAGAGAGGATCACTCCCGCCAAGGCGAGGAAGATCCTGCGATCCAACGGCCACAACCGTAACCTGCGGCGTGCGCGAGTGGAGAGCTTCGCGGACGCGCTATCGCGCGGAGAATGGATGCTTAACGGCGAGACCATCAAGATCGCCGAGGACGGCACGTTGCTCGACGGCCAACATCGGCTCGAAGCCGTCATAGCCGCAGGTGTAAGCATGCGGACAGTTGTCGTGCGGGCGCTTCCGATGGAGGCACAGGACACGGTGGACACCGGTCGAAAACGCCGCTTGGCGGACCTTTTGAAGATCGAAGGGCACAGCGACGCACATGGACTCGCGGCCACGATCAACATGCTGCACAGGTATAGGGCCGGCCAACGCCTCGATCCTTCGCGTAGCGGAGCGCCTACACCGCACCAAGCGCTGGCGCTCGTCGAGGAAGTCGCAGGGCTGCGCGAGAGCGTGCGAGCAGCGCGAAAACTTACGAACGAGATTGGCGGCCCGCTTGGGATCTTCGGAGCTCTCCACAGCGTATTTCGCGAAATCGATCCGAGGGCAACCGATGAGTTCTTCGCCCGTCTCGAGGACGGCCTAGAACTCACGAAGGGAGACCCCGTGTGGCACCTCAGACGGAGCATCCTCCACACGCGGCGCGATCGCCATTATGCCCAGACCCCTTACTACATGGCGGCTGTGATCATCAAGGCGTTCAACTATCGGCGTGCCGGCAGGACGATCGATCTGCTCTCGTTCAGATCCTCCGAGCCGTTCCCGGTGGTCGTCGACACCAGGCGGGGCCGTCGATGACCGCTCGCGCCAAGCCTGAGTGCAGAGTCGTCGATCTGACGCCCGAGATGGCCCAGACGATGCTTGGAGAGAACATCCGCAACCGGCCCATTCGGCACGCATACGTAAAGCGACTGGCCGAAGCAATGACGCGCGGCGAGTGGACGATGAATGGGGAGCCTATCCAGGTGGCTGATGACGGGACGCTCCTCAATGGCCAACATCGTTTGAGCGCTGTAGTGAAATCGGGCACGACGATTCCGATATTGATCGTGAGCGGTCTTCCCGCCGAAGCGCTCCGGACTGTGGATACGGGTACACGCCGCACACTGTCCGACGTACTGGCGCTTCGCGGTGAGAGCGACACGACCAATCTCGCGGCTGCTCTCGGGTTGCTGCATCGCTATAGACGAGGGTCTCGCATGGATCAGGCCGGCCACACTGCCCCGACAGCACAGGAGGCGCTATCGCTTCTCGACCACGAGCCGAGCCTGAGAGATGCACTCCGGACAGCGCGAAGGCTCCATCGTCGCAATCACATGCGACAGAGCGTGATGGCAGTGCTCAGCTATTTGTTCGACGAGGCGGATCCCGGCGAGGGAACGCGCTTCTTCGAGGTCCTCTGCATCTCTGACGACCGGCCGCAGAGCCCGATACGGGCGTTGCAATCGGTTCTCGCGAGCCAGCGAGCGGACCGCACATATCGGCTTCCCGCCTATTCGCTGTGCGCGATGACGATCAAGGCCTTCAATGCTTGGAGAGACGACACGCCGATCGCGCTTCTGTCGTTCAAGCCGGGAGGCAAGGCTCCTGAGCCGTTCCCACGATTCGATCGTCGCCCTCGGTCTGGCCAGTAGCCACAACGCGGTCCGCCGGTTGCCGATCACGCAAGATCACAAGCCTCGGGACGCGATTGCACCCCAGGGAATCTGCCTACCCAGGGCGTATCGATCGTCTCACGCGCCCTACGGCTCGGAGCGCCCACCGCGCCCAGCATCCAAGGTATGCTCGCTGGGCAATGGCGTACTTCGTCACAGGAGCGACAGGCTTCATCGGTCGCCGTCTGGTCGAGCAGCTGCTCGAGCTCCGACAGGGAAAGGTCTACGTGCTCGTGCGCGAGAGCTCGACCGCCCGGCTCGACGACCTCATCGCGCGCTGGAGCGTCGTCGCCGGCTCCTCGGCGGCGGAGCGTGTCGAGCCTGTGATCGGCGACCTGCGCCGCCCGCTGCTGGGCGTCGAGAAGGAGCGCGTCGCGGAGCTGCGCGGCGAGATCGACCATTTCTTCCACCTGGCCGCCGTCTACGACATGACGGCCCCCGCCGAGCGCAACACCGCGGTCAACGTCGGCGGCACCACGCACGCCGTCGAGCTGGCGCGCGCGATCGACGCCAAGCGCCTGCACCACGTGTCCTCGATCGCCGTCGCGGGAACCTACCGAGGCGTGTTCGACGAGGACATGTTCGACGAGGGCCAGCGCCTGCCCTCGCCGTATCACCGCACCAAGTACGAGTCCGAGCGGATCGTCCGCGAGCAGCCCTACGTGCCGTGGCGCGTGTACCGGCCGGGCGTCGTGGTCGGCGACTCGCAGACCGGCGAGATGGACAAGATCGACGGGCCGTACTACTTCTTCAAGGCGATCCAGCGGCTGCGGCAGCTGCTGCCCGAGTGGGTGCCGCTCGTCGGACTGGATCTCGGCTACACGAACATCGTCCCCGTCGACTGGGTCGCCGGCGCGCTCGAGCACATCGCGCACGAGCCCGACCTCGACGGCAGGGCGTTCCACCTCACCGACCCGCGCGGGCAGCGCGTCGAGGATGTGATCAACGAGCTGGCCGCGAAGGCGCACGCGCCGCGGTTCGCCGTGAGCATCGACAAACGGATCACCGACCCGCTGCCGAAGTGGCCGCTGAAGCTCGCTTTGGCGCTGCCGCCGCTGCGCCAGGCACGCTCATTGGCGCTACGCGATCTGGGCATCCCGCAGGAGGTGCTCGCACACATGGAGCTGGTGCCGCGCTTCGACACGCGCGAAGCCGCCAGCGCGCTGGCCGGCTCGCCGCTCGAGCAGCCGCCCGCATTGAAGGACTACATCGGGCGACTGTGGGACTACTGGGAGCGCGACATGGACACGCAGCTTCGCCGCGGCGCGACGCTCAAGCAGGCGCTCGAGGGCAAGCACGTGCTGATCACCGGAGCCTCCTCGGGCATCGGACGCTCGGCCGCGCTCAAGGTCGCCGAGGCCGGCGGCGTGCCGCTGCTGGTGGCGCGCAACGTCGACAAGCTCGAGGAGGTGCGCGCCGAGATCGTCGCCGGTGGCGGCACCGCGTACGTGTACGCAGCGGACATCTCCGACATCGAGTCCGTCGAGCGGCTGCTCGAGCGCGTGCTCGCCGACCACCGCAACATCGACATGCTCGTCAACAACGCCGGGCGCTCGATCCGGCGCTCGATCGCGCTCAGCTACGACCGCTTCCACGACTTCGAACGGACGATCCAGCTCAACTACTTCGGCGCCGTCAAGCTGATCATCGGCCTGCTCCCGGGCATGCGCGAGCGCGGCTCCGGGCACATCGTCAACGTCTCCTCGATCGGCGTGCAGACGAACCCGCCGCGCTTCTCGGCGTACGTGGCCTCGAAGGCGGCACTCGACGCGTTCACGCGCGTGGTCGCCTCGGAGGTGATCGGCGACGGCGTCACCTTCACCACGATCCACATGCCGCTCGTGCGCACGCCGATGATCGCGCCCACGAAGATGTACGACGCGTTTCCCGCGATCAGCCCTGAGGAGGCCGCCGACATGATCTGCGAGGCGCTGCGCGCGCGCCCCAAGGAGATGGGCACCTGGATGGGCAAGTTCGGCGAGGTCGCCTACACACTGTCGCCGAGCGCGGTCGACAGGCTTCTGCATCTCGCCTATCGCGTGTTCCCGGACTCGGCTGCCTCGAAGGGTCAAACAGACCTCGAGGAGCACGTGTCCTTCGAGCAGATCGCGATGGCGACGCTCACCAGGGGCGTGCACTGGTGAGCAACCGCTGAGCACGATCCTGAGAAGATCGCAGGAGTGAGCAACGACCGCGGCAACGCAATCGAGGTACGTGCCCTCTGCAAGCGCTACGGCGATTACGAGGCGGTGCGCGACCTCGACATCACGGTGCGCCGCGGCGAGGTGTTCGGGCTGCTCGGCCCCAATGGCGCCGGCAAGACCACCACGGTCGAGATCCTCGAGGGCTACCGCACGCGCACCAGCGGCGAGGTCTCGGTGCTCGGACACGACCCCGCGCACAGGTCGATCGCGCTGCGCCGCCAGATCGGCATCGTGTTGCAAGCGGGCGGCGTCTACGGCCACATCACCCCGCGCGAGGCGCTGTCGCACTGGGCGCACTTCTATCCGCATCCGCGTGACGTCTCGGAGGTGCTGTCGCTCACCGGCCTGCAGGCGAAGGCCGACGTGCGCAGCCGCACGCTCTCGGGCGGGCAGCTGCGGCGCCTGGACTTCGCGCTGGCGCTGATCGGCGACCCCGAGCTGATCTTCCTCGACGAGCCGACGACCGGCTTTGACCCGGAGGCGCGGCGGGCGGCGTGGGAGACGATGCGCTCGCTGCGCGCGCTCGGCAAGACGATCCTCCTGACCACCCACTACCTGGATGAGGCGCAAGCTCTCGCCGACCGCGTCGCGATCGTCAAGGACGGGCGCGTGCTCGCGATCGGGCCGCCGCGCGAGCTCGGCGTCGGCGCCGGGGCCGGCGGGACTCGGTACCTCGTCGCCTACCGCAGCGAGGAGGGTGAGCTGATCGAGCAGGAGACCGAGGACCCGACCACGCTGCTGCACGAGCTGACCGCGCAGGCGCTTGCCGACGGGCGCCGCCTGCAGGAGCTGTCTGTCGGACGGCCGACGCTCGAGGACGTCTACCTGGAGCTGACCGCGGATGCCTGACGCGGTTCTCCTCAGCTGGCGGCAGTACCGCCTCGAGCGGCGCATGTTCTGGCGCAACCCCAGCGCCGCGTTCTTCAACTTCGTGCTGCCGCTCGCGTTCCTCGCCGGCGGCGGCATCCTGCTCAGCGGCAGCCAGCACGATCTCAACCGCCTGGTTCCCTCGATCGCCGGCATGAGCGTGATGTCGACGACGTTCACCGCGCTCGCCTACAACACCGTCTTCCTGCGCGAGCGCGGCGTGCTCAAGCGCATCCACGGAACGCCGCTGCCGACGATCTCCTACTTCGGCGGCGTCGCCGCCAACGCCGTCACCAACACCGCCCTGCAGATCGCCATCGTCGTGCTCGCCGGACGCGCGTTCTTCGGGATCGGCTGGCCGCTGCACTGGGGCGAGCTGCTCGTGTTCGTGCTCGTCGGCGTCGTCAGCCTGGCCGCGCTCGGCGTCGCCTTCGCCCACATGATCCCCAACTTCGAGTCGACCGCCGCGTACGTCAACGCCGTCTTCCTGCCGGTGGTGTTCGTGTCCTTCTACGTGTTCGACTCGAGCAGCGCGCCGCAGTTCCTGCGCACGATCGCCGAAGCACTGCCGCTGGAGCCGCTGATCCGCGGCCTGTCCGGGGCGATGGTCACGGGCGCGAGCCTGTCGAGCAACCTCGACGGCCTGGCCGTGATCGCCCTGTGGGGCGTGCTCGGGATCTACCTGGCGGTGCGCGGGTTCTCCTGGGAGGCCGCGCGCACGTGAGGCAGCTCGCCGAGGACGTTTACCAGCTGCGCGGCCGGCCACGCAACGCGATCAACGTCTACGTGATCGGCGATGTGCTGCTGGACGCCGCCACCCGTCAGGGCGAGCGGCGGATCATGCGCGAGCTGGGCGGACGCACGCTGAGCGCGCACGCGCTCACACACGCACACCCCGACCACCAGGGATCGAGCCACGCGATCTGCGAACGACTGCAGATCCCGCTGTGGTGCGGGCAGGGCGACGTGCCGGCGATGGAGACTCCCGGCGGCATCCACAACCCGAAGGCGCCGGCGTGGCTGGACCGGCTCTACACGCGGTTCTGGACCGGACCGCCGCACCCGGTCGCACGCGCGCTCGTCGAGGGCGACGTCGTGGCTGGCTTCACGGTCCTCGAGACGCCAGGACACTCTCTCGGTCACATCGCCTACTGGCGCGAGTCAGACCGCGTCCTGATCCTCGGCGACGTGCTCAACAACATCGACATCCGGACGGGGATCCCGGGGCTGCACGAGCCGCCGGCGATGGTCTCGCCCGACCCCGCCCGCAACCGCGAGTCGGCGCGCCGGCTCGCCGCGCTGCGACCGCGGTTGACGCTCTTCGGTCACGGCGCACCGCTGCGCGACCCGGGCAAGCTCAGCGACTTCGTTGCCGGGCTGCCGGACTGAGCCGCGCGATGGCCGAGACGATTTTCCGCGCGGGCGCCATGCACGGGCAAGCAGCAGCAGGTACGCCCTCGACCGAGGGCCGCGTGACGATGGCAGTGGAGCCCACCGAGCAAGCTCGTGGCCCGTGGGATCCGCGGGCACTGCACGGCGGCGCGCCGGCGGCGTTGTTCGCTGCCGCCTTCGAGCGCGCCGAGCCGGGCTCCGACCTGCGCGTGGCGCGCCTCGGGTTCGAGTTCCTGCGCCCGATCCCGCTCGCCCCGCTGCAGCTCTCGACGCGCATCGTGCGCCCCGGCCGGCGCGTGCAGGAGCTCGCCGGCGAGCTCACCGCAACCGACCCGCGGTCCGGCGCGGAGCAGCTCGTGTGCCGTGCGAGCGCGCTGCGCGTGCAGCCGATCGGCGCCGCGGTGGCCGACGCGGCAATCGCCGCGTCAGGCGACGGCGCCGCCGGGGCGGGCGAGCGGCCGCTGCCGGCGCCCGAGACCGGCACCGCCGTGCGCTTCTCGCTGAACGACTCGCAGGAATCGAGCTTCGCGGCCACCGCAATGGAGATGCGCTGGCTGGACGACCCTCGCACCCGGGGCCCGGCACGCGTGTGGATGCGCCTGCGCCACGAGCTGCTGGCCGGCGAGCAGCTGACGCCGCTCGCGCGCTTGGCCGCGACCGCCGACTTCGGCAACGGCGTCGGCGCCGCGCTGCCGTTCGAGCGCTTCCTGTTCATCAACGCCGACCTCACGATCCACCTCCAGCGCCAGCCGCACGGCGAATGGATCGGGCTCGACGCGCGCACGTTGCTGGACAGCGGTGGCACCGGCCTCGCCGAAAGCGTGCTGCACGACATCCACGGCCCGGTCGGCCGCGCATTTCAGACACTCGTCGTCGAGCCACGCTGAGCCGCAGAAGATAGTTGCAGACGCAAGCAACGTTGCTACTGTCGGGGAGACCTGTCCTAGTTGAGACAGCAACCACCTGCGATACAGGAGAGCCGATGTCAACACCAGAGAGCACCGCCACCCAGACCCCGCTGCCGGCCGGCACCTGGAAGATCGACCCGATCCACTCGAGCATCGAGTTTCAGGTCAAACACCTCGGCATCGCGACCGTCAAGGGCCAGTTCACCGACTTCGAGGGCACGCTCGAGGTGACGCCGGACGGCCTCAACGCCTACGGCACCGTCGACGTCGCGAGCGTCGACACGCGCGAGGACCAGCGCGACGCGCACCTGCGCTCGCCCGACTTCTTCGACGTCGAGAACCACCCGCAGATCACGTTCAAATCGACGGCCGTGCGTCCGCTCGACGACGACGAGTTCGAGGTCGAGGGCGACTTCACGATTCGCGGCATCACCAAGCCGCTGAAGCTCGTCGGCGTGCTCGAGGGCACCGAGACCGACCCGCAGGGCAACGAGCGCGTCGGGCTCTCCGCCAGCGCTTCGATCAACCGCTCCGACTACGACATGAAGTTCAACATGGCGCTCGGCTCGGGCAACGTCGTCGTCGGCGAGAAGGTAAAGATCCTGATCGACATCTCAGCCGTCAAGGCCGCCTGAGCGGTCGGGCAGAAGCTCAGCGCACGATCACCGCGGCGAGCGCGTCGTCGATCGCCGCGAGCGTGTCGGCGCTGAGCTTCACGCCCGACGCCGACGCGTTGGCTCGCACCTGCTCGGGACGGCTCGCGCCGACGATCGCCGAGGCGACGTTCTGCTGGCGCAGCACCCACCCGAGCGCCAGCTGAGCCATCGTCAGACCCGCCTGCTCGGCGATCGGTTCGAGCAGCTGCACCGCTTCGAGCACGCGCGGCTGCATCAGACGGTCGATAAAGCCACCCATGCTCTCGCTGGCCGCACGCGAGTCCGGCGGCGGCGGCTCGCCGGGGCGGTACTTGCCGCTCAGCACGCCCTGCGCCAGCGGTGACCACACGATCTGCGAGATGCCCTCCGCTTCGCACAGCGGGATCAGCTCCGCCTCGGGAGCGCGCCACAGCATCGAGTACTGCGGCTGGCTCGACACCCAGCGCTCGACGTCGGTCAGCGCGAGCGACTCGACGACCCTGTCGACCGGCCACTCGCTGAAGCCGATGTAACGCGCCTTGCCCGCCTGCACCACCTCGGCGAGCGCGGCCATCGTCTCCTCCAGCGGCGTCTGCGCGTCGTAGCGGTGACACTGATACAGGTCCACGTAGTCGGTCTGCAGGCGCTCCAGCGAAGCGTCGATCTGCTTGTGGATCTGCGCCGCCGAGAGGCCGCGATCGGTGTCGGACATCGGGAAGTAGACCTTCGTCGCGAGCACGTAGGAGGAGCGCTCGTGCTGGGAGAGAACCTCGCCGAGCAGCGTCTCGGAGGCGCCGCGCCCGTACACGTTGGCGGTGTCGATGAAGTTGATGCCCTCCTCGAACGCCGCCTCCACGCACGCGCGCGCCTGCTCGCGCTCGACGCCGCCCGAGTAGGTCAGCCACGAGCCGAGGCTGATCTCCGACACCTCGATCTCACTCCAGCCGAGCTTGCGGAAATCCATCGGTCGAGAGGCTACCCTGAAACGCGGTATGGCCTAACGTCAACAGTCGAACATGACCGTCATTGATCCCAGCCTGCGCGTCCGCTCCGTGAACCTCGCCGTCAGCGACCTCGGACGCAGCGCCGACTTCTACGAGCGGGTGCTCGGGCTGCCGCTGATCGCCCGCGACGAGCACGGAGCGCAGCTCGGCCCCGACGCCGAGCGTCCGGCGCTCCTGCTCAGCGACATCGCATCGCCGACGCCGCTACCGCCCAGCGCGACGGGTCTCTACCACGTCGCCTGGCTGCACCCGAGCCGCGCCGCGCTCGCGGACAGCGTACGGCGCGTGGCCGGGGCGCGCTGGCCGTTCGAGGGCGCCTCCGACCACGGCGTCTCCGAGGCGCTCTACCTGAGCGACCCCGACGGCCTCGGGATCGAGTTGTACGCCGACCGACCACGCGAGCTGTGGGAGCCCGCCAGCGATGGGCATGGCGTGAACATGGTCACGCTGCCACTCGACTTGGAGGACCTGCTGGCGCAGTCGCTCGACGATCCTTCGCCCGCGGTCCCCGCCGACACGTTCATCGGCCACGTGCACCTGAAGGTCGCCGACGTGCCGAGCGCCAGCGCCTTCTACCGCGACGCGCTCGGTCTCGAAGAACAGGCGCAGTTGCCCTCGGCGGCGTTCCTCGCCGCCGGCGGCTACCACCATCACGTCGGGCTGAACTCGTGGCAGAGCAGCGGCGCCGCGAGCGCCCCCGACAGCGCACCGGGCCTGCGTGAGATCGACTTTGACCTCGGCGGTGCGCCCGCCCTGGAAGCGCTCGAGCGGACGCTCGCCGACGCCGGGGCCGACGCGCGCACGCCGACCGAGCTCGACGCCGACGGCGAGCTGACGGTGCGCGACCCCGACGGGCAGCTGCTGGCGTTCACCCGGCGCTGAGTCGCCGCGTCGGTACTCGCGGTCAGCCGCCGGCGCTGGCGGCGTCCAGGCGCGCCAGCTCGTCCGGCGTCAACTGCAACGCAACGCTCGGCACCAGCTCCGCGAGCTGCTCGCGCGAGGTGGCGCTTGCGATCGGAGCGAGCACCGTCGGCTGCGCGAGCAGCCACGCCAGCGCGACCGCAGCGACCGCCGTGCCGTGCGCCGCCGCGACCTCGTGCAGCGAGTCCAGCACGGCGAAGCCGCGCTCGTTGAAGTAGGCCTCGCGCACGCCAGCCGCTCGCGGACTGTCGATCTCCGGCCCGTCGCGCCGGTACTTTCCTGTCAGGAAACCCCGCGCGAGACCGAAGTAGGGGATGCTCGCGAGCCCGTGACGTTCGCACACCGGCCGCAGCTCACCCTCGTATTCCCGTCGCTCCAGGAGGTTGTAGTGCGGCTGCAGCGCGACGTAGGAGGCCATGCCCGTCTCCCCGCCGAGGAGCAGCGCCTCCTGCAGACGCTCAGCGCTGTAGTTGGAGGCCGCCGCGTAGCGGATCCTACCCTCGTCGATCAGCTGCGCGAACGCGCCCAGCGTCTCCTGCAGCGGCGTGTCGCGATCGTCGCGGTGGGCGTAGTACAGATCGACGGTCTCGATCCCCAGCCGCTCGAGCGAACCCTCGATGGCGCGCCTGATCGTCGCTCGTGACAGGCCCGGCAGCTCGGCTGACATACCGACCTTCGTGGCGATCACGAGCTGCTCGCGGTTGCCCCGCGCCGCCATCCAGCGGCCGATGATGCGCTCGGACTCGCCGGCGCCACCGGGCCCCCGGCGGCCGTAGGAGTTGGCTGTGTCGATGAAGTTGCCGCCCGCCGCGACGTAGGAGTCGAGCACCTCAAACGAGCGCTGCTCGTCGATCGACCAACCGAACACGTTGCCGCCGAGGCACAGCTGAAAGACGTCGAGCTCGGTGTCGGCGAGGCGGACGATGCGCTCAGGGTAGCGAGGGCGCGACTGCCTGCTACTGCACGGGGTACGGCGGCGGCCTGTTGTCGATGATGCCGCTCTTCACGCCCGAGACGTCCATGTAGACGGCGTAGCCGACCGCCAGCAGCGCAAACGCGGCGAACACGGGAAGACGCCACGACGGCCGCCGGCTCAGGACGTGTGCGGCGGCTGGGTAGAACGCGGGCGCGGCGAGCAGGATCATGCGCCCCCAGTCGAAGGCGAAGCTCATCGCCACCACGCTCAACGCGACCAGCACCAGGCCGCGACGCGCGTAGCGCATGTCGCGCAGCGCCAGCGGGGCGACGAGCCACAGCGGCCCGTACACGGTGAACACGCGCCGGGCCTCCTGAAACGCGCTCTGCAGCCCCTGCTTGATGACCGTGAAGCGTTCTGCCACCAGCGATCCCGCGTAGCCCGGAACCTGCGTTTCGCCGACCGTGCGGATGCCGAGCCTGATCGCCGCATAGACGGCGACGGCCGGCGCCGCCACCGCGATCGTGTCGAGCGCGGCGCGGCGGTCGAGCGGGCGAACCGCCCACAGCGCGTATGCGAACGGGACCACGAACAGCACCGCTTCGCGCACGACCACGCCCAGCGCGAGCGTCAGGGCGAGGCGCCAGCGCTCGCGCCGCACCGCGAAGTAGCTGGCCGCCATCAACAGGAACACCGTCGCGATGTCCGGATTGCGACCGTGGCGGAGCATCACGATCAGAAACGGCGGCGAGACGCTCATCAACAGCGCCAGCGCAGCCGCCACGCGGCGGTCGCTGCCGAGCCGGCACATCAGCAGATATGCGAACGCCGCCGCGCCGCCCGCAGCCAGCAGCGCCAGTGCGGTGAACGAGAAGGTGTGGCCGAACGGCAGCCAGTTGACCAGCAGCGGCAGCCCGAGCCGAAAGCCGAACGGAAACGTGTGCACGCCGAACGGGTGGCGCGCGATGTCTTCGTAGATCAGGTCGTCCCCGCGCGGCGTCGGCTCCTTGCGGATCGGCGCGCTCAGCAGCCCCAGCGCGACCGCACCGAAAACGCCCACGAGGGCCGCGTCGCGCCACCGCGCCTGCGACTCACCATCCCCGGCCGCGTGCGCGTCTGCTCGAAGCGGCGAGTGTTGAGCGCTCGTCGTGGCTCGGCCCTGCACCCACCGCAGCCTATCCGCGTCGCCCGATCGCAAAGCCGCTTCGCGGGCGGCGCATTCGGCCTCAGAACGGCAGCCCGAGAACCTCAACGCGACCGCTTGGCCAGCCGACGCCCTCGCGCAGGGGGCGCCACATCGTGCGCAGCGGCATCTCGATCACCCCGTCGGGCTGGCGAACCCACGTCGGCCCCGCGATCTCGGCGAACCCAAGCCTTCCGTACATCCCCGTCAGCTGAGGGCGGCAGAACAGCATCGCCCGCTCGGGACCCATCTCCGCGGCGATCTCCAGCAGCGGCCGCAGCAGCTCCCACACGAGCCCCCGGCCGCGCTCGCTCGCGGTCACGAGCACCGCGCCGATGCCCACCACCTGGAAGTGCTCCGCGAGCGCCACCTCGACCTCGACCGTGACCGCGCCGGCGAGCGCCACCAGACGTCCGTCGCTGTCGCGCAGCCCGACGTGGCGCTGCTTGTCACCCCAGACGAGCTGTTCGGCATCGCCGCCCCACGGCTGGCGCTCGCCCGCCAGGAGCACGCGCCACTGTTGCGAGGTGACCTCCTGCAGCTCGACGAGCTCCATCTTCGCCACGGTAGCGCTACCGCCGCCGCCCCATCGCGAAGCTCTGTATCGGCGGGACGACCGCCCGCATGCTGGACCCCACCTCATCGCCATCGGCCTGCTCCTCACTGCGCGGCGGCTGTGAGTCCTCGCGTAGCAGCTGGTGGACGCGCGCCTGTGCGACCCTCCCCTCCTCCTCCTCGATGCCGCCCGGCACCCAAGTGGGCACAGGCAGGAAGCGCTCGAGCGCCGCCAGCTCGCGGACGATCACGTTGACGACCCCCTGCCTGTGCCCCTCAGGGTGCGCGCGCTCGAGGCTGCCCCGGGCGAGCAGCAGCGGCTCGGCCCGCGCGAGGTGACGATGGCGCTCGTAGACGGCCTTCGGCACGATCAGGTTGACCGTGCCGAACTCGTCCTCGAACAGCAGGAACATCGTCCCCCTCGCCGTCCCCGGTTTCTGCCTGGCGATCACCAGCCCCGCTATCGCGACCTGACAGCCCGACGGCAGCCGCGGGAGCTGCGCGCTGGTGGCCAGCACGACCGGGCCGGCGCCGCTCAGCACGGTCAGCCGCCCGCGCAGGATCGCCAGCGCGTGCTCGCCGAGCGTCACGCCGCTGGTGGCGTAGTCGGCGATCAGCCGCTGCCAGCGTCCGAGCACCCGCAGCGGTGGCGGCGCGGGCAGCTCCAGTGGCAGCGCCAGTTGGGTGCTCTCCTGCGCCGCTGCGGGGGAGCCGTCGCGGGCCCCGGAGCGCCCGACCGTCTCGGCCGGCGCGGCCATCCCCAGCTGCCACAGGGCCGTGCGCCGGTCACGCGCGCCGAGCGCCAGCGAGCCCTCCACGCGGGTGTCGAGCAGACCATCGCAGGCGCCCGACCACGCCAGCTGTTCGAGCGAGCCGCGCCTGCAGTCGACGCGTCCGGCGAGCTCTCCGAGGCTGGTGAAGGGCCCGTTGCGCTCGCGCTCGCAGACCAGCCTGTGCATCTCGGCGGCGGGCACGTCCTTGACGTAGCCCAGGCCCAGGCGCACGCCTCCGTGCTCGACCGCGCATTGCACCTGGGAGGCGTTCACGTCGAGCCCCAGCATCGCAATGCCGCGGTTTTCGGCCTCGTGGACAAGGCTGTCCGGAGCGTAGAAGCCCATCGGCTGCTCGTTCAGCAACGCGCACAGGAACTCCGCGCCGTAGTGCACCCGCAGCCAGGTCGACTGGTAGGCGAGCAGTCCGAAGGCGGCGCTGTGCGCCTTGGGAAAGCCAAAGCCCGCGAAGCCCACGATCATCCTCCACACGCATTCGGCCGTCTGGCGGTCGGGCGGGGCGGGCGCGGTGGGCGGGTCTCCCACCCCCCCGCGATGGCGCAGCGCCCCCTCGATGAAGCGCTCGCGGTGGCCATCGAGCATCTCGTGCGAGCGCTTGCGGCTCATCGCCCGGCGCAGCCCGTCCGCTTCTCCAGGGGTGAAGCCGGCGAACACTTCGGCCACCTGCATCACCTGGTCCTGGAAGATGATCGTGCCGAGCGTCTCGCGTAGAACCGGCTCGAGCGACGGGTGATCGTAGGGGATCACGAACTCGGGATCCTCCCGCAGGCGCCGTCGCCGCTCGATGTACGGGTTGATCGCTCCACCCTGGATCGGTCCGGGCCGTACGATCGCGACCTGGATGACGAGGTCGTCGAGGTTCTCCGGCTGCGTACGGCGAATCGACTGCATCTGCGCGCGGCTCTCGATCTGAAAGACGCCGACGGTGTCGGCCGCGCGGATCGCCTTGAAGGTCTGCGCGTCGTCGAACGGGATGCGCGACAGGTCGATGCGTTCGCCGCGCACGCGCGCGATTTCCTCCACGCAGCGCTCAACCGCCGAGAGCATCCCCAGGCCGAGCAGGTCGATCTTCAGGAAGCCCGCGTCAGCGCACGAGTCCTTGTCCCACTGGACCATCTGCCTGCCCTCCATCGCCGCGGGCACCACCGGGCAGCAGTCGATCAGCGGTCTCGTCGCGATCACCATCCCACCCGAGTGCTGGGAGAGATGGCGTGGCAGCCCGTATGCCTGCTCGACCAGCTGCGCCAGCCAGCGCCAGCGTGTCGAGCCCGGCCCCGCGGGAGCGATGCTCTCCGAGTCTCGGCCCCACGGCTCGGCTCCTCGTGCCGCGCGCTCGATCTCGCCGGCGGGCAGCCCGAGGACCTTGCCAAGCTCGCGGATTGCCCCCCGCGCCCGGAACGTCGGAAAGGCCGCCACCAGCGCGGCGCGATCGCGCCCGTAGCGCTCGTGCACGCGCGGGATCAGCCGCTCGCGGATGTCTCGGGGAAAGTCCAGGTCGATGTCGGGCAGCCCGTGCAGGTCCTCGTGCAGGAAGCGCCCCAGCTCCAGCCTGCTCGCGATCGGATCGATGTGCGAGAGACCTGTCAGGTAGCACACGATCGAGGAGACCGACGAGCCGCGCCCGCGTCCAGGCGCCAGCAGCGCGCGCGGCGAGTCGCCGCCGGGCCGGACCTCCGCGGCGACCTCGCGCGCCAGCTCGAGCATGTCGTGGTGGAGCAGGAAGAAGCCCGCCAGGCCGAGCTGCTCGATCACGCGCAGCTCCTCTTCCAGGCGCGCGTGCGCCTCCGCGTAGGCGCCTCGCGCGCCTGCCGGCGCGGGCACGCGATCCGACCCGTAGCGCTCGTCCAGACGTGCCCGGCACAGCTGTGCCAGACGGCGCGTCGAGCCCTCGTCCTCTGCTCCCGGATAGCGGTAGCCGAGGTCCGTGGTCAGGTCGAACCGCAGCTGCTCGGCCAGCGCCAGCGTCTCACGGACCGCCTCGGGGTGGTCATCGAAGCGGCTGGCCATCGCCGGGGGCGTGCTCATCACGTGGCTGTGGTTGCCGCGTCGCAGCGGCTCGGATGCGTCGAGCGTGGCGTGGTGGGCGAGTGCCACGAACGCGTCCTGCAGCTCGGCCCTGGCGCGCGTGTGCGCATGGACATCGCCGGTGGCCACACACCTGACTCCCAGCCGCCGCGCCTGCGCCGTCAGCGCACGATTGCGCGCACGATCGTGGCGGGCATACGGGCGCTGCAGCTCCACGTACAGGCCCTCCCGCCCGAACGCGTCCAGCAGCCGCCGCGCAGCGGGCTCGTCGTCGCTGCCGCGGCCGATCACCGAGCGCTCGGCGCAGCCCGTCAGACAGACCAGGCCCTCGGCGTGGTCGATCACCGCCTGCAGGTCAACCCACGGCTCGCTGCGCTCACGCCGCGCCGTCCCGTCACGGGTGTGCGCATGGGCGAGCGTGATGATCCGACAGAGGTTGCTCCAGCCGCGCGCGTCGCGCACGAGCAGCGTCAGGTGGCGAGTCCCTTCCGCTCCTCGCGCGCCGTCAGCCACAGAGCCGGTGCCACCGTCCTCGCCGGCGCGTGGCTCCTCGAGAGCCACGTCGATCTCCGCGCCGTGGATCGCCCTCACGTCGCTGTCCGCTGCAGCCTGCGCCAGCTCCATCGATCCAGAGAGCGAGTTGTGGTCGGTCAGCGCAAGCGCCGTGTGACCCAGCTCGCCGGCGCGCTGCACCAGCTCGTGCGGCAGCGACACGCCGTCCAGGAACGAATACGCCGAGTGGCAGTGCAGCTCGACGTAACCTGGACTCTTCACGGCCGTCTGAGATGGTCGTGAGTCGAGCCAGACAAGGACGCAGCGAGCGTGGCGTGCTTCGCACGCGAGCGAGCGAGGACGCAGTATGGCGAAGCGCTCACGGCCATCTCAGGCTCACTGCACGAACCAGCGGCCCGATGAGCCCAGGTCGTGAAAGACGACCACGTTGCGCCCCCGCTCCCCCACCAGCTCCCAGTAGCGGCGTCGCAGCGGCTCGGCGGCCCACCAGCGATCCTCCACCAGCCAGGACTCCCGCAGCGACTCGACCCGTTCGCCGTCCACATCCGCCGGCATGCCCTGGGGGCGGGCGGGGTCCAATCGCACGCGCGCGGGCCGGGGCTTGTTCAGAGCGCGAGCCATCAATCCGGGATCGGGGCCAGCACCACCCGCCGCTCGGGCACGCGCGAGTCGGGATCGACGCACACGGCGCGCAGCGCCGCATCCTGCCCCGCCACAGCTCGCACCTGGGCGACGGCCTCGCGCAGACGCGCGGCGCGCGCAGGACTGGCAGCAGAACGCCCGCCAGGGCTCTCGCACTCGAACAGCCCGCCCTGATCGCTGACAGGAGGCCCAAAGCCCTCGACGCTCAGCCGCAGCTCGGCTGCTGGCGCCGGGAGCGCCAGCAGGCGCAGCGACAGCGCCAGCCAGATGCGCTCGCGATCGCACAGCGCCTGACGGAAGACCACGCGTTCGCGCCAGCCGCCGCCCGCGACCAGCAGCGCCGAGAGCATTGCGGCGCGCAGCGTGCGCCCGCGCCGCTCGGGGCGGGCCAGCAGCCGGTCCACGAGCACGCCCAGCACGCGCTTCAGCGCCTCGCCGGAACTCGCATCGCCGACTCCCATCGACTCCTCCAAACGCTCTTCCACGCGGCGGGGGCGCAGTCGGCTGTCCTCGCCACAGGCCAGCCTGTGCGCGAGCGCGCCCGGCGCCCCGAAGCGATCGGTGAGCTCAGAGCGCCCGAGCCGCGTCAGCTCGCCCAGCGTGCGCACCCCCAGGCGTGAGAGCGGCTGCACAAGCGCCGCTGTGTCCTGCCGGAAGCCGAGCAGCTCGATCGGACGCCCGGCGAGCCAGCGCCTGGCCTCGAGGGTGGGCGGGCCTCCAATCACCAGCGGGCGGCGCGAGCGCACCGCCAGCGCGGCGGCCAGCGCACAGAAGCGCGTCGGGCCGGCTCCGATGTGCACGGGGCGCCTGCCGATCACAGATCGGCCGGCGCGCGCGGCTGCCGCGAGCGTCTGCTCCTGTGTGCGGTGGATCCCCCGCAGCGGGTCGCTGTCGAAGTACGCGAGCCCGGGACCAGCCGGCTCGACGGCCGCGCCGATCGACTCCAGCGCACGCGTCGTCCTCTCCCACACCTCCGCCACCTGCACGGGATCGCCCGGCACAAGCACCAGGTCGGGGCAGCGGGCGAGCGCCTCTCCGAGGACCATCCCCCGCGCCACGCCCCGTGCCTCAGCCGCTCCCGAGACCTCGCCCACGCGCTGTTCGCCGCCGACGAGCGGCGCCACCGCCAGCGCACGCCCCGCCAGCGTCTCGTGCGCGATCTGCGGGCCCTCGCCAGCCGCCACGACCAGCTCGAAGCGGGGGATGTAGAAGCAGACCACCATGCGAACGTATGTTCGCGTTGCCGTCGCTCCACCGCAACAGCTAGACATCTACCAGCTAGCTATATGCAAGCGCGCCTCAGACGCGCAGCACCTCAACCGTCGAAAACGCTGAGAAATCGGCATCCTGCGTCACCACGGTGGCGCCATGCCGAAGCGCTGTCGCAGCGATCCACGCGTCGTGCCTTCGCAACTTCCGGCCCGCGTCCAACTCCCGAGCTGCGATGCGCGCAAAGCACGAGGCGGTCTGCGCATCGACCGGCAGCAGCGTGTACGCGCTGCGGACGCGCGAGAGCGTGGCGATGCGACGGGCGCGTGTGTCGGTGTCATGCGCACGAAGCACGCCGAGTTCCAGCTCCGCAGCCGTGATCACCGACACCGCGATCTTCTCCGGCAGCTCACCCAGATCGCGTCCCGTCTCCTGCGCAACGAAGACCGACGTATCGGCGATAGCTCGACTCACACGTCCTCGACGAGCGCTCCACGCACGTCCGCGAGATCAGTCAGTAGGCCCTCGTCGGCGGACGTCTCGCGAACGATCCCGCGTAGCACTGACGATGGCACCCACGGATCACGTTGCTCGACGTGCGGCACGATGTCGGCCACGGGATCGTGGTTGACGGTCAGCGTCAACCGCTCGCCGGCGCGCACTGCCGCGACAACGTCAGCTGTGCTGTTGCGTAGATCGCGTACCGAGACGTTGCGGGCCATGTGCACGACTGTAGCACTCATATGCGACATAGCTCGCGGCAACGTCCCTGTAGTGGCTAGGTCGGGATGGCCGGCGACGTGGACACACCGGGCGACTCCACTGTCAATAGAGCATTCGTTTCCGCATGTAGATATTTGAACGCACGCGGGATTAGTATGACCGTTTTCGCGGGGCAGTATCATCTATCGGGATCGATCGAGAGAAGAGAACTATGCCGCAGGGCACGGCCGCCATGAGCAGCACGGCCGCTTCTGCCTCCGCTCCCAGCCGAACGGCTCACGACATTGCGGACCAGCTGCGAACCCGTCGTGGTGAGATCTGCGAGGGACTCTATGCGGAGCTCAGGAGCTCCGTGCCCGACCCGGCAAGCGACGCCGACCCGGAATACCAAGAGGAAGTGCGTCTCGCGCTCGCCGCTGTGCTGGAGTACGTTCTCGACGGCATCGCAGCAGGAGAGCATTGGCAGCGGGCGATCCCTCCCGCCGCTGTCGAACAGGCTCGCCGCGCCGCTCGCGCCGATGTGAGCTTGGGCGTCATCATCCGTCGCTACGTCGCCGTGCACGCTCGCCTCGGGGAGCACCTCGCCGACGCCGCGGCCAAGCGCAAGCCGTCGGACGACGATCTCACCCTGCAGCGCCTCCGTCACACGCAGGACCGATTGCTCGATCACGTCATCGTCGCCGTGGAGCGTGAATACATCACCGAACGGGAACGCGCATGCCGCCCACGCGCCGAGCAGCGCGGGGCGATCGTGCGCCGACTCCTACGTCACGAACCCGTCGATCAGATCGAGTTGGCCGCGCTCGGGTACGGCCTTAAGTCCCGGTGGCACATTGGCGTAGTGGTTGCCGGCGCCCAGTCTGAGCAGGCGTTGAACGCGATCCGGGCCGGCCTTTACAGCGAACTGCTCGCCGTCGGCTCGAGGGAAGGCACAATTTGGGCCTGGCTCGGCGCCGAGCGCAGACTTTCCGCACCGGCCATCGATGACCATCTGCCGCCCCGGTCCCGAGTGCGCCTGGCGATCGGAACACCCCGGTTCGGCCTTGACGGCTGGCGCCGTACGCACCTCGAGGCACTGGCCGTTTGGCCAGTAGCCCTGCGCGGTAGGCCGGGAGCGACCCACTGCGGCGACGTCACGATCGATGCTGCGCTGCTCGGCAACGAGGTGCTCGCCACGCTTCATCGGGAGACATTCCTCCTGCCCCTTGACCGCCTGCGCGACGGCGGCCAGACCGCGAGAGACACCCTGCACGCCTATTTCGCCTGCGAGAGGAACATCGCGTCAACCAGCGCAAAGCTGAGAGTCACACGCCGGACTGTGGAAAACCGACTGCACGCGATCGCCGAATCGCTGGGCCGCCCGCTGCGGACATGCCTTCCGGAGATTGAGGCCGCACTCCGACTGGAGTCCTCACTTCACGGCAGCCAACCAACCTCTGCTCGGACAGACCCCGACCGGGTAGGAAACGCCCCGTCTTCGCAAATGCGAAGTGCGGCTGAGCACATTGTGTATTGCGAGCCCTAGCGCCCGCCCGGTACAAGGAATCTGACACGCCGAAGCTCACTCATAAGTCGAGGGGTTTCACCAGGGATGTATCGGCTGTACAGCCGGCTGGCTTGGTTGCGCTCTGTTGCCTACGACAAAGAGAGGTATCACATGGGACTCGCGATGATGCAAGCTCAGAGGAAGGTCCTCCTCGCCACGATGTTTGCACTTATCATGCTCACTATCGTTCTGGTCGCGCCGCATGCCGCCAACGCCACCTCCTGGGGCGGACGGCTAAACGGACACGAATGGGGGTCATCAGGCGTCGTTGAATCGTTGACCTTCATCGACGGGGAACACGAGGAAGGCCCGTCGACCGAACTCTGTGTCGGCCCCGTTACACACGACAGCGGCGGCTATCACTTCCCGTATGGCTGGTTGTGCGGAACTGGGCACCAAGTTGAGTGGGAATTCGGGGCTATCAGCGCGGCCGGCGCCGTGTACGACGCCTCGCTCGGTTGGCTGCGCTACCAGGCCTTCTCGGCCTGATCCAGAACCGACGCTCCGCTCCAGTGCGGCGCTGGCATGTTCGCCCGCGTCCCATTGGAGCGGACGGTCGTTCGGCTAATGAGCAGCCCCGTCCACCACAGATACAGTCTGCCGACCATACGCCGCTTGTCGGGCGGGGGGCGGGCATACTTGGCGGCCGCTGGCTGCGTTGCATGTCTATGCGCCGCCAGCGTACTCTGGTGGATCGTCGCTTGCGCCCACGCGCCGAAGCGGTGGCTGAGCGTCCAACCCTCATCCAACTTCGCGGTCTTGGAGACCGCGGCGACGCCTGACGACTCGCTTCCACAGGAAGTCGTCGGTACGCTGGTCAACAGCTCCGAACCGGAATTCACGAGCGCAGATATCCGCAGCGCGCGGCGTGTCCTTGCCGACAAGCCGACATGGCTCATCCGGGCCGCCAATGGTGAACTTTGCCTGGTAGGGATCGTCTATCCGCTCACCGACTCGGCGCTCAGGGCACGCTTCACGCCGACGGTGACACGAGAATGCGCTGAGGAAGGCGACGCGGAAAGCGGCCACCTGGTGGGAACGCAGTCCCTCGGGGTGTCGGTTGCAACGTCGGAAATGGCGAGAGTCGTCGGAGTCGTCCCGAATGGCACCGCGTCCGTCGTCATCGTGGCGCGAGACGGACAGAGTGTTTCGGCCGCTGTTGAGCGCAACGCATACGAAGTAATCGTCCGAGAACCCGTCGCGGTCACCTTCACCACATATCACGGCGACCACCGAGATACACGTGAAGTCACGCTCGCGACGTTCAACAAGCGCAGCGCACGGTCGAATCCACGCCCGGCGACCGCCGTCGGGCTCGACTGAGCGATGGCACCGCTCGGTCCTCCCGGTAGACGGGCATCCCACTCCTTCTTCGTCGCCCTCAATCCATCGTCAACGGCCCCTCGGCGGAGCCGCTGAGGAACTGGCGCACGAAGGGGTTCTCCGAGGAGAACATCTTGGCGGCGTCGCCCGATTCGACGATCCGCCCGCGCCACAGCACGGCGATGTATTCGCCGATCTGGCGCGCCGAGGCGATGTTGTGCGTGACGACGATGTAGGTGCCTTTGTGGATCTGGTGCATCTCCTGGATCAGGTCGCACAGCAGCGCCGTGCGCACCGGGTCCAGACCCGAGTCGGGCTCGTCGAAGATCACGATGTCCGGTTCCATCACGAGCGCGCGCGCGAAGCCCGCGCGCTTGCGCATGCCGCCGGAGAGCTGCGAGGGTGCATCGTCCATCGCATCCGCAAGCCCGACGTCGCTGAGCCGCTCGCGCACCCGCTGCGCGATCACGCCCTCCTTGTAGTCCGTGTGCTGACGCAGCGGGAAGGCGACGTTGTCGAACACCGACATCGAGCCGAACAGCGCGCCGTCTTGGAAGAGCACGCCGATCTTGCGCCGCATCTCCAGTAGCTGGGGCATCGTCAGCTCTTTGACGACTTTTCCTTTTACCACGACGTCGCCCGAGTCGGGGAACATGAGGCCGATGATGTGCTTGATCAGCACGCTCTTGCCGGTGCCGGACGGCCCCAGCACGACGGTGATCTTGTCCTCGGGGAACGCGACGTTCAGCCCGTCGAGCACCGGCACTCCGCCGAGGCGCTTGTGCACGTCCAGGCAACGGATCGACCACTCGCCGTCGTCGGGATCGCCGACGAGGTCGACGTCGCTTGCGTGGTACTGGTGGCGGTCGTCCTCAGACATCATTTGCCTGGGGGAGCTTTATACACGACATGTGGGAACTCGCTGGTTTCGCCGTTGAACGTGAACGGCGCCTGCTGGGTGCAGCCGGGAGCCGCCACCCTGTTGGCCGTTTCCGGTTCGTTTGCCAGCGGCGATTCTCCGGCGTTCGAAGGATGAGTGAGCTGCTGGAGGAGTTCTTCGGAGACGATTTCGTTGGGCGGTCCGCTGACCGATGGTGCGGAGTTCGCGCAGGCGCTCGAGTTGAACACCGGGAGCCCGCTGACGAGCGAGCCGTAGACGCCGGAGTGCGGGTAGGCGTTGGCGCGGTTGGTGCCGATCCGTTTCGGGTAGATCGCGAGGCTTTCCGGGCTGAGCACCTGCATCGCCGTCAGCACGTGCACCTTGGGCGCGTGCTCGGAGGCGGGGAAGTCACTGCTTTCTTCCGTTCCCTCGGCGGCGGCCGTGATATTGGCGAAGAACGACTGCACCTCCGGCAGGTACTCGCCGAGATACTGCAGGAACGGATCGAGGTTGTGCAGCACCGGACGGAAGTTTTCGAGGATGGGGACGGAGAGTTCGAGCGCCTTCTTCTGATCGGGCAGGCCCTTGTTGGCGGCCTTCGTCAACGGCCCGAGCGCGGTGAGGAAGCTGTTGAACTGCGGCGCGAACGGCTTGGCCGTCTGCAGCAGCGCCGAGAGCTGGCGCTCGGTCGGCTGGAATTCCTTGAAGTACGGGTTCGCGATCGCGGCGAAGCGATCGGTTTCCTTGAGCGCCACCGTCGAGTTGTGCTCGAACGTCGGCAGCGCATGGAAGGCTTCGGCGAAGGCCTGGCTGGCTTCGGCGGCGGCGTGGAAGGTGCGCTCGCCGTTTTCGATCGAGCCTTCGAGCTGGTGATCGCGGCTCGCGAGCGCATTGAAGACGACGCCCGTGTTGTGCACGAGCGCTTTCACCGCCCCTTCCTGCTCGTCGAGCAGCGTCACCAGCTGGTTGGCGTGTTCGACGAACGGTTCGAGCTGCGCGAAGGACGCGTTGATGTCTTCGCCGCGGTTGGCGATCCCCTTGGCGACTTCCTCCTGCCAGAGCTGGAAGTCGGCTCTGGTCTTCGGATCGAACGCCGAGAGGATGTCGTCGAGCGTGACCGACGGTTCGACCTGGCTGTTCGGGAGCCGATCGCCGTCCTCGAGACGCGGTCCGCTGTTGCCCTCCGGGATCAGCTGAATGTAGGTCTCGCCGAGAATCGTCTTCGTGCGCAGAATCGCGTGCATGTCCTCGCGAATCGGCGCGTAGCGCCCGTTGAGTTCGACGGTCGCTTCGGTGCGCCCTTCGTTGTTCAGCTTCAGCGAGACGACGTGCCCGACTTCGACGCCGCTGATGCGCACGTCCGACTCTTCAGCCAGAGAGAACGAGCGCGGGAACGCCACCGTGAAGCGATAGCCCTTGGGTTTCAGCGGCAGCGGCCCGCCGAAGGACTCCCACAGGAACATCAGCAGCGCGAAGCAGCTGAGCACGAACAGGATGATCACGAGCAGGTTGCCGAGGGTGGGAGCGCGCTTTTGCATCTCAGCCCTTGCCTCCAAACGCGCTCTGACCGAGGCTCGAGAAGGGACCGCTTGCCGGCGCCTTGGTGTGGCCGTGGGCGCTCGCCGCTGCGCTCGCACCTTCTTTCAGGATGCCCTGGCTCACGCACTCCTGCTTGCTCGGCGGCTTGAGCAGGCTCAGCAGCAGGTTGACGTTCGGGTTGACCGCCTGGACCGACTTGAAGATTTTCAGGATTTCGCAGTTGAAGTACACGACGGTGCGGCCGAGCACGCCGTGCGCGTCGGCGGTGCTGAGCACGCTGTTGAGATTGTGGTTGCCCCAGTCGAGGAAGAACAGGAAGCCGCCCTTGCTCGGACCGGGGTTGTAGGCGATCTCGTTGAAGAATTCGTTGAGCACGGAGAACGCGGCCGCGAGTTTCGGCAGCGCCTGCGCGAGGTTCTGTGTCGATGGGCCCAGTTCGTTGACGACGGGCAGGATTTCCTTCGCGAACGGACGGACCTCGTTCTTGATGATCGGCGTGGTCTTCAACGCGAGCTTGCGCGTCGCTTCGTTGGCCGGGCCGAGAGCGCGCGCGAACGGCTCGAGATCGCGCAGCGTCGGCGTCAGCACGTGCGTCGCCGTTGCCAGCTTGCCCAGCCCCACGCCGGTCTTGTGCAGCGCGCCTGGCAGCAGCGCGAGCGTCTTCTTGAAGCTCGCGTCCTCTTTGGCGAACGTGGCGAACACGGCGTTTGAGGCATCTACCAGCTGCGAGAGCTGCTGATCCTTGCCACCGAGCGCCTGCACCAGCACCCGGAAGTTGTGGATCGAGCGCGCGACGTTGGCGTGGCGGATTTCGAGCTGCTGGGCGATCTCTTCGGTGTAGCGGGCGGTCGGGTCGAAGCGCTTCAGCGCCGCGGACAGCGCCGGCCCATTGTCCTTCAGTCCGATCCCCAGGCCGGCGAGCAGCTCCTGCAGGTAGGCGCGCGTTTCGGCGTCGAGTCCCGCGAGGAACTGGTCGAAGTCGATGTTCGGGGCCGTCTGGGACTGCGGGATCACCTCACCGCTGTGCAGTTTTCCCGCGGAGGGCGTGCCCGGGTTGACCTCGATCGTGATGTCCTGCAGCTGCGTCTTTGGGCGCAGCAGCATCGTCGCGTTGCGGTAGATGTACTTGGCGTATTCGGGTTTGACTTTCATCGTCACGAGCGCAGCCCCGTTGCGCAGCTCGACGCTCGCGATTTCGCCGATCTTGGCGCCGGCGATCGTGACCGCCTGTCCCTGGCCGGGAGTCACCGCCTGGGCGGTCTGGAATTCGCCCTCGAGCGTGAAGTAGTTGTGCCCGAGCACCGGCACCCAGCTCGGGAGCTTGAGGTTCTCGTGCGCGAGGATGTAGCCGCCCACGACCGCCGCCAGCGCGACCATGATCACGACGGCGATGAACGAGGAGCGGTAGCGCTCGATCTGGTCGCGGACACTGAGGCCGCCTTCGTGACCCTCGGTCGGGTTCATCCCTGCCCGCTCCCGTCGGCGGGGCCCTGCGAGAGCGGCCCGTTGAAGTTCGGCAGCGCCTGCTTGGCGCACGGCACGAGCGGCTGATATGGCGGCTCTTCGGCGGGATACGCCGGCCGCGTGCCGAGCGGCGGCAGTGGTGAATGTGCGAGCAGCGGTTCGCCCTTTACGTGGGTGCCTGCAATCGAGACCGGCGGCGACTTGAGCGTCTGCCCGCTGTTGCCGACGAGGAACCTGACCGCTGGCCCATTGCCGGTGAAGCCCTGCCCGATGCTGTCGAGGCCAACGAGGCTGTACCAGAATTCCTTGTAGTTTTCGACGCCGGTCGTGCTGTTGCCGTCCTGGATCTTGGTGTTGCCGGCCGGGTAGATGACCTTCGTCATGCATTCGTTGAACGATTGGGTCTGCTTGTAGAGCGGCGTCTGTTCGGCGGTCAGCTTCGCGACCGTCGGAATCGAGGCCTGCAGGCCCTTTGCCACGCCGCCGAGCTCGCTCGGTGCCAGCGAGGCCTGGACCTGTTCGATCCACGGCAGCGTCGCGGCGACCGTCTCGTTCGTGTTTTTCACGCCCGGGAGGATGTCGTGCGCAAAGGCGCGCGTCGGCGGAAACGATTCGTCGAGGCCAGCGAGACCCTGATCGACGTTCGTCAGCGTTGCGGGCAGCTGCGCGACGAGCGTTTTCAGGCCGGCGGACTGGGACGCAAGCGCTGCGAAGAACGTGTTGAAGTTCGGGAACAGTTCGCTGAGGTCCTGTTCGTGGACGTTCAGCGCGGAGGTGACCTTGCCGATGCTCGCGATCAGCTCCGACAGGTCGTTCGGTTCGGTGCCGGTGATCGCCTGGGCGTCGATCGCGCCGCCGCGCAGCGGCGCCGCGCCACGCGCGTAGACTTTGTTCAGCGCCTGCGCCGCGTTGACCCCGCGCACTTCGGGTTCCTGTTCGGCGTCCTCTTTCGCGGTCGGCTTGGCTGTCAGCGCTTCGCCGTAGTTGATCAGGAAGCTCTGCAGGTTGGCGCGCGTGTCGGTGTTGAGGGCGTCGAGCACCTGGTCGAGTTGCACCGGATCAGAAGTCTGGGTGGTGGGGATCGTGTAGCCGGAGGAGACCGCCTTCGCCGAGGGGGAGCCTGGCTGCAGTTCGACGAACCAGTTCCCTTCCAGGAACAGGCGCGGACGGACCTTCACCGTCGCGTCGGTGTGGATCGGCAGCCCGCGGGGTTCGATTTCCATGTTCACGAGGCCGGTGTTGCCGTCGCGCAAGATCGTCGTGACCTGACCGATGGTGACGCCTGCGATCCGCACCGGCGACTTCGGCTGGATGTCGACCGCCGTCGCGAACTGCGCCTTCAGACGGAAGCCGTGTTTGAACGGGACGTGCTTGGTGAAGCCGAAGTACACGGCGATCGCGATCAGCACGAGCAGCACGATCCCAGCGCGGACAGGATGCGCGCGCTGCAGGTCCACGACCGCGACGCGACTGCGTCGGCCGAAGAAGCGCGGGCGTTTCATGCGCCCTTCCCCTTCGCGTTGCTCTTCGTCTTTGACTTGCTCGGTGCCTTGGCGAGTCCGAGGGCCTTGAGCGTCGCTTCGGGATACTTATCGCCGAGCAGGTTGTCTTCTCGGTTCGTGATTTCGCGGTTGTTCGTCACGTCGCTCGCGGGCAGGTTGCCGACGGTCAACTGCCCCGGCACATAGGTCTCGTTGCCCGCTTCGCATACATCAGGCTGGCCAGGCGCTGTCGTGTTCGGGTAGGGGTTGTAATGCAGGTGGTTGTTTTTGACGATTTCCGAGGTTGTCGGGGATGCCTTTTCGATGTCCGGACCGTTCGCCGGTACCGCCGACGGGAAGCCCTCGTTGTTGGGACCGATCGGAGAGAGCAGCGTGCTGGCGCGAGCGAGCGTGCCCACGCCGACGCTCTCGGACTCGAGGCTCGCGAGGTTGCGGAACGCGAGGGTCCAGTAGTTGCAGTTGACCTGCTCGGGCGCGATCCCCGCAAGCAGCGGGTTGCCGATTTCGAGCGTTTCGGTGAAGTCTTCGAAGGCGAGCGTGACCACGGGGTTGTGCGCGAATTCCTCGAGCGCCTGTGAGGATTCGGCGAGCTTCGTGTTCAGCGCGGTCGCGGCGGCGAGGTTCCTCGCGCCGACGCTGAAGGCGTGTCCGAGCTGCGGCGCGACCGTACGCAGCGATTCCGCGCTGGGACGCAGCAGGTGCATGAACTCGGCGGCGTTCTCGTAGAAGGGCGCCTCGTGGGGGAGCGAGTAGATCGCCTGTTCAAGCGACGCCGGACCACCCTTGTTGGCGGCTTCGATCGAGGGGGCCACGCTCGCCCACGCCTTGAAGAACGTGTCGAGGTTGGTGAAATATTCGGCCTGCTGCTGCGCGACGGGCGCCGACTGCGAGGCGACGCGGTCGAGCGCGACCCACAGCTCGTGCAGCCCGGTCGCCGGCAGCGCGAGGTTGTGCAGCGCCGGGATCGCGTGAATCACGAGCGGGCGCAGTTCCGCGATCGTGTTGTTCAGGCCGAGACCGCGCCCGGCGAGGCCGTCGCCGAAGTTGTTGCTGTTGATCTTGATCGCCGTCCTCGTCGGCTTGTTGAACATGTTGAAGAGTTCTTCGATGTTCACGGGTTCGCGCGTCTGGGAGATCGGGATCGTGTGACCGGCCTTCAGCGTCTGGCTCGAGCTGCCCTTCTGGAGTTCCAGGTACTTCAGACCGACGGTCGAGACCGACTGCACGATCGCCTTCGTGTTCGCCGGCAACGGCTCGATTTTCTTTTCGAGGTGGAGTTCGGCGATCGCGGTGACGCGTCCGGTGTGCGGGTTCTGATGCGGTTTGATCGAGCTGACGAGCCCCACACGCGTGCCGGCGATCCGCACCTGGTTGGAGGGCTGCAGGCCGGCGGCCTCGGGCAGTTCGACCTTGATGTTGTACGTCGGCACGAACGGCAGGCCGTTGTTGGCGTTGTAGGAGAGGAACACCGCGACGACGACGATCAGCGTCGTGATCGCGCCGATCAGCAGCGGGCTTGCGGCCAGTGAGCTGCGACGCCGGTTCATGGGAGCTCCGACGGGTCGCAGCTGAGCATTTCACCGTCGACGAACGGCGAGGATCCGTCCGCTGTCGGCTGGGTTGCCGTTCCGGGGCAGCGGCGCAGCTGTCCGGTGGCGAGGCCTTCGAGCGCCTGTGGCGCGGTGGCCGCCGGGGTGAGCGCTTCGTGTTCGCCGACCTTGAAATCGGGGAAGACGCCGTTGACGTGGACGTAGTGGCCGTCGGCGTCGTAGTAGCCCGCGCCCGCGCCGAATGTGCGCAGCGTGCCCGCGAGATCGGGCGAATAGGGTCCGAACACGGCGCTGATCGGGACCGTTTCCTTCAGTGCCGTCACGCTGATCGGCGAGGCCGTCGTGAGTTGCTTTGCGAGCGCCGGCAGCGCGTTCGCGAGGTCGGTCAGGTCGTTGTTGGGCCCGGGGCGGCTGAACACTTCGCTGAAGTTGTGCACGACCGGGGTCGCGGTGCTCAGCAGCGGCCGCAGCCGTTCGAGCAGCACGGTCAGCGGCTTGGTCGTCGGCCTCGACGCGTTCACGAGCGCGGTCAACGCGGCGAACGTCGCGGGGAGTTCGGCGAACGTCTTGTTGCCCTGGTTGAGGGTCACAGGCAGCTTTTTCAGGCCCTGTGCGAGCGCGGTCTGCTCGGAGCCGATCGCCCGGAAGGTCGTGTTCTGGTTTTCGACCAGGTCGGCCACCGATTCCTGGCGGGCGCCGATCGTGGTCACGGCCTTCGCGGTTTCGATCAGGAAGTGCGTGAAGACCGGCTGGTCGAGCGTCAGCTGGTGGATGAAGTGGTCGGTCGAGGTCAGCGCCGGCGGGAAGTATTCGGTCGAGGCGCGCAGGTTGCGCCCCTGTCCGGCGAACTGTTCGGCGGTCCCCTGGATGAAGCCCTGCAGGCCCTTGCGCGTCTTCGGGTTCAGCGTGTTGAACAGCGCGTCGAGGTCGGTCACTTCTCGCGTCGCGCTCGCCGGCAGCGTCGCGCCGGTCCGGTAGGCAGGGTTGCTGTTCGGCCCAAGCGACAGCTCGATATAGCGGTTGGCGACGGTCGTCAACGACGGAACACGTACCTGAGCGACGGTCCCCACGTGCAGCGGCACGAGCGATCCGTTCACGTGAATCGTGACTTCCGCCTTGAAGTCGGGCGTCAGGGCGATGTCCTTGACGCTGCCCACCGGCGTGCCGGCGACCTCGACCAGGTCGCCCCTGACGAGCTGGTCGGCTTCGGTGAAGATCAGCTTGTAGTTCGCGCCGCTCGAGCCGCCGAACACGAGATAGGCGACGATCAGCACCACCAGCGCCAGGGCTCCGAGCGCGATGATCCGCACCGGTCCGGTCCGCGGCGCCTTGACGCGGGCATCCGGGGCAGGCGGGCCGCTCGGCGGCGGTGGCGGCGGTGCCGCTGGCGGTGTGGGCGGGCTAGTCGTCGCCATGCGCCTGTCCTTCTTGGGTCGTGCTCGAGGCGCCGGCGCCGTCTGGGATCGCGGCGCTCGAGTGCCCGCTGCCGACCGTCGGGTCGGGGATCTCGCCGAGGCGGTCGAGCAGCTCGATCCACTCGCTCGGGGTGAGCCCCGAGGTCGACTGCGCGGCCGCGCGCGCGCCGCCCGCGCCAAGCGCGCCGAAGCTCACGTGAATCGCGTCGCCGGCGTTCGGGCTTGTGTGCGCGGCGGCGGCACCGGGGTAGCTCATCAGGCTCACGATCCGCTTTGGCCTCGCGAGCCCCTGCAGCATCAGCAGCTTGCGCACGGTCGTGTCCGCGATCGAGCCCGCTCCCTGGTGACCGGCGACCGGCACCCCGTTGACGGCGGTGATGTCGACGGCGGCGGCACTTGCGCTCGCGGGAGCGTTGGCCGCGAGCGCCGCCGGCGTCCTGGACGCGCAGGGCAGACCGGAGACCGTCGGCCGCAGGCCCGACACCGACAGGTACTCGAGCATCGCGAGCACGCGCTTGTCCACCCTTCCCTCCTGCACGTCCTGACGCGCGCAGCCGCCCAGCCGGACGCCGCCACCGTGCAGCACCTGCGGCTCGAGCTGCTGCTTTGACTCGAGCAGAACCTGCCCCACCGTCGGCGAGGTGGCGAGGAATGGGTTCTCACCCTTTGCCCGGAAGATCGAGGTGTCTTCGAGCGCCACCCACCCGTCGAGGATCGGCTTCGGGTCGATCAGCGGCGCTCCGCTGCCCGCGGGACGCATCTGGAAGACGATGTGTGGGGCGGCTTCCTCGCCGCCGGATTGCGCACCAGCGGTTGTGCCGGCGCCGACGTGGCCGAGGACCGTGCCCGCGATCACCTGCACGCCGGGCACCAGCGGATGCAGGTAGACGTCGTCGGCGCCTTCGGTGAAGACGCGCACGTTGGCGGTCGCCTTCCGCGGGGCCGGCACCCGCGTGGTGGTCGGCGCGCTCGGCGTCGGCGCGGGGTCCGCTTCCAGGCCCGCGGCGGCGCCGAGTGCGAGCCCGGAGATCGCGGCGCCCTCGCTCAGCGGCGAGCGTGGCTGCGCGCCCGCCGTCGCCGGGCCGCTCGGCGTCTGTTCGCTGGCGCGCGGCGCGACGCGTGGACTGGGCGCGGTGTGGACGTGTGGCTCGAGCACGGGGTACACCGACGCGATGTCGCCGAGCTCCGCGTACACGTAGGTGTTCCCATAGGCGTCGCGCAGCGTCACGAAGCGACCGAGCGCAGGCGAGTCGCCCACCTGGACGACTTCGCCGTCCTGCACCGCGATCACCGGCGCTCCCGCCTGCGAGTAGATCGTGGTACCGACGAGCGTCGTCGGCTTCGAGCCGCCGGCGGAGACGGTCGGGAAGCCGTCGTTGTAGTGCGAGGCCGCGTGCACCGGGAAGCGCGCCTCGGTCAGGCCGGTGATCGCGCCGAGCAGTTCCGAGGGTGTGCCACCGAGCAGCTGCGCGCGCAGCATCACCGATTCGACGTACGCCTGCGAGTGGTTGTAGGAGAAGACGGCCGCCTTGACGTTCGTGTCGCCCCCGGCGGCGCTCAGGTACCTGGCCGCGGCGAAGATCGCGTCCGCCGGGTTGTACGGGTCCTCGAAGCCGTCGCCGTTGGCGTCGACGCCGTACTGCGCCCACTCGGACGGCAGGAACTGCATCCAGCCCTCGGCGCCGGCGCTCGAGACGCTGAGATCGCGCCCGTAGTCGGTCTCGACCTCGTTGATCGCCGCCAGCACCTGCCACGGGATCCCGTACGCGGTGCCGGCGGCCTGGAAGATCGGCAGCAGGAACGGCGGGATCTGGAAGCTTTCGATGAAGAACGCGGGCACCCCGAAGATCGACGAGCGCAGGTTCAGCGGCAGCGACGGCGTCAGCGACGAGGGCGCCGGGGCGGGCTTCTTGGCGCGCACGCCCGCGGCGCCTTCCGGGGCTGCGCCTGCGGTGCCGCCTGGCGCCGCGCTCGAGGACCTGTGCTTGGCGTGGGCGGTCGCTGAGCCGCTCGCGCTCGTACCCTGCGCGTGCTCGGCCTGGACCTGTGGCGGCGCTTCCGCCGCAGCGCCTTCGGGCGAGCCGGACGTGCTGCTCGTCGGCGCCGGCGCTTCGCTCGCCGCAGGGCCGGTCTGCGTTTCCGTGGCGGCTGGCGGCGATGGCGTCGCGGGCGTCGTCGTGGTGCTCGTTTCGTCCGCCTGGACGACCGGGGCGGCCAGCGCGAGTGCGCCGGCGGTCAGCGCGGGCAGCAGGTATAGGAGGGCGGGGCATCGGGTCATCGTGTCATTCGCTGCCGAGCAGGTATTTGAGCAGCAGGCCATCGGCTTCCGAGCCTTCGCTCGCGGGCGTGTAGTAGGTGGTGCCGGCGGTCGAGCCGCCGACGGGCGCCGCGCTCGGCGCGGTCGCGTCGCTCGTCAGGCTCGGTGCGGCTGCTTCGCCCGCGCTCGTCGTCGTCGGGCCCGGGTATTTCGCGAGCGCCTGTGCCGGCGTCGCGCCTTTGAGCACCGCGAGTGTGCGCGCCATCAGCACGCTCGTTCCGCTTCCGACGCTCGCCGCCGAAGCGTTCGGGGCGTTGCCGGCGCTCGCGGCGGTGCCGGAGTTGCTGAACAGCTTGCGCCGGCAATTCACCTCAGTCGAGGGCTTGATTTCGTATTTGAGACAGGTATTGCCGACACCCTCGGCGCGCAGGAAGTGGCCGAGCGCGTCGTAGCCGTTGGCCGAGCTCGTGCCGAGAAAGACGAAGTCCATGATCCGCTCGAGGCCACCGGTGTTGCGCAGGCTTTCGAACAGCTGCGAGAAGTTGGTCGTGAACGGCACGGCGGACTTGCCGAGGGCTTCGAGGTGTTTGAGCAGCGGTCTCACACCGACGAGCGCCGGGCCCGAGACTTTCGAGGTCTGTCCCAGGTTCACGAAGAACTTTTCCGAGCTCTTCGAGAACGCCGGAATGCTCGTGAACGCCTGGTTGAGTCCGGGCGCGGCGACTTTCAGCGCGGCGAACGTCGGCGTCGTCTGTTCGGCGAAGGCGCCGACGCGTTCCAGCGCGGGGCCGAGCTGTTCGAGGAACGGCGGGAACAGCGCGAGGTTGCGCGCGAGGGCGCCGCGCGTGGCGGCGCCAGCCTGCGCCACGGTATTGCTCTGCACGATGAAGTCGGCGACGCGCGAGCTGACTTTCGCCAGTGGCTGCAAGGCCTTGTCGGAGTCGACCGCCAGTTTCGCGAGCACGTGGTTCTCGTTGGCGAGGATCTGCAGCACCTTGTCGAGTTCCTGAAGCGCCGGGCTGGCACGCTTGATGACTTCGCTGAGGTCGCTGCCGCGCCCGGCGAGGCCGGCGCCGAGTTCGTTGAGGATGATCGTGAACCGCTGTTGTTCGGGCAGCCGGTTGATGTCGCCCAGGAGGTCGACGTCCACCGGGCTCGAGGTGTTCTGCACGGGGAGCAGGTACTGACCGGAGCCTTCGCCGTGGCGGATCTGGTGCAGCGGCGGCGGCAGCGGCGCGCCTTCCACGCGCGGCTGCGTCGGCAGGCAATCGACGTACTTCTCCCCGATCAGCGACTGCGGGCGGATCGTGCAGCTGGCGTCGGCGCGGAAGTCCTTGAAGCCCGGGTTTTCGATGTTGAGCACGATCGCCGCCTTGCCCTGCGGAGTCGGCGTCACCGCGCCCACGGTTCCAACCTTGACGCCGCCGATCTTCACGTTCTCACCCGAGATCAGATTGCCGGCGTCGTCGAAGATCGCACGCACCGAGTAGGAGCCGTTGGAGCCCCCGGCGGCTGTCGCCAGCAGCACGACGGCCACGAGCGCGGCGACGCAGGCCGCGCCTGCAAGGCCAGCAGCCCATCTCCTCCACCCCACGATCTCCGTCCTCAACCCAATCCTTCCTTGCGTTTACAACGAGCGGGCGACCCCACCGTCTTCGACGGGGTCGCCCCTCGAGCCTTGCCTGTAGTCGAGCTTACGCCCTCAATGGCGCAAACCCTGCAGTTCCCGCTACTTGCGCGGGCACGGCGCCTTGTAGAAAGCCGTCGCGGTCTCGGGTTTCGATTCTTCGCCGTTTTCCGCGAAGATCACTTCGGTCTTCAGCGGGAAGCCGCCTTTCGGACACTTCGTCGGGACACGTCCGTAGTAGATCGTTTTCCCGCCTGACTTGTATGCCGAGCCAGCCTTGACGTTGATCGTCTTGACCGACGCGTACGGCGCGCCGGGCACGCTCGCGACGAGCGGCACCTGCGTGATCAGCTCGGGCCCGAAGCCGCCGCCACCGGTGAAGTTCTTGTAGTGGCCGGGAGCGATGATTTCGAGCGACACCGGCGAGTGGCCGTCGGTGAAGAACAGGAAGCCGCCGCCCGGCGCGTAGAACGAGGACAGTTCCGCGGTCTCTTCGACGCGTTCGCCGCCGAAGGTCACGAAGCCGAGAACCGTGCCGATCGGACCGGCCGCCGAGCCTTTGGGGCACTTGATCGGACCGAACTGTTCGAGCGTGGCCTTGGTGCAGGTCGGGAAGCCGGTGGGATGCAGTTTCGATCCGCTGGGCAGGTAAAAGTTGACGCCGATGACCGGCGGCGGCGAGCCGAGGTATTCGGTGCCCGCGATTTCGTATTCAGCCTTCAATGCAGTGCCTGCGCCGAGGATGTTGCCGGTGTGGGGGAAGCCGGGGATCGGCACCGCTTCCGCTTTGAACTTGACGGTCGGCAACGCCGAGGCGACTCCAGGTACGGCCAGCAGCGCCAAGCCGAGGACGGCAAGACAGGTCGATGCTCTGCGCATCAGGTTCTCTCCCTCTTTTGATGGACAGGTCCGCCTCGATCCGGGTAGATCCGGAACCATGCCGGTCCGGCGACATCGAGATCCCTGCGGGTTCGCAGTGGAACATTGGCGAGTTTCTGGCGCAAACCTTATATGTCCAGCCTGTTGTGTTCAAGTTGTGACTGTTGGATCGCAGAGCGTATTCGGCAGAGCTCTGGCGGACTCCCGGGCGAAGCGGCGGCATCGCAAACACTGAGCCTGAGCCTGAGCGTTACTGCTGAGTCACGGACAGCTCGAGCTGCTCTCCGCCGAAGCGCACGCCGACGGGCTCGAGGATGACCTCCCTCGGCCCCTCCTCGACGCTCCCTGCGAGCAGCGCGTCGAGCCCGAGGCTGTCCGCGATCTCGACGATCCGTGCACCGGCGCCCGCGCTGCAGTAGATGGCAAAGCCCGCCCCCATGTTGAAGGTCGAGTACGCCGACTGCGAATCCATACGCGCCTGTGCGACGAGGTAGCTCAGGACCGGGGGCACTTCGGGCAGGCGCTCGATGCGATAGCGCAGCGGCTTGTCAGGGCGCATCAGCTTGAGCAGGCCGTGGCCGGTGACGTGGCTCAGGTAGGTCAGCGGCACGTCCTGCTCGAGCAGCTCCGCCACCAGCGGGACGTACATCACCGAGGGCTCCAGCAGCGCCTCGCCGAGCGTCGCGCCGCCGAGCTTGGTCGCGTAGCCGTCGGGAAGCCGCGAGGCGACGCTGCGCGCGAGCGACGCGCCGTTGGCGTGCAGCCCGCTGGAGGCGACGAGCACGATCTCATCGCCCGCCGCGAGACGCTCGCCGAGGATCGCTCGGCGCCCCTCGGGGACGGCACCGACGGCCGCACCGGCAAGCTCGATGTCCTGCTCGGCGAGCATCCCCGGGAGCGACGGCGACTCGCCCCCGCCCCACACACAGCCCGCGTCGGCGCACGCGCTGCGCCAGCCCTCGAGCAGCGACGCCGAGCGCTCGCTCCGCCGGTACCACTCCGAGGCGCCGGTGGCGAAGTACGCGTTTACCACCAGCGGCAGCGCGCCGACGCAGCAGAGGTCGTTGACGATCGCCGCGACGGTGTCGTAGGCGACCTCCGCAAAGCAGTCGATCCCCTGCTCCTCGAGCACGTGGCGGGCGATCACAGACTTGGTGCCCAGCCCCTCGACGACGAACGCGAGCGTCTGCGCGCCGAGCTCGAACACGAACGCGGGCTCGCCACGCGAGGCGTCGAGCGCGCGCCCGCCGCGCGCCGCCAGCAGCGAAGAGGTCGACAGCGCCTTGGCCATCGCCAGGCGCTTGCCGGCGTCGAGCGCGTCGTAGTCGACCCCGGCGGCGCTGTAGGCGTCGTCTTTGCTCATCGGCGATGATCCTAGGCACCTGTTTCGAGAAAGGCGGTGCGGCCGGGGCGTTCCTGGACCAAGCTGGGCGACGCGGGACGGTGAAGACCGTGCTGGTAGCACGGTCAAGCCGGCGCGTGGCGATCCAGCGCAGCGTCCAGGGACGCATCCGGACGTGCCGATCTTCTCGAAGCAGGTGCCCAACGACTACCCACACCGCCGCCCGCCACCGAGGGAGAGGACCCAATGGACTTCGAGCCGAGCCCGCGCTGTTCTGAATTCAAGGAGCGCCTGACGGCGTTCATGGATGAGCACGTCTACCCCGCGGAGGACGTGTACGAGCGCCAGCTGCGCGAGTCCGGCGACCCGCACTTCCAGCCGCCGATCATGGAGGAGCTGAAGCGGCTCGCCCGCGAGGCGGGCCTGTGGAACATGTTCCTGCCCGACGAGGAGCACGGCGCCGGCCTGTCGAACAGCGACTACGCGCCGCTGGCCGAGATCCTCGGGCGCTCGCGGATCGCCTCAGAGGCGTGCAACTGCTCGGCGCCCGACACCGGCAACATGGAGGTGCTGCACCAGTTCGGCACAGACGAGCAGAAGGACCGCTGGCTGACGCCGCTGCTGGAGGGAGAGATCCGCTCGGCGTTCGCGATGACCGAGCCCGACGTCGCGAGCTCAGACGCGACCAACATCGCGCTTCGCATCGAACGCGACGGTGACGAATACGTGCTCAACGGCCGCAAGTGGTGGATCACGAACGTGTTCCACCCCCACTGCCGGATCATGATCGTGATGGGCAAGACCCAGCCCGACGCGCCGACATACACGCAGCAGAGCCAGGTGCTCGTGCCGCTGGACACGCCCGGGGTGACGGTGCTGCGCAACCTGCCGGTGTTCGGCTACACCGACCAGGACGGCCACGGGGAAATCCTGTTCGAGGATGTGCGCGTGCCGGTGAGCAACGTGATCTCCAAGGAGGGCGACGGCTTCATGATCGCCCAGGCACGCCTCGGTCCCGGCCGCATCCATCACTGCATGCGCGCGATCGGCGCCGCCGAGCGCGCGCTCGAACAGATGTGCAGGCGCGCGGTCTCGCGCGTGACGTTCGGCCAGCCGATCGCGATGCGCGGCAACATCCAGGATTGGATCGCGGAGTCGCGCATCGAGATCGAGATGGCGCGCCTGTTGACGCTGAAGGCGGCGTGGATGATGGACACGGTCGGCAACCGGCACGCGCGCACGGAGATCGCGGCGATCAAGGTCGCGGCGCCGAACGTCGCGCTGAAGGTGCTCGACCGCGCGATCCAGGTCCACGGCGGCGGCGGTGTGACCGAAGACTTTGGGCTCGCCTCCGCCTACGCGCACCTGCGCACGCTGCGGCTCGCCGACGGCCCCGACGAGGTGCACAAGCTCTCGATCGCCCGCCGCGAGCTGGCGCCGTACATACCGCGCGAGGAGCCCGCAAAGGTGACGGCGTAGACCCCGCGATGCCGAGCCCACAGACGCGCCGGGCAACCGCATGAGCGCACTGATATATCGCGAGCGCCCAGCCGGCGGCGAGGCGGAGGGCCTGCTGATCCTGCACCACGGGCGCGGCGCGGACGAGGCCGACCTGCTGACGCTGGCCGACGTGCTCGATCCCGAGCGCCGGCTGCACGTCGTCACGCCGCGCGCGCCGCTGAGCTTGCCCGGCTCGCCCGGGTATCACTGGTACCTGGTGCCGCAGGTCGGCTACCCCAACCCTGACACGTTCTCAGCCGCCAGGCGCGCGCTCGCCGAACTGCACGACGAGCTGTGGCAGAGGACCGGCCTGACAGCACAGCAGACGGTGCTCGGCGGCTTCTCGATGGGCACGGTGATGAGTTACGTGCTCGGCTTCGACGCCGAGCGCCCGGCCCCGCGCGGGATCCTCGCGTTCTCCGGCTTCATCCCCACGGTCGAGGGCTGGGAGCCGCAGCTCGCGCAGCGCACCAGCGTGCGCGTGTTCATCGCGCACGGGACACAGGACCAGGTGATCCCCGTCGAGTTCGCGCACGAGGCCGCCAGTCGGCTGCGCGACGCCGGCCTGCAGGTCGATTACCGCGAGTCACAGGCCGGGCACCACATCGATCCCAGGGAGATCCCACACGCCGCCGCGTGGCTGCGCGCGACATTCCAGGCGCACCCGGCATAAGGTTGACCCAGAAGATTCGAGCCCCAGCAGGAGGAGTCGCATGTCCGCCGTAGCGGTCGGTCCACAGCAGCCCGCGAGCCGCACGCTCGAGGTGCTGATCGTGGGCGCTGGCTTCGGCGGGATCGCCGCCGCGATCGAGCTGCGCAGGCATGGGATCACGAACGTCAAGATCCTCGAGAAGGCTCCCGAGCTCGGCGGCACGTGGTTCTACAACAGCTACCCCGGCGCCGCGTGCGACGTGCCCAGTCACCTGTACTCGTTCTCCTTCGCGCAGCGGCGCGACTGGTCCCGGTTGTGCTCGCCGCAGGCGGAGATCCGTGCGTACCTCGACGGTGTCGCGCGCGCAAACGGAGTTGACCGTCTGGTCCAGACCGACACAACCGTGACCGCCTGTGCGTGGGACGCGGAGCGCTGCCGCTGGAGCGTGCAGACCGCCGGCGGTCCGAGCCACGAGGCCGACGTGCTGATCATCGCCACGGGACAGCTCGGCCGGCCCTCGCGCCCGAACATCGAGGGCGCACAGAGCTTTGCCGGACACAGCTTCCACTCGGCCGAATGGGACCACGACTATCCGCTCGAAGGCAAGCGCGTGGCGGTCATCGGCACAGGGGCGAGCGCCGTGCAGTTCGTGCCTGAGATCGCGCCCGTGGTGAAGCGCCTGACGGTGTTCCAGCGCACCGGCAACTGGTTCCTGCCGCGGCGCAACCGCCGCTACAACTCGGCGATCAGAGCCGTGATCGAACGCGTCCCGGGCCTGCAAGCGGCGCGGCGCAGGTTCGTGTTCGAGTACACCGAGTCGCTGACTCTCGCGATCCGCCACCCCCGCAGCGTCGGGCGGCTCGCCGCCGCGCGCTCCGCCGGCTTCATGCGTTCACAGCTGAAAGACCGGGGGCTTCGCGAGAAGGCGTGGCCCGACTACACGTTCGGTTGCAAGCGCATCCTCTTCAGCTCGCACTACCTGCCGGCGCTCGCGCGAGCGAACGTCGAGCTGGTCACCGATGCGATCGCGCGCATCACGCCCACGGGGATCGAGACCGCCGGCGGCGCGCAGCACGCCCTGGACTGCGTGATCTGGGCGACCGGCTTCAAGAGCACCGACTTCATGTTCCCGATGCGCATCACCGGCTCAGGCGGCGTCGAGCTGCACGAGCACTGGTCGCGCGGCGCGCACGCGCACCTCGGCATGTGCGTGCCGGGCTTTCCCAGCATGTTCGTCATGTACGGACCCAACACGAACACCTCGGGCGGCTCGATCATCGTCTACCTGGAGGCGCAGGCACGCTACATCCGCCAGGCCGTCGAGCAGCTCACCGCGCGTCGCGCCGGCGCGATCGAGGTGCGCGCCGAGGTGGAGGCCGCGAGCGACCGCCAGCTGCAGGCGCGCTTCGCGGGTACCGCGTGGCTGCAATGCGACTCGTGGTACCGCGACGAGAACGGCCGGATCGTCACCAACTGGCCCGGCTACATGCGCGAGTACCTCGAGCGGACCGCGCGCCTGGACGCAGCCGAGTACCGCTTCGCGCCACTGCCAAAGCCAGCCCCTGTCGTGAGTGCTTAGGGTGCGCCGAGAGAAAGGCAGCCCGTGTACGACTACATAATCGTGGGAGCCGGTTCCGCCGGCTGCGTGCTCGCCAACCGGCTCTCGGAGGATCCGTCCGTACGGGTGCTGCTGCTCGAGGCCGGTGGCGCGGACCGCTCGCTGAAGATCAAGATTCCGGCAGCGTTCCCCGAACAGTTCCACACGAAGCTCGACTGGGACTTCGCGACCGAGCCCGAGCCACACGTCGACGGGCGCCGGCTGTACATTCCGCGCGGCAAGGCGCTCGGGGGCTCCAGCTCGATGAACGCGATGCTCTACGTCCGCGGGCGTCCACTCGACTACGACGGCTGGGAGGCGCAGGGCGCCCCCGGCTGGGGCTACGCCGACGTGCTCCCCTACTTCAAGCGCTCCGAGGACAACGTCCGCGGCGCCTCGGCCTACCACGGCGCCGGCGGCCCGCTGCACGTCGCCGAGCAGCGCTCGCCGCGACCGATGAGCGCGCGACTGCTCGCGGCCAGCGAGGCCGCCGGGATCCCGCGCATCGCCGACTACAACGGTCCTGAGCAGGACGGCGCCTCGATGTTCCAGGTCACCCAGCAGAACGGGCGGCGCTTCAGCGCCGCCGACGCCTACCTGCGACCGGCGCTCACCCGTCCCAACCTGGAGGTGCGCAAGAACGCCACCGTGCTCGGCGTCGAGCTCGACGGGGAGCGCGCCGTCGGCGTGCGCGTCGGGCGCGGGCGCCGCGGGGGCGTCGAGGTGCTGCGCGCCGAGCGCGAGGTGCTGCTGAGCGCCGGCGCGATCGGCTCGCCACAGCTGCTGCAGCTGTCGGGCATCGGCGCCGGCGAGGAGCTGCGCGCCGCCGGCGTCGAGGTCCGCCACGAGCTGCCGGGCGTCGGTCGCAACCTCCAGGACCACCCGTTCGTGACCGTCATCTGGGAGGTCTCTGACACGAACACGCTGTACGGCGCCGACAAGCCCAAGCCGCTGGCCGAGTGGCTGCTGCGTAGATCCGGCAAGCTCACCTCGACAGTCGCCGAGGTCGTCGCCTTCACGCGCACCCGCGGCGGCCTGCCGGCGCCCGACATCCAGCTCCACATGGGCGCCGCCTACTACGAAGACCACGGCGCCGACACCTACGACGGTAATTGCATCGTGATCGCGCCCACGCTCGTCTCGCCGCAGGCCCGCGGACGCGTGTGGCTGCGCTCGGCG
>Ga0210388_10000198_pt1:0-55000 | contig 57725 bp, 55 predicted proteins | sample IncBWC19OmetaG_FD_155485 | JGI IMG/M metagenome (GOLD analysis project Ga0210388, IMG submission 155485) | Forest soil microbial communities from Barre Woods Harvard Forest LTER site, Petersham, Massachusetts, United States - Inc-BW-C-19-O ... | reverse complement strand
TCATTCAAATAACGATAGATGTCCTCGGGTTCAGTTACAATTTGGACGGCAAATTTGACCGGCAAATGCCCCTTGTCCGAGCCTCGGGTGAGAGCACGCTCAAACGCCTCAGCATTATCTCTGTTATCATCGAGAATGAGAACCCGTGGAAATCTAGCCGCTCCCAACGTTTGAGATGCCGACGATAAGTCAGATTGAACGGCCGGTGTCTTTACCAAGGTTAGGTCCAGTTAGCTCCGCATGAGTCGATGTGATGACGACCCTGATTCGCGAGCTAATACAAGGGTCCAACCCTAAATTGTTTGGGACCATTGCAAAATTGCCCATCCAAACACAACCGGGAGGGCAGCTTGCTCCGGCCCTACACCAGCTAGGAGCATTCGGGTGGAAAGTGTGACGCAGTAGCCTGCAAATGAGAGTAGAATTAGCACTCTAAACGGATCAGACACGGGTTGTCTCCTTTGTATGGATTGTCGCAATTGTATGAGACCCATCTCTATCGGACCCATCGTTTCGATTCCGTTAACGGGCAGCCGCCTTTCTCTCGACCGGCCCCAATTCCAGTTAGAGCCGGTAACTGAAAGGGTATTCACTGGGGCTTTCGGACTGTTGCCCCTTTGGTTATGACTTCTTGGGGCAGTCGATCTCCGCAACCGTTAGCGATTCGCTATACGCCAAACGCGGTTTCCCCTCGGCGGCGTTTTTTGTTGTCCCGGATCGCCGCAAGGCGAGCGAGGTGCGGCGCAATGTCCGCCCTGGCGCCGGTGCGATGGCGTGGACACAGTCCTTAAGGTTGTGGTATAGTGTAGCACTACCTTGGTAGGGGTAGCCATATCTTCCGACCTAGAGGGAGAATTTCATGGCCAAGCCTGTCTCGATCTCCGCGAAAAGCATTTCCGCCGCCGCCAAAACCAGCGTCACCAAAGCGATCGGCCGGCACAAGGCGGCATTTCCCCAGCCCGACTACCGCCTCGGCTTCATCCCGCCCTATTGGTGGTGCGGTTTCATCGTTGAAAATGCTGACGGAAAGCTCACGGTCGGAGAGGCACAAACGCTTGCCGCCGACGTCCATTCCGGCATCGCTGCCGAGGTGCCCTCCGTCAAGGGAGCCATACCCGGGGCGATTTTCGGCGGCGGACACATCATCTGCGGTTTCTTGCCGCCGCCCGGCATCGATCTGCTCGAAGAGTAGACCCTGTGGCACGGGCCGAGCAGCCGCTGAAATGTCCGAGCGCGCAGCCCGGCATGGGCGATGTGCAAATCCTCGGCGTCATCTCGCGCGACGCCGATGAGCCCCGGCTGGCCTATCTCGATGAGGCGCTGCCGGCGACCCCGCCTGTGCTCGAACTCGCGGCGCCGCTGGACGTGTCCCAGGTGTTCCGCCTGTCGGCGCGTTGTGAAGAACGGAAATGCACGCATTTCGACGGGGTCGATTGCCAGCTCGCGGTTCGGATCGCCAAAATGCTGCCGGAAGTGGTCGACCAACTTCCAGCCTGCAACATCCGGCGCGACTGTCGCTGGTTCCGTCAGGAGGGCCGCGCCGCCTGTCTGCGCTGCCCGCAGATCCTGACCGGCAACCACGAAGCCGACGAGGTGCTGCGGGAAGTCGCCGGTGTCCCGAGGTTGAGCCGCTGACCGCTACCGGGTTGCCGGAAGCCCGCTTCTGCCATTCCGATCCCAAAACGCCGATTCCCTCAGGAGTTGGCGTTTTTTTGTGCGCAGCGCCCCCGCGGGCGTGCGATCTTCGGTCATGATCGGCCGCTAGCGTAGCCGCCGAGTTCATTGGCCGTTCATTTCAAAACCCGTACCCAATACCGCCTTCGATCTTCCAAAACCCCGTAGCCCGAGGAGACTCCCATGCGTCAGTTCGTTCGTCCCGCCATTGCCGCGCTGAGTATTGCCTGCCTTGCGGTCTCGCTCGCCGCTGTAACCACCGACAGCGCGCTGGCGCAGGCCAAGCAGCAGATGGCGCCGGCCCCGCAAGGCGCCCCGCCGGCCGTGAAACAGATGGCGCTGACCGAAAAGCAGGTCCAGGGCGTGCTCGCGGCGCAGAAGGACATGGACGCAATCACCGACAAGCTGCCCGACAACGTCAAGCCGGACGCCAAGGTCACCGCCCAGCTCGACGCCGTTGCGAAGAAGAACGGCTTTGCCTCCTACGACCAATACAACGACGTGCTCGACAACATCAGCCTGGTGCTCGGAGGCTTCGATCCCGCCTCAAAGAAGTATGTCGGCGCCGAGGCCGTGATCAAGGCGCAGATTGCCGAGGTCCAGGCCGACAAGAAGATGTCGCCCAAGGACAAGAAGGAAGCGCTCGCCGACCTCAATGAGTCATTGAAGACGCCGGCGCCGGTGGTCGAGAACAAGGGCAATATCGACCTCGTCGGCAAATACTATGACAAGCTCTCCGAAGCGCTCGGCGGCCAGCAGCAATAGGGTGCCGGCCAGAACGCACGCTGCTTCAACCGTCATTGCGAGCCAACGGGTCGCGCGAATGCGCGCCCGATGATAAACTCCGCGAAGCAATCCATCTTTACCGGAACATGGATTGCTTCGTCGCTCCGCTCCTCGCAATGACGGAAAATTTTACATCGCCGCGCCGAACCGCGCTTCCATCGCGCGCCGGACCTTGACGGTCTCGTTGCCGGCATCGATTTCGACGTCGCTCCAGCGCACCACCGCGCCATGGGCGACGTCGTTCCTCAGCTTCACCCGGTGCGCGAGCCCGATCGGCAGCGCATCGGCTTTGAGGCTCGTGGCCGCCGGCATCAATTTGCCCCACACGGTATAGCCGCCTTCGCCGTCGAGCATTTCGCCGGCGCGCAAACTCCGCTTTGCAATGGAGGCGACGTCGCCGCGAAAACCATGCGGCTGCCCGGTCGGCTCGCCACGCAATGCCGCCGACAGGATCGAGATGTTCAATTCCAGTCCGATCAGATGATACGGCTTGTACATCGCCGCATAACGGCCGCTGGCATCGGTCTTCAGGCCGTATTGCCTGAAACAGTCGGCGGCATAGTCGTTCGGCGCCTCCAGCACGACATAGACGCCCCAGCGCAGATCCCGGAATACCGGCCGGCCGTCGCGCTCCAGCGATGACACCACTTCCACCACGCCGGATTTTTCCAGCACGCCGCCAGCCTCGCGCGGCCGCATCACATGCGGCAAGTCGTCGACGCCGCAGGGCGGAAACAACAGCCCGTCGGTCGGCACATCCAGTCCGGTGGCGTTCGCGATCGCCGCCATTTCGATCGCCGATTTGGTGCCGTCCAGAAACGAGTTGAACATCTGCGGGTTCATGCCGGCCGACTGCGCCTCGTCCGCCGACAGCCCGTAATGGCCCCAGACCCCTGCCGGCGTCACGTCGTGATAAGCGGGCAAATATTTCGTGCCTTTGCCGGCGGCGACGACGCGGAATCCGGTGGCGCGCGCCCAGTCCACCATCTCGGCGGTGAGCGCCGGCTGGTCGCCATAGGCCAGCGAATAGACCATGCCCGCTTTCCGGGCTTCCTCCGCCAGCAACGGCCCCGCCAGCACGTCAGCCTCGACATTGACCATCACGATGTGCTTGGCGTGCGCGATCGCCGCGCGGGCATGCTTGATGCCGACCGCGGGATTGCCGGTCGCCTCCACGATCACGTCGATATTGCCTGACGTTGCCTTGGCCGCGTCGGCGGTGAAGGTGGTCGCCGCGATTCGCACCGCATCCCAGCCGACGGTGCGACAGGCCTCGCGCGCGCGCTCTGGATCGAGATCGACGATCACGGGGACCTCAAGCCCCGGCGTATGCGGCACCTGCGACAGGAACATCGAGCCGAATTTTCCCGCCCCGATCAGCGCGACGCGAACGGGCTTTCCGGCAGCAACGCGGGCGTTGAGGAGGTGGGAAAGGTTCATGGAGGTGATCCGGGTCAGGCTTGCTCGCGAGAATCTGCTCTGTCGTCATGGCCGGGCTTGTCCCGGCCATCTATGTCTTCCTTGCTGCTACGTTCGCAAAGACGTGGATGCCCGGGACAAGCCCGGGCATGACGGCTTGGCTTGATCCCGACGCGTTACTCCGCTGCCTGCCGGTGCGCTCGCGCCAGCCGCAGCAGCGCGTCGTCGTCCACGGTCTGGATCGGCGCGAAATCGCGATGGGCGATATATTCCGGCCGTGTCGGGGTGCGGATGTAATTGGAAACCGCGTTCAGCGTCAGATAGACGATCTTGCGCGGATAGGGCGTGATGTTGCCGGCCGAGCCGTGCACCAGATTGCCGTGGAACATCAGCATGCCGCCGGCCTTGCCGGTCGGCGCGACGATGCCGCCTTCCTTGACCAGCCGCGTCACGGTTTCCTCGTCCAGCGTCCACAGCGGGTACGAGGTGGTCTGAAGATCATGGGACGCCTTGAGATCGCCGGCGTGCTGGCTCTTCGGCACCAGCATCAGCGGGCCGTTGATAGGCATCACCTCGTCGAGGAAGATCGCGATATTCATGGCGCGCGGCAGCGGCATGCCGTCGTCGCGTTTCCAGGTGCCGTAATCCTGATGCCACTGCCAGACGTCGCCGGTGAAGGCGGATTTGGCGTTGATCTTGTACTGGTGCATGTAGAGCTTTTCGCCAAAGATCTGCTCCACCGGATCGATCATGCGCGGATGCGCGCCGAGCAGGCCGAACGCCTCGTTGTAGAGATGGGCGGCAAAGGCGGTGCGCGGCGCGCCGCTCTTCTCGCGCCACACCTCGGGTCGCTGGGTGCCGTAGATACCCACGGCCTCCTGCGCCAGCAGGGCCACTTCCTCGGCCCGGAACAGTTCGGGCAGGAACAGCCAGCCCTCTCGATTGAAATCGTCGATCTGCTGCTGGGTCAGTTTCATGGCTTCCTCCTTGTTCTTCAGCCGATTTGCCGGAAGTTTACCGCAACCGGCCCGGCAAGTCGCGGCCTTCGTCAGTTAGAATTTGCAGCCTAGCTGCTTGAGCGCTTCGTCGACCCAGGCGCGGTCCATCGAGCGACCTGCCTTCAGGTCGGCGAGCGTCTTGTCCTCGGCCTTCTTCTTGGCGGCGGCGGCCTGATAGACTTCCTCGACTTCATCGAAGGGAATGCAGAGCAGGCCGTCGCCGTCGCCGATGATGAGATCGCCGGGCTCGATCACCATGCCGTCGATGGCGATCGTCCTGCCGATTTCGCCGGGACCGGATTTGTAGGGTCCGCGATGGGTGACGCCGGCCGCATAGACCGGAAAACTCAGGGTGCGCAATGTGTCGGAATCCCGGATCGAACCGTTGATCACGATACCCGCGAGCCCACGGTTGATGGCGTGGCTGACCATGATCTCGCCGATGATCGAATTGGTGAGATCGCCGCCGGCGTCGACCACGACGACGTCGCCGGGGGAAGCGATATCGAGCGCCTTGTGCACCATCAGATTGTCACCGGGGCGCGTCTTCACGGTGAAAGCCGGACCGCCAAGCACGCCGCCGGCATGATAGGGCCGCAGCCGCGGCCCGCCGCCGGTCATCCGTGACATGCAATCGCTGACATTGGCGACCGGCAGCGGCTTGAATTTCTGCACGTAGTCGGGGCTGACCCGGCGGGCGATGGGTTTTATCGAAAATCCGATCATTTAAGCCTTCTCCATCGTCTTCTTGCTGTCACGGTTTGCCAGCCGGCTGAACACGCGCCTGGCATTGCCTTCGAATATCTTGGTCTTGTCCGCCGCCGACAGCGGAAGCTGGTCGATGTAGCGTTTGGTGTCGTCGAAATTATAGCCCGTCTCAGGATCGATGCCGGGGACGGCGCCGATCATCTCCGAGGCGAACAGGATGTTGTCGACCGGGATCACCTTGGCGAGCAGCTCCTGGCCGGGAAGGTGATAGACGCAGGTATCGAAATAGATGTTCTTGAGCAGGTGATCCTTCAACAGCGGCAGTTTCATCGCCTGCGCCAGCCCGCGGAAGCGGCCCCAGTGATAGGGCACGGCACCGCCGCCATGCGGGATGATGAGCTTCAGCTTCGGGAATCTCGTGAACACATCCGAGGTCAACAGCTGCATGAAGGCGGTGGTGTCGCCGTTCAGGTAATGCGAGCCGGTGGTGTGGAACGCCGGGTTGCAGGCAAAGCTGACGTGGATCATCGCGGGCACGTCGAGTTCGACCATCTTCTCGAAGATCGGAAACCAATAGGGATCGGACAGCGGCGGATCGGTCCAGTAGCCGCCCGAGGGATCGGGGTTCAGGTTGCAGCCGATGAAACCGTGGTCGCGGACGCAGCGCTCGAGTTCGGCGGTCGAATTTTTCGGCGAGACGCCGGGGCTCTGCGGCAGCATGCAGACGCCGACGAAATTTTCGGGAAACAGGCCGCAGACCCGGTGGATCAGGTCGTTGCACGCGGTAGCCCACGCTTCGCTGGTCGTGGCGTTGCCGAGATGGTGCCCCATGCCGGCGGCGCGCGGCGAAAAGATCGTCAGATCCGTGCCGCGTTCGCGCTGCACCTTGAGCTGGCCGTTGACGATCGAATCGCGGATCTCGTCGTCGCTGATCGGGGGCCGCGGCGGCGCCGGCGCACCCTTGCCATGCGCTTCGATCTGCGCCTGTCTCCACTGTTCATGCTGTTTCGGAGCCGTCGTGTAATGGCCGTGGCAGTCGATGATCATCGCGTGCTCCCTATCAACCTTCTTGCGGGTTTCTTCATAACGGACTCCCTTGAAGAAAGACTAGCACCGGCGCCATGGCTTTACCAACCCGCAGCCACGTGGTGCGCCATGCGGCAGCGCCGTTACGCTTCCCCCAGGAACGCCAGCACGATCTCGCAAAATTCCTGCGGCGCCTGCTCGAACATCCAATGGCGGGCGCCCGCAATCAACGCGGTCTGCGCGCCGGGCACGTGCGCCGCCAAGGCGCGCAGCACCACAGGTAGGGCACCCGGCGTGTCGGCGCCGCCGATGAACAGCGTCGGCGTCTTGATCGATTCCGCGCCGGACCGGGTATACGGCTGACGATTCTCGCCGACTTGACCGATCAGGGTATAGGCATTGTCGCGCAGTTGCTGTTTCGACAGGGCAGGCAGGCGCGCCCAGGCGCCGTCGCCATCGATCATGTCGCAGAAGATCGCCAGCCCGCCGTCGATATCGCCCCGTTTGATCATTTCGGCTGAGCTCACGATCCTTGCCGCACGCGGCGAAGGGCCAAGGTCGGCCGCGGGATCGAGCGATCGGTCGAGTTCGCCGCCAGGCTCGGCCAGCACCAGGCGGCGCAGCAATTCAGACCGCTGCTCGGCGATGCGAAACGCGATGTGTCCGCCGCGCGAATGGCCCATCAGGTCGATCGGGCCGGCATCGAGCCTCTCCAGAAAGGCGATCATGTCGGCGACGTGCTGCGCCATCAGATAATCGCCGCCGACGCCGTCCCAGTGCTCGGGGAAAAACCGCCTCAGGCTGACCGGGATCACCCGATGTTTTTTCGACAGCGGTCCGTAGACCGCCGACCAGGTCCGGAAATCGCCGAGCGTGCCATGGACGCAGACCAGCGGCGGCCCGGCGCCGATCTCGAGATAGGCCATGTCGTAGCCGTTGACGGGAAGGGTTTGCATGGGAGGGCTCGGGAGATGGTGGGGCGGGGAACGGTGAAGCAGTTATTTCATGGAAGATAGCGTGTGCCCATAGGATGGGGTCATTCCGGGATGGTCCGAAGGACCAGACCCGGAATCTCGAGATTCCCCGATGCGCAATTGCGCATCTGAGGTTCGCGCTGCCGCGCGCCCCGGAATGACGGAAACATGGAACGGCCCGAAATTTTCCCGGAATCCGGGTGGATCGCAACAATTTCCAAGCCTAGATAGCACCCAGGGACCAAGCTCAACCCATGGGGCGATCTGATCTGGAGCCAGCCATGACCGGACACAGCTTTGCAATCTTCGACACCGCGATCGGCCGCTGCGGCATCGTGTGGGGCGCACGCGGCATCAGCGGCGTGCAGCTGCCGATGGGCAACGAGGACAAGACCCGGACCCGCATCCGGCAAGTCCACGGCGACATCGCCGAGGCGCCGCCGCCGGCCGAGATACAGAACGCGATCGACGGCATCGCCGAGCTGCTCGCGGGCAAGCCGAACGATCTCCGGGATATCCCGCTCGATCTCGACGGCGTTCCCGAATTCAACCGCGGCGTCTACGACATCGCCCGCGCCATCCCGCCGGGCAAGACCATGACCTATGGCGACATCGCCAAACGGCTCGGCGGCGTCGAGCTGTCGCGCGATGTCGGCCAGGCGCTCGGGCGCAATCCCTGTCCGATCGTGGTGCCCTGCCACCGCGTGCTCGCCGCCGGTGGCAAGCCCGGCGGCTTCTCGGCCAATGGCGGCGTGGTGACAAAACTGAAGATGCTCGCCATCGAAGGCGCGGCCGTCAATCACACCCCGAGCCTGTTCGATTAAGCGGATGGGTTTCTTCTCCCTCTCCCCGTTCTTCACGGGGAGAGGGTCGGGGTGAGGGGCTGTCTCAGCGAGCGTGACTTGTTGAGAGTCCCCCTCACCCGAAATTCGCTAACGCGAATTTCGACCTCTCCCCGCGAGCGGGGCGAGGTGGGCTCTTACCGCCCCTTGAAATCGGGCGGCCGTTTTTCGTTGAAGGCCAGCACGCCTTCGCGGCGGTCTTCGGTCGGAACCATGCGGTTATAGGCCTCGATCTCGAGCGCGAGCCCGTCCCGCAGCGATGACTGCAGGCCGCGGTGGATAGAAAGCTTGGCCTGGCGGACGCCGATCGGGGCGTTGCGCGCGATGCGCGATGCCGTGGCGAGCGCTTCGCGCAGCAGGTCGGACGGCGGGAAGACTTCGTTCACGAGCCCCCAGGCGTGGGCTTGCGCGGCCGAAAATGGTTTTCCCGTCAGGATCAGTTCCTTGGCGCGGCGCTCGCCGACCGCGCGCGGCAGCGTTTGCGTGCCGCCGCCGCCGGGCATGATTCCGAGCGTGACTTCGGTGAGCGCGAAGCGCGCGGTTTCGGCGGCGTATAGGAAATCGCAGCAGGCGGCGATCTCGCAGCCGCCGCCATAGGCAGCACCATTGACGGCGCCGATGATCGGCACGGGGCAGTCGATCAGCGCCCGCACCATCCGTTCGAAGATGACGTGCTGGCGCGTCCACGCCTCATCCGTCATGCCGCGGCGCTCCTTGAGGTCGCCGCCCGCGCAGAACGCCTTGTCGCCAGCTCCGGTCAGGACGATGCAGCGCAGGCCACGGCCGTCGAGCGCGACGTCCTCGAAATAGCGCACCAGATCGAGGCCCATCTGGGTGTTGAGCGCGTTGGAAAAGCTCGGCCGGTTGAGCCGAACGATCGTCACATGGTCGTCGACCCTTCCCAGCGAAAGGGTCTCGAATTCAGGCGATTCCGCACGCGTACTCACACCGCCTCGCAGGAGAACCCGTCGCCCCAGCGCCGGATTCGCCCCGCCGAGGGCGAGGGGAAATGCGCGGTGCAGCACACCGTATCGGTGTCGCAATAGCGTTCCATGAAATTGCGCCGTGTCGTGGCCGCCTGCAACTGATCGACGTCGAATTTCGCCGACAGTTCGGGGTAACGCGCCTGCAGCGGCGAGTGCATCAGATCGCCGCTGGCAACGGCGGCGTCCCTGCCGCGGCCGAAGCTGAAGGCGACATGTCCCGGGGTATGGCCCGGGGTAGGCAGGATGCGCACGTGATCGCCGATCTCGAAATCGTCACGCACGATCTCGGCCTTTTTGGCCTCGACGATCGGCAGCACGCTGTCGCCGAACGGCGGCACTTCCGCCTTGGCATTCTGCTCGGTCCAGTAGTTGAACTCGGTCTTGCCGAACACATAGCGCGCGTTCGGAAAGGTCGGCACCCAGCGGCCTTCCTCCAGCCGCGTGTTCCAGCCGACATGGTCGACGTGCAGATGCGTGCACATCACGAAGTCGATTTCGTCGACCGAAAAGCCGGCCGTGGCCAGCCCGCGCATATAGGTGCCGTCGGTCTTCATGTTCCATTTCGGGCGCAGCGGCCGTGGCTTGTCGTTGCCGATGCAGCTGTCGACGAGGATGGTATGGTGCGGCGTCTTCACGATGTAGGACTGGAAGCACAGGATCAGCACGTCGTTTTCGTCGATCGCGCCGGCCTCGCGCAGCCACGGCCGGTTCTCCGCCAAAACGTCCGCGGTCAGGCCCGGTAGCAGGTCCAGCGCCGGCAGGAAGGTGGTTTCCTGCTCGATGATGCGATGGATGGTGAGATCGCCGGCGGTGAATTTGAGGCTCATGGCAAACTCTTTTCCGTTCAGGCCGCCGGCGGCAGCGAGATTTTCACCGAGGGCCGCGCCAGCATTTTCTCGTGGAAGGCATCGAGCTTCGGATAGGCCTTGCGCCAGCCGCAGTCGGCAAAACGGAAATCGGCATAGCCGAGCACGCAAGTGAGCGCGATCTGGGAGATATCGAGCGGCCGCGCCAGCATGTCCGCCTGTTTCTCGAAGCGCGCCATGCCGCTCCAGGCGCGGTTCCAATGGTCGTCGCCCCAGGCCTGCCAGCGCAGCGGTTCCGGGCGCACCATCTTCTCGTACCGGCACAGCAGCATCGAATCCAGCATGCCCTGCAGCAGGGAATGATCGCTCTTGACCTTCCATCGGGCGGCGCCGGATGCCGGAATGAGCTTGCCGCCACCGGCGAGGTCGTCGAGGTATTCGACGATGACATAGGAATCGAGGATCACCTCGCCATTATCGAGGATCAGCACCGGCAGCTTCTTCAGCGGCGTGATCTTCGAATAGTCGTCATTGGGCTGTCCCGGCACCACGGCCGCCGGCATGAATTCGATTCTGTCGATCAGCCCGAGTTCGATCGCGGCAATGCGCACCTTGCGTGCGAACGGCGAGGCCGGGGAGTAGGAGAGTTTCATGGGGTCGCCCTTTGAAATGCTGAAACAACCACCGCCGTCATCCTGAGGAGCCGCGCACACTTCGCGCGGCGTCTCGAAGGATGGTCGCGGGCACCGAGCCAGTCATCCTTCGAGGCTCGCCCGACTACGCTGGTGCGTCGTCGGGCTCGCACCTCAGGATGACGACCAGCTCACGCCGCGACGATTTTCTGCCGCTGCTCGCCGAGGCCCTCGATGCCGAGCGTGACCACGTCGCCGACATTGAGGAATTTCGGCGTTGGCTTCATGCCGGCGCCGACGCCGGGCGGGGTGCCGGTGGTGACGATATCGCCCGGCAGCAGCGTCAGGAACCGCGAGACGTAGGCGATGCACTTGGCGATGGTGAAGATCATGGTCGAGGTCGATCCGGTCTGGCGGCGCTCGCCGTTGACGTCGAGCCACATCGAGAGCTTCTGCACGTCCGGGATCTCGTCCCTGGTCACCAGCCAGGGGCCGAGCGGGCCGAAGGTGTCGTGCGACTTGCCCTTGGTCCATTGGCCCAGACGCTCGAGCTGGAAATTGCGCTCGGAGACGTCGTTGCAGACGCAGTAGCCGGCGACGTAATTGAGCGCGTCCGCCTCGGCGACATATTTGGCGCGGGTGCCGATGATGGCGGCGATTTCGACTTCCCAGTCGAGTTTGATCGAGTCGCGGGGCTTCTCCACCGGATCGTTCGGGCCTGACAGGGAGGTGTTGGCCTTGAGGAAGAAGATCGGCTCGGTCGGGATCTGCGCGCCGGTCTCCTTGGCGTGATCGACATAGTTCAGTCCGATGGCGACGAATTTCGAGATGCCGGTCACCGGCGCGCCGATCCGCGGGGTGCCGCTGACCGCGGGGAGCGAGGCGGAATCGAGGGCGGCGAGCTTGGCCAGCGAGGCCGGCGCATAGGCCTCGCCGTTGAGGTCCTTCACATGCGCCGACAGGTCGCGCAATTGGCCGGATTTATCGATCAGGCCGGGTTTTTCCTGGCCGATGGCGCCATAACGAACAAGCTTCATTTGGTATCACTCCCTGGGTGGCGTTTGCTTGAATGCTTCTTGGAACAGCGCGCGGGGAAATTCAACTGCCCAGCCGCATGGCAGGGTGGCTCAAACGACGAATTTGAAGGCATCTCCGTCGCGCCGGATGTGGCCGGCGTTGAAATGGCCGCCGATCACAAGTGTCGGGGTGTCGGCGAAGCGGGAGAACAACTCCCGCCGCGTCGCCGCCGACTGCCGGGGATCGGAATCGGCGGTCGACGACCAGTCGAGATGCGCCATCTGGCAGGGGTGATGGGCGACGTCGCCGGTAAGGAGCGCCTGCTCGCCGTCCGACCGGATCAGGATGCTCATATGGCCCGGGCTATGGCCCGGTGTCGGGATCAGGGTGATTTCGTCGGCGATGCGAGCGTCGCTGGCGACGAGGTCGGCTTTGCCGGCGTCCGCGATCGGCTTAACCGAGTCGTTGAAAACGGCTTTCTGGTAGGGTTCCTCGCTATGGTCGCGCCAGTGCTCGTATTCGCTTCTGCCGAAGATGTAGCGCCCATTGGCGAAGGTCGGGACCCATTGGCCGCCTTCGAGCCGGGTGTTCCAGCCGACATGGTCGACATGCAGATGGGTGCACAGCACGGTGTCGATGCTGTCGGGCGCAAAGCCCGCCGCCGTCATGGTTTCGAGGTAGGGTCCCTGCCGGTTATTCCAGGTCGGCACATTGCGGCCCTGCTTGTCGTTGCCGAGCCCGGTATCGACCACGATCCGGCGCGTCGGGGTCTCCACGACCAGCGAGTGGATCGACATTTTCAGCCGGCCTTCCTCGGTGGCGAAATGCGGAATGAGCCAGGGTGATTTGCGGATTTCCTCGTTGCTGGCGAGCGGCAGGATGAAACGGGTGCTGCCTGTCGTCTCCAGTTCGACGATTTTCGTGATTTTGACCTTGCCCACCTTCCAGATCATCCGGCGCTTCCCCATGTGCTGGTTTTGTTGGGGTGAAAGATGCTGGTTTCCGTGCCCCCGCGCAATGGATCATCTCGCAGGCCTGCGCGTTGACGCGGCATGCCAATCCTGGGAGCGCCGCAATGCCAGAGCTAGCCGTCTCGGTCGAAAAGGTCGCGTTTCTGATCGAGAAAATGCGCGAATTCGACGTCAAGGAGGGGGCGTCCGATCCGGACTCCGGCTCGAATGGCGCCGACGACAACATGATCGACGTGCTGGACGACAACGGCGACGACCCGGTGGTGCGTGAGATCACCGGCTTCATCAACGCCATGACCGAGGACGAGCAGATCGATCTGGTCGCCCTGATGCGGCTCGGACGCGGCGATGACGGGATCGAGGAATGGGACGAGCTGCGGCGCGAGGCGGCCGACGGCTACAACGACCATACCGCAAGCTATCTGCTCGGCGAGCCCCTGGTCAGCGATTATCTCGCCGAGGGCCTGGACGCGTTCGGCCTGACCTGGAACGATGAGCGCACCACGCCGGTGTGATGATAACTTTTCCTCTCCTCGCCTGCGGCCGCCTGCGGGGGGAGCCATTTGCCGATATTGGCTGCCACAGTATCGGCAATCTAAGGTATAGTCACGTTTCAATACCATTTAGGTCGCGATAGACTGTCCATGGCGTATCTTCAAAAGAAGAACGGATGCGATTGCGCGAATTTTTGCTGCGTTTAGGAGCGCGGCGACGACCGTGCGAACTCTAGGATAGTGAGCCTGAAGCTTGGGTTCGTCGCCGCGTGGAGAAAGACATCGGGTCCAATAGCAATAGGAGTTGGGACAATGTCCGCAGGTCCACTTGGTGACGCGCCACTCTCATACGCGTCTTTGGTCGATCGAATTGTGGCGAGCCGAGCGACCCCGATAATATTCATCTGCTTTATTGTGCTGACATGGGCCGCCAGATTTGGCCTCCTCTCTGTTGCTTGCGGATTCGAAAGCGCCCGAACAGCTGAATGCCATCTACCTGAAGCAGGACAGCTAATCCTGATTTCGAACGCGTTAGGGGAGTTAGTTAGCGTTCTACTCGCGACGTTGATGTTGGGTACAATATTTATCGTACTTACCCGGCGCGAAGAGCGCCGCGTTCTCTTCGCCGAGTTGCCACAGCCAAGGATAGCTTCGACCGTAGTCAAAGCTGCAACTGGCACAAGGGCGTGGCACTATAAGGGCGGCACCGGGACCTTCTTCAAGGCAGCGACGCTTCCGGCACTTGCAAGAGCTGCCGAAAATAATGCCGCAATTATCAATGTTACCATCCAAATAATAGATCCACGCGACACATCATTGTGTGAGTTCTATGCGGAAATGCAACGGAAGAACAAGAGCCGTAGCCCGGTGGAAGGAATCCCATGGAGCGGCGCACTGGTTCGGCAGCAGAGCCTAGCTACAATTCTTTCTGTATTCATCTACGCATATGAGGAGCCCCGTCTAATACTTGATGTCTATTTGTATGATAGAGCATCTCATTTTCGGTACGACATGTCCGACAGCGTCCTTATTGTAACGCGCGAGCAGCCCACAGCTCCCGCCATCAAATATACCCCGGGCTATTTCTATGAATCATACCGCTCGGAATTGGAGCTAAGTCGAAGCCAAAGTTATCGAGTTGCTTTTCCGAACGGCCTTATGTCAAGGCGAGAAGAACTCAACGCCAGCAAAGCACGTCAGTTGATAACCGAACTTGGCTTCGCCGTCGCATTCTCACGAGAAGATTATCAGCGCGCAGCAGAGTACGCGAGGTCGCCGACGAGTTCGTTTGCATAGGTCGTCGATGCAGACCGCTTATCATTGTAAAGAGCTCGATGATGCCCAATTCAGAATTGAAGGATTTCGTTAATAAAGCGCCTCAGCTTATTGGGGCTCTACGTTCTCGAATTGTTTCAACGAGCCCACCAGATATGTTTGTTCATCCTCTCGGTTTTTTGTATTTTGAGCTTTTTCGTCAGCAGTCGCTGACGGTGCGACTTCACATTTGGCCTGGCCGCACGCTTCGTCAGACGATTCACGTGACTCCAATACACTCGCATGATTGGAAGCTTCAGAGCTTGGTGCTTTGCGGCACGATTACTAACACCGTACATTGCCTTAGAGGCAGCAGCATTGACCCAACTCATCGCGTCTATAGGGTATTTCACAATGAGAATATTGATTATCTAGTGCCAACTTCGCAAGTTGGCACCGTCGTGGAAGGATCCGTTACGCGCCTGTTTCAGAGTGACGCTTACGTCGTCTCGGCAGGGGAACTCCACAGCACCGAGGTGGACGAAGCCACCATTAGTGCGACACTGCTTCTGGCTACGCACAGCCCAAAGTTATCTGCACCAGAAGTGCTCGGACCACTATCCGGTCGCCCTTACACTCACCGCCGGCCTCGCTGTACTTCCGATTTTGCGCTCACAGCAGTTGATACAGTCCTGAGTTCTTTAGTGAACTCATGATTCCGTGAAATGTATCACGGTCCGTTGGCGATGGCAGAAATTCGCTTGGCAGACGAAGTATCGGCCTGCGATTTCCGGCCAAACTTTCAAAGCACCGCTACAAACGTGACATTGAATATGATGAGGCTCTACCGCGCGCAGTCGACGATGACGGTGCCGAGCTTGTCGCCTTTTTCCACCGCGAGATGTGCCTGCACGGTCTCCGCAAGCGGAAACTGCGCGGCGATATTGTGGATGCGCGGTCCGGCGGCGAGCCATTTCGAGATATCGGCCTGGGCTGCGGCGTGCAGTGGCCGCGGCAGCGCGGGCAGCACCAGCGCGCGCAGCGCGATGCATTTTTCCATCAGCTCGCGTACCGGCAGCGTGGGAGTGCGATTGCCGTTGGTGGCGTAGATGGCGATCGTCGAATTCATCGCCATCAGTTTCAGCGTGGTAGCGAGATTGCCGCCGAAGTCGACATCGACGACGCGGTCGACGCCGCGCTTTTCGGTGAATGCCATGACTTTGGCGGCGACGTCCTCGGTCCTGTAGTTGACGACGAGATCGGCGCCGCCGAGCCGCGCTTCCATGTCCTTGGGTGCCGAACTGACGGTGGCGATCACCCGCGCGCCGGCCGCTTTCGCCAGCTGCACCGCATAGTGACCGACGGCGCCGGCGCCGCCGGTCACCAAAACCGTCCGGCCCGCGATCGGGCCGTCGCCGAACAGGCAGCACCACGCGGTCATGCAGGGGATGCCGAGCGTGGCGCCGGCCGCAAACGAAACATCATCCGGCAGCGGCGTCACCAGGTAATCGGCGAGCGAGATATATTCCGCCGCGGTACCGAAGGCGCGGCCGTTGCGTTGGCCGTTGAAGAACCAGACGCGCTGGCCGACGCCAAAGCGTGTCACGCCCTCACCGACCTGGTCGACGATCCCGGCGCCGTCGCTGTTGGGGATCACGCGCGGATATTCCATCGCGCGATAGCTGCCGCCGCGGCGGGCGACATCGGAGGGATTGACGCCGGAGGCCTCCAGCCGGATCCGCACCTCCCCGGGTCCAGCCTCGGGCGTCGGCATCTCGCCAAAGGTCAGGACATCGGGCGCGGCGCCGGTTCGCTCGTACCAGACCGCCTTCACAGCGTGCCCGGAAACGCGCCGCCATCGAGCAGGATGTTCTGGCCGGTGATGAAACCCGCCTTGGCGCCGCAGAGGAACGCACAGGCCAGCCCGAATTCCTCAGGCTCGCCGAACCGCCCGGCCGGATTGAGCTTCGCCCGCTCCGCCATCACTGCTTCCACCGACATACCGCGTTTCTCGGCCTCGGCCTTTCCGGTGCCGCGCAGCCGATCGGTATCGAAGGGACCCGGCAACAAGCCGTTGATGGTGACGTTGTTGATCACGGTCTTGCGGGAGATGCCGGCGACAAAGCCGGTCAGGCCGGCGCGAGCCCCGTTGGACAGGCCCAGTATCTCGATCGGGGATTTTACCGCGGCGGAGGTGATGTTGACGATGCGGCCGAATTTCCGCGCCATCATGCCGTCCACGGTGGCCTTGATCAGTTCGATCGGGGTCAGCATGTTGGCGTCCAGCGCCTTGATCCAGTCGTCGCGGGTCCAGTTGCGGAAATCGCCGGGCGGCGGCCCGCCGGCGTTGTTGACCAGGATATCCGGATCGGGACAGGCTTTCAGGACGGCCTCGCGACCCGCAGGCGTCGTGATGTCGCCGACGATCTCGGTCACGGTGACACCGGGATTGGCCTTGCGGATTTCGGCCGCGGTCTTGGCCAGCGCCTCGGCGCCGCGCGCGGTCAGCGTGACATGCACGCCTTCGTTGGCCAGCGCGATCGCGCAGGCTCGTCCCAAGCCCTTGGAGGATGCGCAAACGATGGCGCGGCGGCCCTTGATCCCTAGATCCACTGTCTCACTCCCGTTATGTCGGATGATTTTTGAAGTCCGGTCCGCATCATCTTAGCGAAACCAGGCGGCGCTGATAAGGGAGCGGCCACGGCTGAAATGCATATCAGAGGCAATCCCGGGCCTAAATCCGCCGGTCTTTCCTGAGCCGATCGATAAAGGCCACGGCATCGGGCGGCAGCGATCCAAGACCTTTTTGCCCGGCCACCGACAACAGCGGCCGTAGCTGCGATCCGGCGAGGTAGGCCGGCTGGCGATCGGCCGGCACCAATTGGTCGAAAACCAGAACCAGCGTCACCGCGACCAGGCCGACGCGGACCGCGCCGAGCGCGGCACCTGCGAGGCGGTCGCCGATCCCGGCGCCCGGCCCGATGGTTTCGTCGAGCGCCATGCGCATCAGTTTTCCGAGCGCCATGCCGACGATCAGGAAAAACAGGAAGAACAGCAGCGATCTCTGCGCCCAGGTCGAGCCGGGCTGGTCATCGATGCCGGGCGAGACCAGCGACATCGCCCAGACCGCGATCGGCATCGCGACCAGATAGGCCAGGATCGTGACCGCGCTGCGCAACAGGCCGGAATTGAAGCCGAGGACGGTGGCAACGACCAGGGCGGCATATACGGCAGCATCGAAACTGTTCATGAGCGACAAATCCCACTTCGCGGAGTCGGTCATGACCGGTCTATTCGACGTCTGTAAAGAAATCATTCCCGACGCCACCATGCTGGAGCCACCCACGCGATCTTCGTCATCCTGAGGCGCCCGCCGCCTTCGGCGGGCCTCGAAGGATGGGGCCACGGGCTGTCATCCTTCGAGGCTCGCAAGCGCTCGCGCCTCCAGCGATAACGGCGAAGCCGTTACGCGGGGATGACGTTCGATGGACTGCACATTTCAGATTTGAACTAATCCGACAGCGTTTCCTTAAAACCCCTCCGATATCCAGCCCCAAGCGGGGTATCGCTTGAGGGCATCATCATGAGAATTGTTGTCTGTTTGGGATTTTTGCTGGCGGCAACGGCGGCCAACGCGCAGACCTATACGACGGTCGTCAATCGCGAGGCGAATACGGTGACCACCGTCGGACCGACCGCGACGGCGACCACCACGCAGGTCGCGCGCACCTCGACCAGCGCGACCTACACCACGACGGTCGTTCGAAATCCCGGCGGCTATCAGCCGATGGGCGCCAGCGGCTACAAACCGATGGGGCATTGACGGTCCGAAAAGACGTGGTCCGGCTATTCTCGGATGCGCCGACGGAATCTACCACGTCGGGACTTGCGCGAGGATGGAATTGTGCCGCTGATTTGCCCGACGTGTCAAAATGTTTTCACGCGCAAAGCATTCATGCCGGCGACGGCAAGCTACTTTGCATGGGGTTGTTTTCGATATTTTAGTCGGAGCGAGCGCCGCGTCGGTCCTGCGGCTGTCTGCGGCGCCGTCACCCCCGCATCTCGGCCTTGATCATGTCGGCGGCCTTCTCGCCGATCATGATGGTCGGCGCATTGGTGTTGCCGCCGATCAGGGTCGGCATGATCGAGGCGTCGACGACGCGCAGGCCTTCGAGGCCGTACACCTTCAATTTCGGATCGACCACCGCTAGCGAATCGTTGACGCCCATCTTGCAGGTGCCGACCGGGTGATAGACCGTGTCGACATACTGGCGCAGCGTCTTTTTGATGTCGTCGTCGCTCTCGACGCCCGCGGTGAAGACGTCGGAAGTCTGCATTGCCTTCAGCGCGGGTGCATCGAGTAGCCGTCTCGTCATCCTGAAGCCGGCCACCATGGCATGGAGATCGGCCTCTTCGCCGAGAAAATTCGGATCGATCGCGGGCGCGGCGAACGGATCGGCGCTTTGCAGCCAGACGCTGCCTTTGCTCTTCGGACGCAGCAGGCAGACGTGGCAGGAGAAGCCGGTGCCCCAGCGCGGCTTGCGGCCGTGATCGGACACCATCGCCATGCAGAAATGCAGCTGGATATCGGGCACGTCGAGGTCGGGGCGGGTTTTCAGGAAGCCACCGCATTCGGCGATGTTCGAGGTCATCGGTCCGCGCCGTTCGCGCCGGTATTGCGCGATCCCCTTGAAGATCCGCGCGATGCCGCCGAACGAAAGTCCGGCGAAATGGGGCGCATCCGAAGTAAAGCCGAAGACGAAATCCGGATGGTCCTGCAGGTTTTGTCCGACGCCGGGCAAATGATGCCGGCTTTCGATGCCGTGCTTGGCCAGTGCCGCGCTGTCGCCGACGCCGGACAGCATCAGGAGTTGCGGGGTCTGGAACGCGCCGGCGGAGAGGATCACTTCGCGGCGGGCGCGAATTTGCCTGATTTCCTTGCCCTGGCGGAATTCGACGCCGACGGCGCGCTTGCCCTCGAACAGGATGCGGGTGGCCTGCGCGTTGGTTTCGACGCGCAAATTGGCGCGTGTCGCCATGAAAGGATGAATGTAGCCGCGCGCCGCGCTCCAGCGCTCGCCGTTCTTCTGGGTCACCTGGTAGGTGCCGAGGCCTTCCTGCTCATCGGCATTGAAATCCTCGCGGATGCGGAATTGCGCCTCGCGCGCCGCCTGCAGGAAGGTCTCCCGCACCGGATTGTCGGAGCGCGAGCCCGAGACGTGCAGCGGTCCGCCCTTGCCGTGATACTCGCCGTCGAGCTCTTCATTATCCTCAGAGCGCTTGAAGTAGGGCAGCACGTCGGCATAGGACCACCCGGTATTGCCGAGCGAAGCCCACTGATCGTAGTCTTGGCGGTGGCCGCGGATATAGACCATGGCGTTGATCGCGGACGAGCCGCCGAGCGTCTTGCCGCGCGGCTGATAGCCGATGCGGCCGTTGAGGCCTGCTTGCGGCACCGTATCGAACGCCCAGTTGTTGACCTTGCCGGACACCATCAGGATCAGCGCTCCGGGCGTGGTGACCACCCAGTTGTCGCCGGAGCCGCCGGCTTCCAGCAGCGCCACCGAGGTGTTGGGATCCTCCGAAAGCCGGCTCGCCACCGCGCAGCCGCCGGAGCCGCCGCCAACCACGACAAAATCGAATGTATCCGTCACACCTGTTTCCCCCTTGAAGACTTTTGTTGGTTCCAATCTCTGCCGTCATTGCGAGCGAAGCGAAGCAATCCATGGCGCAGCAAGCGGAAAGATGGATTGCTTCGCTGCGCTCGCAATGACGGTCACGACATGAATCGCAGCATCTTTTCCAGCCGCGCGATCTTCGCGCCATAGGGCGGGTAGAGATCGGCCAGCCGGTTGAACGGCGAACGATAGAACACCGGCTTCAGCTTGCTTAGATTGTCGAAACCCCATTGGCCGTGATAGGCGCCGGTGCCGGACGCGCCGACGCCGCCCATCGGCTGGTAAACTTGCGTGAAGTGAAACAGGCAGTCGTTGACGGTGACGCCGCCGGACACCGTGCGCGCCAGCACCTGATCGCGCGCCGCATCGTCCTTGCCGAACCAGTACAGCGCTAAGGGCCGGTCATGCCTGTTGATGTAGGCGATCGGCTCGGCTGCCTCCTTGTAGCCGATGACGGGCAATAGCGGCCCAAAAATTTCCTCCTGCAGGATCGTCATGTCTGATGTCGCATCGAGCACGATGGTCGGCGGAAACTTTCGCCTCGACTTCCATGCCGGATCGTCGGCTTTTGCCGGCTGCAGGATCCGCGCGCCCTTGGCGACGGCGTCAAGCAGCAGGCCTTCGAGCCGCGCGTAATGCCGCTCGGAGATGATCGAGGTGTAATCCTCATTGGCGGGATCGGTGCCGAACATCCGGCGCATGCCGGCCTGCACCATCTCGGCAAACTCTTGCAGCTTGGCTTCCGGCACCAGCGCATAGTCCGGCGCGATGCAGGTCTGGCCGGCATTGAGCAGTTTGCCGTAGGCGATGCGGGTGGCGGCCTCGGTGAGATCGGCGGAGCGGTCGACGATCGCGGGCGATTTGCCGCCGAGCTCGAGCGTAATCGGGGTCAGATTGCGCCCGGCTGCTTCCGCCACCAGGCGGCCGACGCGGGTCGAGCCGGTGAAGATCAGGTGATCGAAGGGGAGCGATGCAAAGCTCCTGGCGATATCGTCCTCGATGCCGGTCACGACGATTTCCGTGGCCTCGAACTTGGCCGCGATCGCCTGGTTCAGCAGCGCGGAGAACCGCGGCGTCAGCTCGCTCGGCTTGATCATCACCCGGTTGCCTGCGGCGAGCGCGCCGATCGTGGGCGCCAGCGTCAGCTGCAGCGGATAGTTCCAGGGCGCAATGATGCCGACGACGCCGAGCGGCTGCGGGATCAGGCGATTACGGGCCGGCATGAACTGCAGCGCGGTCGCAATCCGCCGCGGCGCCATCCATTTCTTCAGGTGTTTTGTGGTGTGCTTGATCTCGCCGAGCAGGAACATGGTTTCCGCGAACAGCGTCTCGGTGGCGCTGCGATGGCCGAAATCCGCGGAGATCGCCGCCTGGAAAGCGGCCTCGTTGTCCGAAACCAGCGCGCGCAGCCGCGCCAGCCGGTCGAGCCGCTGCGCGAGCACAGGCTCGGGCTCGCCCCGCGACAGTTCGAACATGGCGTGAAAGGCGTCATCCAGGGCGCCTTGGCCCGGGCTTTTCAGGGACTGATCCATGGCGTTTCCTCAAATCCTGCTTGGCGGGGAGGCTCCGCTTTTGCGGAACTTCTGGCAAGGGTGCTGTTGCAGCGGCTTTCGCGCCCGCAAAAGGTGCAATTTGAGCCATTCCGGCCGTCATAAAATCCTCAAAACACCGCTCACGCCCCTTTCCAAAGCCCACCCGCATTGGTACATACCGGCCGCGACCCAGGGGCATTCGCTAGGGGTTGCCTTCTCAGGAAGCCTCCGGACCGGAAGCGACGCCCAGGCGTTGGCCAAACCCGTTTCGGCATCCGGTTTTTCGGCGAAGCGCACGCAACGGTTTATCGCGGGGTGGAGCAGCCCGGTAGCTCGTCAGGCTCATAACCTGAAGGTCATAGGTTCAAATCCTATCCCCGCAACCAGACTTCGATAGCGATATCGGTGAGATGGCCCGCCTTGTGCGGGCTTTTTCATGGCGCAGGCATTGGAGGCGCAACCTGCAGCCGGTAAAGTTGCGTTGCAAGAACGGCAACTCCGGTTGCCGGCCAGATCGGGCAATTTGCCATGACCAAGCTCCTTCCCCCGCAGGAAATGCACTGGCCGGAAGATGCTCTGTTCACGCTCGGCCATTCCACCCTGCCGATCGAGAGCTTCGTGGCGGTGCTGCGGGCCTACGGCATTGAACGCCTCGTCGACATCCGCACCATGCCGCGCTCGCGGCATAATCCCCAGTTCAACGACACCGCGCTGGCAGCCAGCCTTGAGGCGGAGCACCTCCAATATATCCACATGCCGGCGCTGGGCGGGCTGCGGCATGCGCGGAAGGATTCTCCGAACACGGGCTGGCGCAACGCCGGTTTTCGCGGCTATGCCGATTACATGCTGACTGAAGCGTTCCAGGGCGCGCTCGAGCAACTCATCGAGATGAGCCGCCGACAGCGCGTGGCGATCATGTGCGCCGAAGCCGTGCCGTGGCGGTGCCACCGTTCGCTGGTCGCCGATGCGCTCGGTGGCATGGCGTCTCCGTGGTCGAGATTTTGTCGGAGAGCAGTTACCGGATGCACAAGCTCACGCCGTTCGCGCAAGTCGAGGGAATGCGCATTATCTATCCACCGGAGCAGGCTCCATTACTCTAGTCCGCATCGCCGCGATCACCTGTCACTCAGCTTCTTCAGCGCCGGCCCCTTGTGCATGGCGACGTGATCGGTCTTGTCGCTTTTGATTTCGTATTGCGGGTCGTCCTGGCTGGCGTGATGCGTATAGCCTTTATAGTCCACGTTTCGCGTATGGACCCTGATAATCCTGCCGCTGACTCGCCCGGCCTCGGAATTCCAGGCAACGTGATCGCCGACCTTGAAGCGCTTTGCCATTTGATTCTCCCGCATACGAAAATGGCGCAAGCATCAAACATGCCGCGTTCTGGCGTCGGGGAGAAGGCTTTAGCCAGCCGGCTTGCGAGGCTCAGACGGCAACGATGAAGATGGCGGCCGATCACCAGCGCGTCGCTCCCTCAAGTCCTCTGCGGCGCCTTTTTATTTTTGATGGTGACGACAAACTATCTGTGCTTGTATATGTAGCATAATACATCCCGAGCCTGGTTTTTAGACTGCGCCTGATGCGAATGCTGCATTGATATTTCTGGTTGGGTTTCATCCATCGACCGGCCCCGGCCGCGCTGCAAACGGGAAAATTCGTGATGGCGCCAAACCGCATCATGTTCATCCGCCATGCCGAAAAGCCCAATGACACCTCGAAGGCGAAGGGCGTCATGGCTGACGGCACAGAGGACAAGGAAAGCCTCATCGTCAGGGGATGGCAACGCGCCGGCGCCCTGGCGCGATTTTTTTGCCCGGTGTCGGGCGCCCGCGACCTGATACCGGCGACGGTTTTTGCCGCGGGGGTTGCCCACGGCAGCAAGAGCGAGCGTCCGTTCGAAACGGTCACGCCGCTGATCGATTTTCTCTCGCAAAACGGCGGCGTCAAAGTCAACGACAAGCACTCGAAGGATGATCTGAAAGGCCTGATGGACGATGTACTGCAATGCACCGGAACGATTCTGGTGGCGTGGGAGCACACCCTCATTCCGCAGCTTGTGGCCTTGCTGCCGAACCCGCCTCCCGTTCCCGGCAAATGGCCCGGTGGTCGCTTCGACATGGTGTGGATCGTCGACAAGGCGGGCACCGGCTGGACGTTTTCGCAGAAGCCGCAGTTCTTGCTCGCCGGCGACAGCGCAAGCCCAATCACTTAACCGGCAGACGGGAGGGGATCACCGCCCTGACGTTCAGCAGCGGCCGGGAGATTCGCCGCTTGCCGAAGGCCGCATTTGAAGTACGATCCGCGCGCTCGATAGCCCCTAAAAACAAAATGGAGAATAAAATGCCGGGTCGCGCGCGTGTCGTCGTGGCGGTTCTTGCCACGGTTACCCTCTCGAGTTCAATCGGCGCGGCGCTGACCGCGCCGGCACTCGACTACGAATATTTCAAGGCCCGCGTCGAGCCGGTGTTCCTGACCAAGCGGCCGGACCATGCGCGCTGCTACGTCTGTCATGCCGAGAGCAACAACGCTTTCCATCTGGAGCGGCTGGCGCCCGGCGCAAGCGTCTGGACCGAGGAGCAATCGCGAAAAAATTTCGAGACGGTCTCGCAGCTGGTCAATCCCGGCGACGCCGCGACCAGCCGGCTGTTGCTGCATCCGCTGGCGCCGGAAGACGGCGGCGACGTGTTTCACTCCGGCGGCCGCCAGTTCGCCTCCAAGCGCGATCCGGCCTGGCGAACGCTCGCCGCCTGGGTCAACGGAGCGACGCTCGCTTCGAAGAAGCCGTAGCGGCGGAGCCCGGCGCATCGGGGATGACAAGCGTGTTGATGCGCTTTGGCACCTCGCCGACCGGCACCACCGCGACCACCTTCATGGATTTGGTATCGACCGCCGAGACCGAGCGCAGGCCGGCGTTCGAGATATAGACCGTCTTGCTGTCGGGCGTGAACGTGACCCAATTGGCGACCGCCGATATCGGGGCATGGCCCGGCAACTTGAGCTGCGGCAGCGCGACCTCGCCCACCAGCGACAGGTCCGCGAGCGAATAGACATAGACTGCGTTGTTGGGGATGCTGGTCACCCACAGCGTCTTGCCGTCTGGCGCAACGCCGATGCCGTGCGAGGGCGCGGTCGCGCGATCGCCGTCGGTCTCGAACTCGGACTTGGCCGCGGGCAGCTGAATCCGCGCCACTTCCTTGCGCGCGGCGAAATCGATCACCGCAAAACCGTTCAGGTCGGACAATTGCACGAAGATCCGTTTGGTCGCGCCATCGGGGCCTGCTTCGATCGTCATCGGGCGAATGCCCTTGTCGAACTGCACTTCCCAGACCGGCGCTTCCGTGGCGAGATCGATGATCGTGACGATCTTGGTGCGGATCGAACCGGTGACCGCGTATTTGCTGTCGGGAGTCACATAGACATTATGCAGCCTGCCATTGACCGGCACGCTCTTGGTGCGCGTCAGCGTCACGGGATCGATGATGTCGAGCGCGCCGGGATCGCGGGCGATGCCGGCCACGATGCGGCCGTCCTTGGCCACCGCGATGTTGTTGGGGTGCGCGCTCAATTCCACCTTCTTGAGCAGCTTGCCGGTCTTGCGGTCGAACACGTCAAGCGTGGAGTTCAGTTCGTCGCTGACATAGACCCGGGAGCCGTCGGGAGAAAAGTTGATGCCATGGGCGCCCTCGATCCCCTTGATCTGCTGCACCACCTTGTTGGTCGCGGGGTCGATGACGTCGATACTGTCGCCGGCGCTGTTGGTGATGTAGATGCGGGTCAGCCCGGCCCAGGCCGGAATGGGCGCAAGCACCAGCAAGAGCGACAGGTGACGTAAGATGCGGCGGACGTTCATGGCGGGCGAGCTCCCCTTTGTCTGATTTTGCCGGTAGCGTAGCAGCAATCGGCCGGACGGCAAGGTGCCGCCCGTGCCAACGCGCATGACGTCAGCGCTTGGCCGGTGCGCGCGATTGTGCGGTGTGCAGGAAATCCACGGCCGCGGCCAGCGCCTTGTCGTCCTTCGGATCAGGCGGGATGTAGGATTGCGAAGCGACCTGCTCCACGCCCTGGCCGTGCAAATGCCCCGACAGCAAGGCTTCGCCGAGCGGCGCGCTCTTTTTCTTGACGTCCTCCGGTTCGTCTTGCAGCACCTCGATGTCGGGCACGATACCCTTGGCCTGGATCGAGGTGCCCGAAGGCGTGAAATAGCGCGCCGTCGTCAGCCGCAAGGCGCCGCGATCGGTCCCCAAGGGAATGACGGTCTGGACCGAGCCCTTGCCGAAAGACCGCGTGCCAATGACGGTTGCCCGCTTATTGTCCTGCAGGGCGCCGGCGAGGATTTCCGATCCCGAGGCGGTACCGCCATTGACCAGGACCAGTATCCGCTTGCCTTTGGTCAGATCGCCCGGCTTGGCGCTGAAATGCTGGTTATCCTGCGCATTGCGACCGCGCGTCGAGACGATTTCGCCGCGTTCGAGCAGGTCGTCCGATACCGACACGGCGGAGCTCAGCAATCCTCCGGGGTTATTGCGCAGGTCGATGATGTATCCCTTGAGATTGTCGTTGGCGACCCGACCGGCGATGTCGGCAATCGCCTGCTTGAAGGTGGCGTCGGTCTGCTCGTTGAACGTGGTGATCCGGATATAGCCGACGTCGCCGCCTTCGATCCTAGAGCGCACGGCGACAACGTGAATGGTGTCGCGAACGATGACGATGTCGAAGGGGTTTTCCAGTTTTTGACGGACGATCTTCAGCTTGACCCGGCTGTTCACCGGTCCGCGCATTTTCTCGACCGCCTGATTGAGCGTCAGTCCCTGAACCGACACATCGTCGACACTGACAATGACGTCGTTCGCCAGAACTCCGGCCTTGGCGGCCGGCGCACCGTCGATTGGCGAAACCACCTTGACCAGCCCGTCGGCCATGGTGACTTCAAGTCCGACCCCGCCGAAGGTGCCGCGGGTTTGCGTCTGCATGTCACGATAGGCATTCGCATCCATGTAGCCGGAGTGCGGGTCGAGCGATGCCAGCATGCCGTTGATGGCGACCTCGACGATGTGGGCGTCTTCACTGCCGGAGGGCCGCTGGTTCATGATCGCCAGCGCAGTGTCATAGACGGAGTTGAGATCGCCCCTGGAATTATCGTTGCCGGCGGAGCGCGTCTCCTGCGGCGCCGCGCTCGAAATCTGCTGCGCCGGCGGGAACGCCCTGCGCATGGCGGCACCGGCCGCGACGTACAGGTCCTTGTCGTTGCGCGGCTCGACGAAGTTCTTTTCGACCTGCGCGACGACGAGGTTGAACGGTTCGAACAGCTTTTCAACGTCGGTCCTGGTCAGGCGTGGTGCGGCCGGCCTGGTCTCCGGCACCGGTTTCGGCGTCGCCAGCGCGACCTGACTGTTCTTGAGCTCGTCGCGGCGGGCGCGCGCGAACGGCCCATAGATGCTGCCGCCATATTGCTGGATGAAAGTCTCGATCACCGCCAGGCTCGTGGTGTCGCGGGTCGCGGCCCAGGCCTGCACGGCATCGTCGTTGTTGCCCGCAGCCGGCGCGTTGGCCGCAGGTGCCGGCGGGACGAAATAAAAGCTGCCGTCGATCGGCGAACTCGAGACCCAGGGCTGCTGCGAGCCGCCGGTGGCGTGCTTTACCGCGAGCCCGACCTCGTTAAAGGTCTGGAAGATGTCCAGCCCGCTCTTGCGTATGGTTGCCGCGAGCGCCCTGGTGTAGGGGCTGTTGCCTTCGCCGTCGAGCGCGACATTTCCAGGCTGGGTAGCAAAGGAAATCAGCGTTCCCTCGGGCGCGCGCATCTGCGCAAGCCCGCCATCGGTCGCCCGCAGGCCACGGCCGCCGAACGGATTGTTGCGGCATGCGTCGAGCACGACGAGGTTGAGCTTGGTGCCCGCGGCTTCCATCTGCCGAAGCACGAGATTGACATCGACCATCTGGAAATCGACGTCGGCCTCGCGGGTCGGATTGGCGCCCACCGGCACGAGATAGTTCGAATTGTGTACCTGAACGCCATGGCCGGCGTAGTAGAACATCCCGACATCGGCCCCCTGCAGCGTTTCGCCGAATTTCTGGACCGCGAGATCGAGGTTTGCCTTGTCCAGATCGAGCTGCGCGCCGTCGCCGATCAGCGTGAAGCCGAGCCCCTGCAACGTCGTCGCCATCAGCATGGCGTCGTTGCGCGGGTTCTCCAGTCGCGACACATTCTTATACGCCGAATTGCCGATCACCAGCGCAACGCGCCTGTCGGCCAGGGCCGGGAACGCAATGATCACAACGGCAAACACTGTTGCGATCAGCAGCATGGCGCGGCGAATCATCAATAGCCCCTTGAGAACGCTATCTTCGGATACCTTTGGTACGCTTGCGAATGTTCGCGCCTTTCCGGTCGACTTGCAAGACCGGCGCAGGGCCGGGCATTGATCGGCCGTTCGCCGGACGGCGGATACGGCTCTTAACTTTGCCGGTTAACACTTGGTCAGGCCGGACGGTCTATAGATGGGCCGCGAATGAATATTGATCCGGACCGGCGTGTATTCGACCATGAGCGCAGACGTCATTGAGCCATCGGCAAATGCGGCGCGGCTGCGCGAAAAACCGTCCGCGGCCAAAAGCTGGCTCAAGGCCATCGAATTGACCTCGCGCATCGAGGCCGATCCGTCGCGGTTGTTCGCCGACCTCGTCGAGGATTGGTCGACCAAGCAGCCCGACCGTCCCGCGCTGGTCTCGGAGAGCGGGACCTTCAGTTACCGGCGGCTCGCCGAGCGGATCAACCGCTATGCGCGCTGGGCGCTGGCGGCCGGCATCGAGGCCGGCGATACCGTTTGCCTGGTGATGCCGAGCCGGCCCGATTACATCGCCGCCTGGCTCGGCATCGGCAAGGTCGGCGGCGTCGTGGCGCTGATCAATACGAAGCTGCTCGGGCTGTCGCTGTCCCACTGCATCAATGTCGCGGACGCCGATCATGTCATCCTCGCCGACGAATTGTCGGATCTGTTCGAGACCGCACTGCCCTATCTGAACCGCGCGCCGAAAATCTGGATCCATGGCGGCCCCGGCCATGAGGCAAGAATCGACCTGGCGCTGGATCGAATGGATGCGGGCCCGCTGTCACCGGCCGAACGGCGTGATGTCACCATCAACGATCGCGCGCTGTTGATCTACACCTCCGGAACGACCGGCCTGCCCAAGGCCGCCAGCATCAGTCACCGCCGCATCCTCAACTGGGGCGGCTGGTTCGCCGGATTGACCGGGGCCTCGGTCGAAGACCGGCTGTATGATTGCCTGCCGCTCTGTCACAGCGTCGGCGGCATCGTCGCGCCCTGCAGCATGCTCGCCGCGGGGGCATCGGTAGTGTTGGCGGAAAAATTCTCCGCGAGCACTTTCTGGCACGACATCGTGCGGTTCGATTGTACGCTGTTCCAATATATCGGCGAACTCTGCCGCTATCTCCTGAAGGCGCCGCCGTCGGAATACGAAGCCAGCCATCGGCTGCGGCTCGCCTGCGGCAACGGCCTGCGCGGCGACATCTGGGAGGCCTTTCAGGCCCGCTTTTCGATTCCCCACATCCTGGAATTCTATGCTGCGACCGAAGGCAATTTCTCTCTGTTCAACGTCGAGGGCAAACCCGGCGCGATCGGCCGGATCCCGCCGCTGCTCGCGCATCGCTTTCCCGCGGCGATCATTCGCATCGACGAGGAAACCGGTCTTCCCCTGCGCGGCCCGGACGGGCTTTGCATTCCCTGCTCGCGCGGCGAGGCCGGCGAAGCCGTGGGGCGGATCGGCATCGCCGATCAGGGCGGCGGCCGCTTCGAGGGCTATACCGATGCGGGCGAGACCGAGAAGAAAATCCTGCGCGATGTAAAGGCTGAGGGCGACGCCTGGTTTCGCACCGGCGACCTGATGAAACTCGATGGTGAAGGCTTCTTCCATTTCGTCGACCGGGTCGGCGATACCTTTCGCTGGAAGGGCGAAAACGTCGCGACCTCCGAGGTCAACGAAGCCGTTGCCGATTGCCCCGGTGTCACCGATGCCGCAACCTACGGCGTGGCGATTCCGGGCGCCGACGGCCGCGCCGGGATGGCAGCGGTGGTCGCCGGCGACCGCTTCGATCTCGTCGAATTCGGCGATCATCTCGCGCGCCGGCTGCCGGCCTATGGCTGTCCCGTCATCGTCCGCTTCTGCGCCTCGCTGGATACCACCGAAACCTTCAAGCTGAAAAAGCGCGAGCTCGCCCGCGAGGGCTTCGATCCGCGCCTGGTGAGCGATCCGCTGTTCTTTCGGGACCCGAAATCCGGCGCCTATCGTCCGCTCGACGCCGCGAGCTATGCCAGCATCCTCGACGGCTCGATCCGGCTATAGTCTCGTAAAACCGTCGGCGCTCCATGCTTCGCTGCCGACGCCGTGATGGACGAAGAACAGGCCGTCGGGGTCGTACTTCTGCTTGATGGCGAGCAGTTTTGGATAGTTTGGGCCCCAATAGGATTTCTGCCAGTCCTTCTCGAAGAAACTGCTTTCCGCGACATAGGAACCGGGATCGGGCGCGACCTTCCTGAGTTCGGCGATTGCGCTCACGATCTTGCCGGCATGCTGGCGGGCATCGGCGAGATCGGGCTCATGGCCGCGCAGGCCGGGAAAAGCCGGCTGCGCTTCGCTGGCGATGATCGCAAGAGCGAAGGCATCAGTGACGGCCGGATTGGTCGCGGTGTCCCTGCTGGCTGCGATAGCCTCGGCGCTTCCGCCGGCGAGGCCCTTCTGGAAGTGCAGTTCGACGGTCGAATGCCCGGCCGCAGCCAATAGCGCATCCGCGAGTTGCGGTTGCTTGTCGGCCTTCAGCAGCGAAGCGGGCAGCCAAAGGGATTCAAAGCCGTGGATGAAATGGCCGGCCTCGCTGAGATTGGCGGCCCAGAACACATTGTCTTCCGACGCGCCCGGACGATCGTCGGACAGTATCGCGCCCGGCGCGCGCGCCTTGATGACGGCCGCATTCCAGCGCAAGCGCGCCGGACCGACGCGGATGGAAGGAGCATGCGTGAATCTAAGATCGCCGGCGGCCTCGCGTACCCACGCGATGAAGGGCTGCCAGAGCGCTTCGGTTTCCTGCTTGCCGAGACCCTGGGATGACAACTGGATTTCGAGCCGGTTGCCCGGCCGGATGTTGACGATTTCGCCCCAATGCGGAGTGTGCAGGCATTCGGCGTAGAAACCGACGAAGCGCCGCAGCAGCCGGCCAAAGGCCGCATCGGAAGCGGCCTCGATCGTCATGTTCACGAAGCCGAAAAAGTCCGGCAAGTCGTGGGTGCGTAGCGTCACCCGCGTCACCACGCCAAATGTGCCGCCGCCGCCACCCCTGAGCGCCCAGAATAGATCGGAGTTTGTGCAGGCATTGGCGATCCGCACATTGCCGTCAGCGGTGACGATTTCCGCTTCGAGCAGGCTCGCCGCCGCGGTGCCGTAGCGTTTCGAATAGCTGCCAAAACCGCCGCCCTGGACGAGGCCGGCGACGCCGACGGTCCCGCAGCCGCCGCCCTGAACGTAACGTCCGCCCCTGGTGGTCACTTCGTTGTAGGCATGCATCCAGATCGCGCCGGCGCCGACGCTCACCGCCGGTTGCGGCGGCCCGCTGCATCCCTGCGCGACGAACGAATCATGCAGCGCGATCTCGTCCATGAAGCGCGTCCAGATCAAAAGCGAATCCGGCGCGTTCGAGGTGCCGAGATAGCTATGCCCGCCGCCCTTGACGACCAGCCGCAGATGATTTTCGCGCACGAAGTTCACCGCGGCCACGACATCGCGGGTCTCTCTCGCCGCGACCGCGTAGGCGCTGGGTGTCGACGTCCATGCATCGACCCAGCCGGTGGTCTGGGTCAACGCCACCTCGTCGCGAATGTAATAGGGGTTCTTCAGCTCCCTGAAGACGGTTCGGCAGGAATCGCCAGTGGGTTCGCCTTCGCAGGCTTTCAGGGGCGACTGGACCTCGATGAGGCGGCCGCCGGTTTGCTGCTTGAGCCGGTCCCAGTCCGCCGCGGAAGGCCAGCCGGCATCGGAGGGGCGCAGCCGGCGAGGGAATGGACCGCCTGAGGTTTCAGCCGCCCGCGCGGATGCCGAAAAAGGCGTTGCCAGAAATCGCCCGAGCGGCGCCAGGGCTGCGCCGATGAGCAAATGTCGCCGGTTCATCGAACCCTCACAGCCCGTGTCAGTGCTCGCTCGCCACGCCTGGCGGAGATTCCCGGATATCGCGAAATCGAAGCATTTCGGCAAGCCTGATGTTTACCAACCAACGCAAAAGTTCGCACCGAGGCGGCCTTATTTCACATTTGCGCTCTATCATGGCGGCTCAGTTTCAACGAGAAGGCGCCACCACCATGTCGGTAAGGTTAAGGATTATTTCAGCGATGCAGCGGGTCGCGGTCGAGCAGCAGGTGACGTTGCCGCCGCTCGACGACGATCTGTCCCTGCACGAGACCGGATTCGATTCGCTCGGCTTTGCGATCCTGGTGGCGCGGCTCGAGGACGATCTCGGCATCGATCCGTTTACCATATCGGAGGACGCGGCGTTTCCGCTCACGGTGGGCGACTTCGTCCGGGCCTACGAAAATGTCCCCGCGTGAAATCTTCACGCTCCGGGATTATCTCGGTCCGGAGCTGAAGGGCCGCACCATTTCGGATGCGCGGCGGCTCGTGTCGCTGACCGATAGTCTTGGGCAAACCTGCCTGGCCGACCGGCTCGGCGAGCTGTCGCGGCGATCGGTGCTGCTGGCGGTTTCCGATCAGCTGATATCGGCGATCGCGATGACGGAGCTCGACGGCGTGGCGCGACGAATGCTGCTGTGCCCGCCCGATCTCAATGCCGAGCACGTCAACGCGCTGATCGAGGATGCCGGGATCGATGCGATCGTGACCGACCATCCCTCGCGCTGGGCGGATGCCGACATCTACCTGGTGCTGGCGGCGCGGGTGCCGGAACGGACGATCAGAAAGGCGAAGAGCGAGCGCGCCACCGAATGGCTGATGCTGACCTCGGGCACCTCGGGCGTACCGAAGATCGTCGGCCACAGCCTCGAGGCGTTGACCGGCGCGATCGTCGCCGACGGTCCGGCCCGCGGCGCTCCGCCGGTGTGGGCGACCTTCTATGACATCCGCCGCTATGGCGGCCTGCAGATCTGGCTGCGCGCCATTCTCAGCGGCGGCTCGATGGTGCTGACGGAGCCGGGCGAGGCGCTCGCCGATCATGTCGCGCGTCTCCACGCTCGCGGCGTCACCCACATCTCCGGCACGCCATCGCATTGGCGCAAGCTGCTGATGAGCGGATCGGCCTCGGGCTTTTCCCCGCGTTATGTCCGGCTGTCAGGCGAAATCGCCGACCAGGCCGTGCTCGACGGCCTGCGCCGCGCATTTCCGGATGCCTCGATCGGCCACGCCTATGCCTCGACGGAGGCCGGCGTCGGCTTTGCCGTCAATGACGGTCGCGAAGGCTTTCCCGCTTCGCTGCTCGGGACGCGCGACAGCGTCGAGATGAAAGTCGAGGACGGCTCGCTGCGGATCCGCTCGACGCGGACCGCGCATGCCTATGTCGGCCTTGGCGCGGCTCAGCTCGCCGACGCGGACGGGTTCGTCGACACCGGCGACATGGTCGAGCTACGCGGCGACCGCTATCACTTCGTCGGCCGGCGCGGCGGCATCATCAACATCGGCGGCCTGAAGGTTCATCCTGAGGAAATCGAGGCCGTCATCAACCGCCATCCCGACGTGCGGATGTCGCGCGCCCGCTCCCGCAAGAGCCCGATCACCGGCTCGATCGTGGTCGCCGATATCATTCTCGCCGATGGCTGCGACGCGAGCCGCGGCGGCGAAATCCGCGAAGCTATCCTGGCCGATTGCCGCGCATCGTTGCCGCCGCACAAGGTGCCGGCCACGATCAAATTCGTCGAGGCTCTCGACATCACGGCGGCCGGAAAGTTGGCGCGATCAGATGCATAATGTCGTGGTGACCGGGGGAAGCCGCGGCATCGGGCTTGCCATCGCGCGCAGGCTGGCTACCGCCGGCTACAACGTGATCGCGGTGGCGCGGCGCGAGAGCGACGAATTGCGCCAGGCGATCGGCGACGTCGTGAAACAGGGCAGGGGCGGCCTGCATTTCCGCGCCTTCGATCTTAGCGAGATCGACGCCATCCCGGCTTTCGTGAAGGGCGTGCGCGACGAATTCGGCGCGATCTACGGCCTCGTCAACAATGCCGGCATCGGCACCGAGGGCCTGCTCGCCACCCAGCACAACACCGAGATCGAAGCGCTGGTGCGCCTCAACGTCACCTCGCCGATCATCCTGACCAAATACGTCGCGCGACACATGATGGCCGACGGCGAGGGCCGCATCATCAACATGTCCTCGATCATCGCCACCACAGGCTATAACGGCCTGTCGGTCTATGGCGCGACCAAGGCGGCCGCGACGGGTTTTACCCGATCGCTGGCGCGCGAGGTCGGCAAGCTCGGCATCACCGTGAACGCGATTGCGCCGGGTTTTATCGACACCGAACTGACGCAAACGCTTTCGGAAGATCAGCGCAAGCGCATCGCCGGCCGCAGCGCGCTACGCCGATTGCCGCAGACCGATGACGTCGCCCGCATGGTCGAATATCTGCTCGGCGAGGGCGGTCGCAATATCACCGGCAGCGTCATGACCATCGACGCCGGCAATACCGCGTAGATCAGCCGACACGTAAGTCAGCCTGACGTGTTCTACGCCCCACAAGGTGCAGACAAACGCCCAACTTTGTGCCATCAATCAGAACGTTCTGCTGGTGGCTCCAAAAATGATCCGGCGCGATTTGTCCGGGTCAATCAAGTCCTCTGGGTTTGTTCGATTGATCGGTTCTGTCGCGTCAGTCAACTTCCCAAGCGAGGGAGCAAGCCATGATTCGTTCCGATATGCGCCCGGCCTCAACCGAACGTCACCACGCGATGGATGCGAACGCCGATGGCGGCAGCATTCCGATGTCACAGCAAGACGCCGGCGATTGCCACGGCCACGAGATGCATCTTCAAAAATTCGTGCGGTTGACCGGCTGCCGCGATCCCGATGCGGGAAAGCACCACGCCGTGCATCCGCTGCAATAGCGTGCCGCTGCCGTGAGGCGGCCAACCGATCCGCGACGATCTTGTTCCCTGATTTTATTGAGCGCAGTATCGCTGCCCATGGCGGCTCAAGACCGCAATGGGAGGTTTTGCGATGGCAACGCGACGGGATTTTGTACTTGGCGCAACGGCCGCGGCGGCGCTGCCGCGCCTGATTAGTTCCGGCATCGGCGGACCGGCATCCGCCGCCGAAGCGCCGAAAGCGAATGACGGCAATTGGGATCAGGGGCAGCTAAAACATTTGCTGCCGACGGTCAGCCACGACCGCTTCCTGATCAAGGCCTCGTTCGATGCCCCGCAGCTCACAGCCCCCGAGCTCGAGGTCGGGTCCAATCGCGTGCGCGGGCAGATGAACTCAGCCGGCGGCGAATTCTGGCAATTCGACGTGACCGGGCTCAAGCCCGCCACGCCATACAAGCTCGCTTTGAGCGGCGCCGGCGGTCGCGCGCTGTGCGAGCCGTGGTCGCTGTCGACCTTTCCGGCGCCGGACGCAACGCCTGAGCAACTGCGGCTGATGATCTACACCTGCGGCGGCGGGCATGACGCGTTGAATGAGGGTTTGCCGGCCGGCAAGATCAACTGGCTGCCGTCGGCGCTGCGTCGCAAGCTCTTGGCGCGCGGGCTGTCCTTCAACCCGGATGCGCTGATCGCCAATGGCGACCAGATCTATTGGGACTTGCGCGCGCCGCAGGCGTCGAAGGGCAGCGGAGCCTCGCCGCAGGGCGAGGCGATTGCCGGCATCTTCGATCGCGCGCAGCCGGTGTTCGGCACGCCAAACGAGGCGGTGTTCCGCCGCGCCACCGCTCCGCAGATCATCCCGCAATACGGTGCGCTGTTGCGCTCGACACCGGTGTTCTTCATGCAGGACGATCACGACTATTTCGACAATGACGAGGCGACCGACGACATCATCACCTTTCCGCCCGATCATTTCATGCTGGAACTGGCCCGCGCCACGCGGCAGCTGTATTATCCGGAATACCTGCCCGACGAAAATCGCCCGCTCGGACTTCCCGGCGCCTCGGCGCCGGACCGCCCGCCCGGCGTCGCCGAAGCGTTCGGCACCTTGCGCTACGGCAAGCTCGCGGAAGTCCTCTTGTACGACATCCGCCGTTCGCAGACCCTGAACGGGCCGAGCGCGGTGTTTGTCGACGGCACGGTGGAGAGCTGGCTGAAAGCGCGGATGGCTGACCGTGAGGTGACCCACGTCGTCAACATCCCCTCCAATCCGCCGGGATGGAGCGCGGGCAAATGGGGCGAATGGTATCCGGACATGCTGGGCAAGGACGGCAAGCTGACCACCGAGATTGCAAAGCCCTATTGGCAGACCGGCTGGCTCAAGCAGCACGACCGGTTGATGCAGGCGGTGGCCGCGATGCCGGGCCGGATTCCGCTGGTCATCAGCGGCGACCTCCACGCCATAGCCGAAGGCCGCATGATGCGCAGCGGCGCGCTGGATTTCTCCAAAAATCCGATCGAGGTGATCCTGTCGGGTCCGCTCGGCACCGGCGATCGCGGCTGGCCGTCGGCCTTCCGCGGCATCGGCGCCTCGGTGCCGAACCACCTGCAGGTGGAAGAGAGCCTGAAACCGCTCGAGGAAAACGGCTTCATCATCGCCGACTTCACGCGTGACGCCATCACCATCCGCTACTTCCGCTTCAACTATCATAAGCAAGCGCCCGACGTGATCGACACGCTGGAGCCGTTCCGGACGACGGAGCTGAGGCGGGTTTAGTGTCTCCTCATGCCCGGGCCTGTCCCGGGCATCCATGTCTTTGTCTCACCTAAGCAGGAAAGACGTGGATGGCCGGGACAAGCCCGGCCATGACGGGTCTGGTCTCGACGCTTGCCGGGCTCAATATCCCTTGCGCGCATAGATCTCATAGAACGTGACGACGATCTCGAACGCGATCAAGATCACCACGATGATCTCCAGCCGCAGCGAGCGCTTGGTGTCGATGATGTCGGAAAGCGTGGTCGCGGTGTCGGCAATCACCGCGAGCTTGCGGTTCAAGGTCTCGACCCGCTCGCTGAGTTCGTATTCGTCTTCCAGCCGCGCATAGAGCCGTTCGAGGTCGGGCCGGTCCCACAGCACGTCCGGCTTCTCGCCGACCGCGACGCGGCCGGACAGGCGATGCTGGACCAGCAGCGAATTGCCCAGCAGCTTGAGCAGGTCGGTGCGGTTTCGCGAGGTCTTGCCGAAACGTCCGAGCTCGCGGGCAAACGGCTCGATGGTGTCGAAGACGTTGGCGACCTGCCGTTCGTCGCGTCCGAGCACGACGCTCTTGGCGAGCGCGTCGGCCACCACCAGCAGCCGTTCCAGCGAGAATTCCCTGACCTGGATGGGTCCGCCGACCGGGATCGGTTCCTCGGCCTCCTTGGCAACCTGGATCTTCGCCGTCTCCTCCTCGGGCGGGGTGATGTTGCCAAAGGTCCGGGTTTGCAGGCGTTCGAGAAAGTCCGCCTCCTGCGCAGCCGAAAGACCGATGAACACCGCAACGCCATAGCGGAACAGCACGGCCAGCCCGTTGTCGCCGACCCGCACCGCCATCGGCGCGCTCGACAGCACCTGGCCCTCAAAGCCGGCCGTATTGATGCGGTCGCCGATCAGGAGCGCGTGCGCGGTCAGTTGCAGGGCCGTTGGATTTGAATCCGGCATCCCCCACACTTAGCAAGCGGACAAGGGATTTTCGATGACCCCCGCGGCGATTTACTCAATCCCCTCCGAAGAAGCGGCGGCGAGTAGCCTCGTCGCAAGGAGAGTCTGGGCCGACGCCAACGATATCGAGGGCGCGGGTTCGGTCCGCAATAAGTCGTGTGAGCGCGGATTCCCGCGCCGCAGCGGCGACAAGACCGGGATGGTAAAAGAGTGCCCTTGCCCAGCCCGTCAGGCGATGAATCACGCCATAATGGCGATCGTGCTCCTCAGCATAGCCATCCATCGCCTCGGACCAGTCGTCGGATGCGAGGAGCTTGTCGGCGAGTACCCGGACGTCACGCAGCGTCAATGACAATCCGCAGCCGAACGATGGGTCATTCGACGCTGCGGCGTCGCCGATCAGGACCAGGCCAGCCCGGTGCGGGTGGCTCACCCAGGTATCCGTTGCATCGTAAGAAGCGAGGGGCCCAGCTGCGCGTGCGCCTTCGTACCACTTTGCCGGAGCGCCAGCCGCGATGCTGGCGGTCACAAAGGAAGGAAAATGTGCCTCACCGCTCAAAGGAACTGCGGTCGAATCTCTGGCATCCTTGTGAATGGAGACGTAGGCCCGGAAGCGACCTGCGCCGAGCGGAACCGTCAAAGAGAGCATGCCCAGGCGCGGATTTAAAGAAGCGCTCATCCGGTCCCCCGGAGCCGCAAGGCCCTCCATCAAAACTCCAGCGATCACCATCCCTTCGGGATCACGCTCGACGTGGAAGCCGCCCCACCGACGACATAGGGAATTGCGGCCGTCGGCTCCCACGACGAGACGAGCGCGATAAACCCTCTCGCCGTTTCCGTCCTCATGAACGCGAACTCCAGGCAGCCCCTCCGAAACCAACTCGACGGCACGCGCGCCTCGCCGTACCGTCGCCCCAGCGGCGGCGGCCGCGCCGATCACCACCGACTGCATGTCCGGGTGATAAAAGTTGAGCGATCCCGCGCGATGCGGTGAGGTCGTTACGAGATCCCGCCGTCCAAATTCCGAGAAGCCTACGAGCTGGTCGGACCAGTATCGGACTTCGTGGCCGCAGGTCTCCAGCAACAGCTCGTAAAGCCCGAGCGTCCGCGCTTCGGCGACGCCCCAACAATGCATCTGCTCGCCGCGCACGCGGTCGCGGAACGCGACCTCGCGCTCAAGGACCAGGACACGCATTCCGTTCTCGGCCAGCCGTTTCGCAAGCGCAGCGCCGGCGAGTCCACCACCGACCGTGATCACATCGTAAGCTTCAGCCATGCCAGGTACCGAAACGATGACGCCAAGGCCATCAATACACGAACTGCCGCACAATAATGATCCTACCAGATGCACACGGCAATCGGTTGTGTTCGGTTCTCCTCAGTGCGTTGCTTCCACAAATGTCGGCATGTCGCGACCCGATACGATAAACTCTCAGCTGACTGTCTGGCGTTCATCAAGTTCGCATCAATCCGCATTTGGCTGAGCGCTAATGAGTCCACGCCCTAGACCGGGATGACTTTTCTTCGAATCGTCATCCCGCTCTATCTTTTTGTTTGAGCATGATCTTTTCGGAAAACCGGTTCCCACTTTTCCGGATCATGCTCTAGTTTGAACCCGCCGCCACCAGATCGTCGATCCCGATGGGAAAACGACGCACCCGGATGCCGGTGGCGTGCCAGACCGCATTGGCGATGGCGCCGGCCGAGCCGGTGATGCCGATTTCGCCGACGCCCTTGATACCGAGCGCGTTCACATGGGGATCGTGCTCCTCGATCATCAGCGCCTCGAGCCGCGGCACGTCGGCATTCACCGGGACGTGGTATTCGGCGAAATTGGCGTTGATGATCCGCCCCGAGCGCCGGTCGATGACGGCCTGTTCGTGCAGCGCAAAGGACATGCCCCAGATCATGCCGCCATAGATCTGGCTCTGCACCATGCGGGGATTGATGATCCGTCCCGCCGCGAACGCGCCGACCATGCGGGTGACGCGGACTTGACCCAGATCGGGATCGACCTTGACCTCGGCGAACACGGCGCCATGCGCATGCATGGCGTAGTTGGCCTGCGCCGCCGGATCGATGGCGCTTTTGCCGCGGGCTTCGATCTGCGCAAGGCGAGCGCGCTTGAGGATATCGGCGTAGCTCTCGCTGCGTGTTTCGTCGTCGCGGCGGAACAGGCGGCCGCCGCGCGCGACCACGCCGGCATTGCCCGCGCCGAATAATGGCGAGCGCTCGTCGCCGGTGGCGAGATCGGCGAGTTTGGCGATCACCGCCGCGCCCACATTGTGAATTGCCATCCCGGCGGTCGCGGTGTGCGCCGAGCCGCCGGCGATGCCGGCGTCCGGCAGGTCGGAGGTGCCGGCCTTGAACTCGACCTGTTCGAGATCGAGCCCGAGGCCGTCGGCCGCGATCTGGGCGAGCGCGGTCCAGGCGCCCTGGCCCATGTCGTGGGCGCCGGTTTCCATTACCCCGGAGCCGTCGCCGCGCACCACCGCGCGCGCCTCGGCGGCGAACATCAGCGCCGGAAAGGTCGCGGTGCCGATGCCCCAGCCGACCAGCAGGCCTGCCTCGTCGCGCATTTGTCGCGGTGCGAGCGGGCGCTTGGCCCAGCCAAAGCGCTCGGCGCCTCGCGCGTAGCACTGGCGCAGCGCCTTCGAGGAGAACGGCTTGCCGGAAATCGGCTCGACTTCGGCATAGTTACTGATGCGGAAGGCGAGCGGATCCATTTCGCAGGCCCATGCCGCTTCGTCGATCGCGCTCTCCAGCGCAATCGATCCGGTGGCTTCGCCCGGCGCCCGCATGAACAACGGCGTGCCGGTGTCGATCCGGACCGCCTCGTGCGAGGTGGCAATCGCCGGGCTCGCGTAGAGCGTATGCGAGGCGTCGGCGGCCGGCTCGAAGAACTCATCGAAGGTGCTGGTCGCGATCCTGGCGTGATGATCGAGCGCGGTCAGCTGTCCCTCGCTATCGACGCCGATGCGAAGCCGCTGACGGGAGGGCGAGCGGTGGCCGACCGGCCCATACATGTGCTCACGCCGCAGCACGAGTTTCACCGGCCGGCCGACCAGCCGCGCCGCCAGCACGCCGAGCACCTGCGGCCCGGACATCAATCCCTTGGACCCGAAACCGCCGCCGAGGAACGGGCTGCGAATGTGGATGTTTTCCGGCGGGATGCCGAACAGTCCCGCAAGTCGCATCTGGCCCATGGCGAGGCCCTGGCTCGGCGTATCGATAGACAGCCGATCGCCGTCCCATGAAGCGACGATGGCGTGCGGCTCCATGGCGTTATGGTACTGGGTGGGCGTTTCATAGGTCGCATCGATCCGCTTCGAGGCCGCCGCCAGACCCGCTTCCACATCGCCCCGCCGCATCTCGGCCGGATTGCCGACGCCGACCGCGGGCGGCACGAAAGCTTCCCCGCCATCAAGCCCGACGCGGGCCGGCAACGCGTCGTAGCGTGGCGCGAGCAGCGCCACGCCTTCGGTCGCAGCCTCCAGCGTCTCGGCGATGACGACCGCGATCGGCTGGTTGGCGTAGCGCACCCGGTCGTTCTGCAACAGCTCCATCCGGAACATGAAGGGATTGGTCTTGGCGTCGGGGTCTTCCGCGAGCGGCGGCCGGTTGGCTGTCGTCATGACCTCCACCACACCAGGGTGGTTCTTCGCCGCCTGCACGTCGAGGAATGTCACGCGGCCGCGCGCGATGCCGGAGACCGCGAGAACGGCATGCAGCATGCCCGGCGGATGGTTGTCCGCGGCGTAGCGGGCTTCGCCCTTGACCTTGAGGACGCCATCGCGGCGGGTCAGCGGCTGTCCAATGTTCGACCCGTGCCGCGCATGGGCGGGCGTTTCGGCAAGTCTGATCTCAGGCATCTTGCAAGGCTCCGGAAACGGATGCGAAAGGCGAGGCGGGAAGGGCGGCAATGCGCGCGGGCGTTCCCGCGGCGGCAAGCGTGAACGCCCGCACGATGATGCGCCTGGCGAGTTCGATCTTGAAAAGATTGTCGCCGGAAGGCTTTGCGTCGGCGAGTGCTGCTTCCGCAGCGCGCCGGAAGGCGGCGGGAGTGGGATCGGCGCCTGCCAGCGTCTCTTCCGCCGCGCGCGCCCGCCATGGTTTGGCAGCGACGCCACCGAGCGCGAGCCGCGCTTGCCGAATCTTGCCGGCTTCGACACGCAGCGCGGCGGCCGCTGACACGACGGCGAAGGCGTAGGAGGTACGTTCGCGCACTTTCAGATAGCGGGCGTGCGCGGCGAACGTGCGAGCCTCGGCCGGCAATCGTAATGCGACGATGAGATCGCCGGGCTCAAGCAGGTTTTCCCGTTCCGGCGTATCGCCGGGCAGGCGGTAAAACGCCTCCAGCGCTATTTCGCGCCGGCCGCCTCGGCCTTCGATTTCGACGACGGCGTCGAGCGCGACCAGCGGCACACAGAAATCCGAGGGATGCGTGGCGATGCAAGCCTCGCTCCAGCCGAGCACGGCGTGCAACCGGTTCTCGCCGCCTCGGGCGTCGCAACCGGTGCCCGGCGCGCGCTTGTTGCAGGCGCTGGCGGTGTCGTAAAAATACCCGCAGCGCGTCCGTTGCAGGAGATTGCCGCCGACGGTCGCGGCATTGCGGAGCTGCGCCGATGCTCCCGACAACAGCGCTTCGGCCACCGCGGGATAGGATCTGGCAAAGCCGGAATCGTGCGCGAGATCGGCATTGCGAACCAGCGCGCCGATCCGGAGGCTGCCGTCGGGGAGATGCTCGATGCGGTCGAGCCCGGGCAGCCGCGTGACGTCGACCAGACGGTCCGGACGGGTGATGCCGCCCTTCATCAGGTCGAGCAGGTTGGTGCCCGATGCGAGATAGACGGCACCCGGCTTTGCCGCGGCGGCGATGGCCTCCGGGACAGTCGTCGGCCTGACATATTCGAAATTTTTCATGCGGAGCGCCTCTGGTTGACTGTCGCGAGAGTTTGCTGCGCCTCGAGCACCGCTTCGGTGATTCCGGCATAGGCGCCGCATCGGCAGAGGTTTCCGCTCATGCATTCGCGAACGCGTTCGGGGTCGTCGCCGGCTTGCGCTTCGTCGATCAGTCCGATCGCGCTCATGATCTGGCCGGGCGTGCAGAAGCCGCACTGGAAGCCGTCATGGGCGATGAAGGCGGCCTGCACCGGATGCAGCTGGTCACCGCGCGCGATGCCTTCGATGGTGAGGATATCGGCGCCGTCATGGCTGACCGCCAAGGCGAGGCACGAATTGATCCGCCGGCCGTCGACCAGCACCGTGCAGGCGCCGCATTGGCCGCGGTCGCATCCCTTCTTGGTGCCGGTCAGATCGAGATGCTCGCGCAGCAGATCGAGCAGCGTGACGCGCGGGTCCGATAACGCGACGTCCCGCCGCGCACCATTCACGGTAAGGCTGATGGAGAGGTTCATGCAGGGCTCCGATCAATGCTATGGTCGAACATCAATGCCGCCGGCGAAGCGGATCGGCGGACGTGTCGCGGCTAGACACTCGGACGCATATACGGAGGCACCCTCCGTTTTCAAGTGAGGGGACGACCACCATATGATGCAGGGAAAGGGGAGCGGATTTCCTGAAAAGATCATGCTCCAACAACGAGATGAGACCACGATCCGGCCAGAGGTAATAAGATTGTGATCAAGACGAAGTGAGATGGCAGCCCCCTCCGCAGCAATGGTTCGAAAGCCGCGCGCCGACGCGATCCGCAATCGCGAGCGGGTTCTGGAGGCTGCGAAGACCGTGTTCAGCGCGGGCGGTCCCGAGGCGAGTCTGGAGGCGGTGGCGAAACGGGCAGGCGTCGGCATCGGCACGCTCTATCGCCACTTCCCGACGCGCGAGGCCCTGTTCGAGGCGGTCTATCGGCGCGAGGTGCAGCAACTCGGCGAATTGGCCGAAGCGTTGAAGAGCGAGGCCGACCCGGTCGATGCCTTGCGGCGCTGGCTGCGATCCAATGTCGAGTTCGTCGCCACCAAGAAAGGCATGTCGGCGGCGCTGGCGCTCGCGGTGCAAAGCACGTCGGAACTGACCGCTTTCTCGTTCGACCGTTTGACCAAGGCCGTCGGCGCGTTGCTGGACCGCGCCATCGCCGCCGGCGAGATCCGCGCCGACATCAGCCCGGAAGACCTGCTGCGGGCCCTGGTCGGCATGTGCTACTTGCACGACCAGCCCGGCTGGCAGAAGAGCGTGGTGCGGCTGCTTGATGTCCTTGTCGATGGACTTCGTGTGCGAAGCGGGAGCGCGAAGGGAAAGCCAGCGCGGCGTGGTTCGCAGAAGAACCGCAAGTAAAGATCAGGTAATGGCGATAGGGAGGCGAGATCGCGTCACGTGAACCCCGATATCACCTACCCCGTATCTGTTTGACCATTCCACCAATCCGGATCATCTCGTACCCATGACCATGTCAGGCGGTAGCGACGGCTTCTACGGCACCATCCCGGTGTTCCGCGGCTTCACGAGCCTGATGGACCCGGCGCTGTATGCGCCGTTGCCGGACGACTGGTCGATCGGCGTCGCCGATATCGTGGAATCGACCAAGGCGATCGCGGAAGCGCGCTACAAGGCGGTCAACATGGCCGGGGCCTCGGTGATCGCGGCGGTGACCAATGCGTTCGACGGCCGCGAGTTTCCGTTCGTGTTCGGCGGCGACGGCGCCAGTTTTGCGGTCGCGCCCGGCGATCTCGACCGCGCCCGCGACGCGCTGGCGGCGACGGCGGCCTGGGTCAAGGAGGATCTCGATCTCGCGATGCGAGTGGCGCTGGTGCCGGTCGCGGCGATCCGCGCGCAGGGCCTCGATGTCCGCGTCGCCCGGTTCGGGCCGTCGGCGAATTTGTCCTATGCGATGTTTTCCGGCGGCGGCCTCGGTTGGGCCGAAGCTGCAATGAAGCGCGGCGAGTTTGCGGTCGCAGTCGCCCCGCCCGGGACGCAGCCGGACCTCACCGGCTTGTCGTGCCGGTTCGAGGAAATCCCATCCGTGCGCGGTCTCATCCTGGCGGTGCTGGTGGTGCCCGCGCGTGGCGCCAGCACCGACGCCTTTCGCAGGGTGATCGAAGACGTCATCGCACTGGTCGAGCGCAGTCCGGATGCGGGGCGGCCGGTGCCGCCCGGCGGGCCACCGCTGAAATGGCCGCCGGCCGGCGTCGACTACGAGGCGCGCGCGCAGCGCGGCGGATCGCTGTTGAAGCGGCGGGCCGGCGTGCTCGCCCACACCCTGTTTGCCTATGTCGTGATGCGCTTCGGCATCAAGGTCGGCGGCTTCGTGCCGAAGACCTATGTGCAGCAGGTCGTCGAGAATTCCGACTTCCGCAAATATGACGACGGCCTGCGCATGATCCTCGACTGCTCGAGCGAGTTGGAGCGCGCGTTGACGCAGCGCCTCGAAAAGGCTGCGTCCGACGGCATCGTGCGCTATGGCCTGCATCGGCAGGACGCAGCGATGATGACCTGCTTCACGCCGTCGGCGCTGCGCAGCGACCACGTGCATTTCATCGACGGCGCCCGCGGCGGCTACGCCTCGGCCGCGACCGCGCTGAAGGCGACGGCGGCGTGAGCTAATCGGTGCAGGGCTCCAATTTCACCTCGCCCCGCTTGCGGGGAGAGGTCGAAATTCGCGGTAGCGAATTTCGGGTGAGGGGACTCTCAGCGAGTCTCGATGCCGAGACAGCCCCTCACCCCAGCCCTCTCCCCGCAAGAGCGGGGCGAGGGAGCGCTGGCACTGCGCCTTGCCCCGAGGAGAGGGATGAGCGATCGATGGCTGCTGTCAACTCCAGACTAATCTGGCGTCACCGCTCGGCCCGCGTCCAGGTCTCGCCGCCGCACAGCGCGCCGACGCAGCCTTCGACCCGCAGCGCATCCGGACCCGCCACCGAAACGTTGCTGGCATAGCTGTTGCCGTCATCGGCGTTGTAGATCTGGCCTGACCATCTGTTCGGGCCCGATGGACGCATGCCCATGAACAGCGGCAGCCCGATCATCGGGCGTCTGGCGAGTGCCGGATTGGGGTTCTTGTCATCGACCTGGGGTTTGCCGGTCGCTGGATTGATCGGGTCTCGCAGCCACACCACGACGCCGCAAATGCCGCCGCCGCATCGGCTGACGCGCACCTTGGCATCGCCCGCTTGCGTCAGCCAGGTACCGCTTGCCTCGCCGCTCTCCTGCGCGTGCGCCGCCGGCGGGACCAGCAACGCCGCCAAAATCATGAAAACAAATCCTGTTCTGCGCGCCATCGCGTCCCCCAAAAAGCGCGCCTGCTTAGCAGCAAATTCCATTCGTGCAATGCCGGATCAGCCCTGCCGCGCTCATTTGCCCCACCGCAAAACCAACGGCCGCAGGGCTCACCACGGCAGCCCGCAGAGGTCGATGGTGCCCCGCTGCGGCGCGCGCCTGATGTCGAAGACGTAGGGCGCCGTGGCGTCGTAGCGAATCCGCCCCTCGGGCTGATCGCAGAAAATCTCGCCCTCGAACGGCTTCCAGCCGCGGCCCACATAGAATGCCACGTTGTGCGGCTCGCAAAACAGCAGCGCGAAATCGATCGAGCCTTCGTCCCTCAAGAATTGAATCGCGGCATTGAGGGCAAGGCTGGCATAGCCGCGGCGCCGAAACCCCTCGTGGGTCAGGACGCCGCCGATGCCGCCGGCCCGCATCTTGCGGCCGTTCCATTTGACGTCGCGGCGCTGGACCCCGACATGGCAGACGACGCCCTCCGGATCGGCCTGAAGCAGCACCCGCCATTCCGGATAGGCGGTGGTGAAGCGGCCCCAGGGCAGCTTTTCCACCACATGCGGCGGCCAGATCGCATTGAACAATGGCTCTGCCAGCGGCCACGATGCGTCGCCGTTCAGCACTTCGATTTCGATGCTCATTCCACCCTCACGACACTTGTCCCGGACGCGGTGCAGCGCCTCTTCGGCGATACGCCGCAGAGGCGGGACCCAAAAAACGCAGTCTGGACCCCGAATCAGCAGCGCACCACGCCGCAAGCGCGGCGTGCTGCGCAGCATCCGGGGCACGCCATTGGAAACAGCATTTGGTTGGTGACCTTGATCACAGATCAGAGTTGAACCGCCTTGCTGTCATAACGACAAATGATATGATTTTCGCCGTTCTGGATCTGGGAATATCGATGCGCCGGCTCGCCGCCCTGGTAGCTGCTCTGTTGGCAATCTGCTTTGCCAGTCCGTCCGCCATGGCCGCCAAGCGCGTGGCGCTGGTGATCGGCAACTCGAACTACCAGAACGCCCCCGCGTTGACCAATCCCGCCAATGATGCCGCCGCCATCACCGAGATGTTCAAGCGGGCGGATTTCGATGTGATCGATTCGCGCCGCGACCTCAAATCGCAGGAGATGCGCCGCGCGCTGCGCGATTTCGGCGACAAGGCGCGGGGCGCCGATATCGCGGTAGTCTATTTCGCCGGCCATGGGCTCGAGGTCGACGGCAGCAACTATGTCGTTCCCGTCGACGCCGTGCTGGAACGCGACGCCGATGCCGAAGACGAAGCCGTTTCGCTGAACCGCATCCTGCTGGCGGTCGAGCCCGCCACGCATCTGCGGCTCGTGATCCTCGACGCCTGCCGCGACAATCCCTTCGCCAAGAAGATGAAGCGGACGCTGGCCTCGCGTTCGGTCGGGCGGGGCCTCGTCGGCGTCGAGGCCAACAAGCCGAATACGTTCATCGCCTTTGCCGCGAAGGAGGGCTCGACCGCGCTCGACGGCGACGGAAAGAACAGCCCGTTTTCGGCGGCGCTTATCAAGCACCTGACCACGCCCGGCCTCGATATCCGAAAGGCCTTCGGCTATGTCCGCGACGACGTGATGAGCGCGACCGGTAACCAGCAGGAGCCGTACACCACGAATTCGCTCGGCGGCAACGACGTGACGCTGGTGCCGGCGCCCTCGGCGCCGCTCCCCGCCGGCGGCAACGCCAACACCGAGATCCGCCGCGACTATGAACTCGCCGAACGCGTCGGCACGAGGGAAGCCTGGGATTCCTTCGTCGCCGCGCATCCCACGGGCTTCTATACCGATCTGGCCAAGGCCCAGCGCAACAAGCTTGCCGCCGAGGCGGCCCAGGTGGCTGCGACCGAAAAAGCCCATGCCGCGGCGGACGAGCAGGCAAGACTTGCCGCCGAAGGTGCCAGGGCCAGCGAGCAGGCCAGGGCCGCTGCGGCCTCGAAGGCAGCCGAAGCCGAGCGCCTGGCGGCCGAAAAAGCCAAGGTTGAAGCCGAGCAGGCCAAAAAGCTTGAAGAGGCAAAAATCGCCCAGTCGCCGCCGGCGAAGGCTGACAAGCCCGCCGAACCGGCAGCTCCCGTCGTTGCGGAGCTGACGCCGCCGGCCGCGCCGGAGGCGGCGAGATCCACCGCCCCCGCGCAAGACCTTCCCCGGCTGTTGCAATCCGAGTTGCGGCGCGTCGGCTGCAAGACCGGCGACATCGACAGTGAATGGAATGCGGCGGCCCGAAAGGCGCTGTCGTCGTTCAACGACCACGCCGGCACCAAATTCGACGTCAAGCTCGCCAGCCTCGATGCGCTCGATGCGGTGAAGGCGAGGGCCGGGCGGGTCTGTCCGCTCGATTGCGACCGCGGCTTCCGCGCCGACGGCGATCGCTGCGTCAAGATCACCTGCGACAGCGATCAAGTGCTGGGCCCGAACGGCACCTGCCGCCCGCGTCCCGAGCGCGCGCCGAAAGTCGTGGCCCATCGCGAGCGGCGCTCGCCCGCCGGGCACGGCGGCAGGTGTTTCGTCTACAACGGTGCCTCGGTCTGCGAGTGAAGCGCCGGCTGGTGCACCGGACGCTCGCTCATCGGCGGCTCAATAAGGCGTGCATTCCGCGTGTGTCACGCGCGGCTTCGAGCAAAGGGCCACGCCCATATTGCTGGTGAAGGAGTATTGACGTCTACCCGGCTTGAGCCGGTTCTCGACCCGCAGGCTGCAGGAATTGCCGATCACGGTCATGTACACGAGAACCAGGTTGTTGGGGTATTCTCGCACCGCCTGCAATGTGTGCCTGTTGACGACACGCACGGAGGCCGAGCCGCCCAGTGCCTCGCTTGGCTTGCCGCCAAGCTTGCCCGTATAGTTTTCCCGTCCGCCGAAGGATGAGCTCAAGCTGAGGTTCGCGGTGCGGTCGGTGGCGAGCTCGCCCGAGCCCTCGATACGAACGGCAAAGTTCTGCAGCGCGGGTTGCTGGCAGTTCGCAAGCCCGTCGACGATGAATTTCGCGCGGATCATGGTCGCCGCATCGCCTGAGACAGGCGATAGCGCCATCAAAGCGGCAATGGCCGCAAGGCTACGGATCAGTCGGATTGCCATCTTCACCCCCCAGACGTTCGTGATCGGAATTCCCGGCGATCCCTGATTTAATTGCAGGATGCGATGGTTTGCAAATGGCCCGTGCCGTCGGCGGGACGGCCTGCCCCGCGAAAATGCGGTGTTTAAGCGCGATGGAACCTTCTATAAGGGTCCCCGTTAAGCCAATTCTCCCATCATTTCGGACATCACCCCATGACCTTTACGCTTCCCCCCCTGCCTTACGCCTATGACGCCCTTGCACCTCATATGTCCAAGGAAACGCTGGAATATCACCACGACAAGCATCACCAGGCCTACGTCACCAACGGCAACAACGCGATCAAGGGGACTGAATTCGAGGGCAAGTCCCTGGAGGAGATCGTCAAGGCTTCGTTCGGCAAGAATGCCGCCGTTTTCAACAATGCCGGCCAGCACTACAACCATCTGCATTTCTGGCAATGGATGAAGCCCAATGGCGGCGGCAGCAAATTGCCTGGCCGGCTGGAAAAGAAGATCACCGAGGACCTCGGCGGCCTCGAAAAATTCAAGACCGATTTCGCCGCCGCCGGCGTCGGCCAGTTCGGCTCGGGCTGGTGCTGGCTGACGATGAAGGGCGGCAAGCTGGAAATCACCAAGACGGCCAATGGCGAGAGCCCGCTGGTCCATGGCGGCACGCCGATCCTCGGCTGCGACGTCTGGGAGCACTCCTACTACATCGATTATCGCAACCGCCGCCCCGACTATCTGAAGGCGTTTTGCGATCACCTGATCAACTGGGAGCATGTCGACGAAATGTTCTCGAAGCTCTGACAGCGCACTCCGTCATTGCACGCCGTCATTCCGGGATGGTCCGAAGGACCAGACCCGGAATCTCGAGATTCCGGGTTCGATGCTAGCGCATCGCCCCGGAATGACTGACGAGCGCATGGGCCTCACCGAGGCGCGCATGGATTTCGTCACACTTCCGTTTGCATCGCCCAATCCGCGCGACTAAGCAGGTTCGAACCGCCACCGCGTCCCAGACCCATTGCCTTGACAGAAATCCCCCTGAAAGACCCGGCGCCCGCCGCCGCGGACGGCGAACCGCGTCCCGGGCACATCCGAAAACCCGTCGGCTGGTCGATGATCATGATCGGCGTATTGGTCGCGGTCAGCGCGGCCCTGGTCTACAGGCGCGACGGCATCAGGGCGTCACCGAAATTTTGAACCACGATCTCTGGCTGTTCGGCGGCATCCTGCCGCGCGTGCTGGCGGGCTGCCTGCTAGGGGCCTTCATCGCGGAAATATTGCCGCACGAAAAGGTGTCGCGCTCGCTCGGTCCGCAATCGGGCCTGAAGGGCCTTTTGATCGGCACCGCGTTCGGCGCGATCCTGCCGGGCGGTCCCTTCACCGCCTATCCGGTGGCGAGCGCATTGCTCACGGTCGGCGCCGATTTCGGCGCCACCATTTCGATGGTCGTGAGCTGGACCCTGATCGGCTATGGCCGCGCGGTGGCCTGGGAATTGCCGATCATGGGCACCGACTTCACGCTATGGCGGGTGCTGATCTCGCTGCCGCTGCCGGTCCTGGCAGGCGCGCTCGGGCGCTTCGTCTATGTCAGGATGTATCCGGCGAAGGGCGCGGTCGAATGAGCGCGGCGCTACTCATCGACATCATCCTGTGGGGTTCGGTCGCAGCCGTCGGATTCATCGCGTTCCAGCGTGGCCCGAACATCCTGACCGCCTCGCTGCGCGAAGGCTCCATGGATTTCGTGCGGATCGTGCCGCGGATCGCGCTGGGCGTGATCGGCTCGGGCTATATCGCCGCCGTGATCCCGCAGGAAATCATCACCGGCTGGCTGGGGCCAAATAGCGGCTGGCTCGGCGTGCTCACCGCCGTGATCGCGGGCGCCGCCACCCCGGGCGGCCCGGTGGTCGGCTTCTCCATTGGAGCTGTGGCGCTGAAGGCCGGCGGCGGCCCGCCGCAGGTGATCGCCTATGTCATCGCCTGGGCGCTGTTCGCCTTCCAGCGGCTGTTGCTGTGGGAAATCCCCTTCATGCCGGCGCGCTTCGTCTGGTTTCGTGCCGCGGTGTCGCTGCCGTTTCCGTTCCTGGCCGCCGCGATTGCGATGGCGGTCGGCAAGCCGTAATACCTTGCGGGCTGGCAGCGATTGCGCGGTCTCCATTCGCCGCGCCGCCGTTGCAATGAGACCTGGATAAAGAAATGAGCCGTTTCTGGAGCCGCTTGACGCACGACTTGAAGCCCTATGTGCCGGGCGAGCAGCCGCGCATGGCGGAGCTGGTCAAGCTCAACACCAATGAAAATCCGATTGGTCCTTCGCCGCGCGTGCTGGAGGCGATCCACGGCGAGGCAACCGATGCGCTGCGGCTCTATCCGGACCCGCAGGCGTCAGCGCTGCGGGCCGCCCTGGCCAGCTACCATCAGGTGCGGCCAGAGCAGGTGTTCGTCGGCAACGGCTCGGACGAGGTGCTGGCGCACGCCTTCGCCGCTCTGCTGAAGCACGATGCGCCGCTGCTGTTCCCGGACATCACCTATAGTTTCTATCCGGTCTACTGCCGCCTGTTCGGCATCGCCTACGAGACGGTGCCGCTCGATGCGGCCATGCAGATCCGCATCGCCGACTACCTACGGCCGGCCGGCGCGCTGGTCCTGCCCAATCCGAACGCGCCGACGGGGATTGCGCTGTCACGGGCGGAGATCGCGACGCTGCTGGAGCAGCATCCCGACGCTCCCGTCGTGATCGACGAGGCCTATGTCGATTTCGGCGCCGAGACCGCGATCCCGCTGGTTGCCTCGCATCCGAACCTCCTGGTCGTTCAGACCATGTCGAAATCCCGGTCGCTGGCGGGCTTGCGGGTCGGCTATGCGATCGGCGACGCCGGCCTGATCGAGGCGCTCACCCGGGTCAAGGACAGTTTCAATTCCTATCCGCTCGGCCGGCCCGCCCAGGCCGGCGCCATCGCTTCGCTTGCGGACGAGGCCTGGTTTCAGCAGGCCCGCGCGCGCGTCATCGAAGCCCGCGAGCGGCTCACCCTCGGACTGCAGCGGCTCGGCTTCGACGTGCTGCCGTCATGCGCCAATTTCGTCTTCGCCCGTCATCCGGCGCAGCAGGGCGCGCGGCTTGCCGCCGCACTGCGCGAGCGCGCCGTGATCGTCCGCCATTTTGCCGCGCCGCGCATCTCCGACTATCTGCGGATCACCGTCGGTACCGATGCGCAAATCGAGGCGCTGTTGTCGGCATTGGCGGAGATTTTGGGTAGCGAGCCGGCGGCTGCCTGACGGTGGCGCCTCGTCGTTTGTGGTTGGTTCGACCATCGCGTTGCCCGGCTGGCAAAATCGCGCTGCCTCATCATTCCTTGGAGGGTGGTATTCAGTTTGGAATTTAAGCTGGGGCAGGCCCCTTTGCTTTCACGGCCGCGCCAAATGCCTCTCTTGCCTCTCGCCGCTCCCTGAGCGCTAAATCGCGGCCCAATTCATCCCTGCACTTGCCCAACAGTTTTCCATCGAACTCCCTTGGAACGCCGCGTTCGGTTTCCCAAAAGGCATAGACGCCCTTAACTTCCTCGTCGCTTAAGGATGCTACTAAGGCAGTAGCTATTTCGGTTATTTTTGAAACGCCGCCCGTCGTTTCGACGACAATCCCGACAGTACTAGCGGGTCCGGCGCTCGTTCCAAGAGTCGCTGTCGACGTTACGATGGGGCGCACAGATAAAAATGTTGATACGAGGGCCTTATCCCAAACGCTCGTCGTATCGGCCTCTTGTAAAAGGGCCTTAGACTGGGAGGCCCTGGCTGGCTCTATCCCAAGAAGATGCACGCGGACGCCGTAGTTTTGTGCAATCTGAACGCCGACTCTAACGTCCTCATCTCCAGAAAGCAGAATTGCATCGCAGATCGCGCCTAAGCGCGCCAATTCGATAAGGTCGGTTACGATTAAAGAATCTACGCCTTTTTGTTCGCCGACACTATTCAATAGGCCAAGACGGAGCTTTACATTGTCGAGTTGCGCAAGTTTGTCTTGCTCCAAAGTGGGGCCGCGATAGCTAGCTCCATCATACCAATAAATTCGGAGCAACTCGCAGTGCCCGGCCTTCTGATCTACAAGGGCCTTCAGCGCGGCGATTGCGAGCCTCTCGTTTAGTTCGAGAAGGGATCGGGCCTTTTTGCTACCAGTTAAGGCGACGCTGCCTTGGGCGAAGAGATATCCCGCATCCACGAATACGGCGGCGCGCTTCACCAGAAGACCCCCCAAATAGAAAGGGCCCCCTCAGGAGCCCTTTGGTAGGCTCGCGGTCCCTAGATAGTCTAGCAGGGCTCCACGAGGTGAATTGTTATATACGCTTAGAACGCGCGCCGCGCAATAGGGTTCATGGACCCAAAATCTTAATTTTGTTAAGAATTTCCAGTATCTTAGTGGAACCGCGACAATCTTTCCACCGTCAATTTCGGGAAATTTTTCGGTGCCGAAGGCAGCTATGCTTGGCGCGCCACGGCCTCGCCCGGGTCACCGCTTCACGGCAGCAAGCGGCTCGCGCGTGCCGAGCGAAACCATTTTCGAAACATGTCCTCGGTGTCCATCATCTCGGTAAAACCGGCCTGGTTGATCTTGACGGTCGAGACGATCGAGGGCGGGCCCTGTGTGGCCTGGCCATGGCGCATGCTGTAGTCGGCATATTGAAACGACAGGCCGACGAACGCCTCAAGGCCGGGTGAGATCAAACCGTGCTTGCGCCGCAGCGCCTCCCAGGGCGCGATCCATTGCGGCCAGCTTTGCGCCAGCGACAGCGGGACCGCTTCGCCCGGCTTCATGTCCAGCGCGTCTGCAATCGCCGGCCACACATTCTCCCAGGTGAACACGTCGCCATTGGTGACGTTGAACGCCTCGTTGCGGGCGGCATCAGCCTCGCCGGCCCAGGCAATCGCGCGCGCCAGCAGGTCGACATCGACCGCCTGCGACACCCGCGCCGCGCCGCCGGGATAGTCGAGAGGGCGGCCCTGTTCGCGCAGCATGGCGGCATAGACGCCGAGCGGGGGGATCAGATCCATGGCGCCGCCCATCGCCAGGCCCACGATCAGGACCGGCCGCAGGATGCTCCAGTGCCAGGCCTTGCCGTGCTGCAATTCGCGCAAAAAATTCTCCTGCGCCGCCCAATAGAAATTCGGCTGCTCATACATCTCCGAGCGGCCTTCCCGCGCAGGAACCTTCAACGGGCGGACCTGGACGCCATAGGCCTTGGTGCCCTGCAGCAGCGCGACATGCGCAAGCGCGGGCGCCGCCGGTTCGAGCACCGCCATCAAATTGCGCAGCATCCGGTCGTTGATTCTGATCTGGCTCTCGTCGCGCCAGCCGTCGACCAGGTTCGGCACCTCATAAAGCGCGGCATAGACGAGATGGGTGGCGCCCAGCAATTGAGGAGCGGCGCGGGCACATTGCGCGGCATCCGTCAGGTCGGCCTGAACATGGCTGGCACCATGGAGATCGCGCGGCTTTCGGCGCGATAGTGCGACGACTTCGCAATCCCCTGACGCGCCGAAGTGCCGCAAGGCGGCGCTTCCCACCAGCCCGGTTGCGCCCGCGACCACGACTTTCTTGTTCTTCATCTGCCGGACTCCAGGTGCGCAGCTCATAGCAAGCGTAGCCCGGATGGAGCGAAGCGCAATCCGTGGTCATCGGACCGCCATAGCCTTTTCCCCGGATTGCGCTTCGCTCCATCCGGGCTACGTACTTTGTGCCTCGTCGGGCAAATCACCCACGTCCCAAAGACCTTATCCGGCCTGCTTGTCAAGCCCTCTCGGCAAAAATATTCTGCTTTACCGAATATTCGGATTATCCTATATTACGTTCCGTCCCGCCCCACGACGAGGGGCGTTTCGCGATCGTCACTAAACGCGGGGCGGGATGCGGTGGACGCTGAGGGTGCTTCAAGACGAAGGGCATCCGAGGCGGACGGAGAAATCGTGTGGTTCTGGCACCCCGACGCTGGTGTCAAGTTCGCGTTAAGGAACGCGGGCGACGGTGGCCAACAAGCCCGGAGCACCGGGGCGAGCACGTAGCAGCCGTAAAACCATTGCGTGGGGAATGCCGGGTGATTCCGGTGTGACCTGCTAACGTGTGTGCGCTCT
>Ga0210388_10000197_pt1 | contig 58100 bp, 49 predicted proteins | sample IncBWC19OmetaG_FD_155485 | JGI IMG/M metagenome (GOLD analysis project Ga0210388, IMG submission 155485) | Forest soil microbial communities from Barre Woods Harvard Forest LTER site, Petersham, Massachusetts, United States - Inc-BW-C-19-O ... | reverse complement strand
GGCGCGCCGCCCGCAGCGTGCTCCGCTCGGCGCTACGCGCCTTCGCTCCACACGCAGCCGGCGCACCCCAAGGAGGGGTCAGTTTTCAACCGGCGAAAGGGGGTGCATTTTCAACCGGCCTTGACAGTGACGCCAGAAGTCGCAGCGATCGCCGTACGCGGACGCTGGGTCAAGCACACCTACCCCCGATCACCACCACTTCCCGAACGCGACCCGCCACCCGACAACCGCTGGCAGCAAGGCAACGTCGTGGACGCGCTCTACCTCGCCGACAGCGAGCAGACCGCGTGGGCAGAGTGGTACCGACACCTCGCCGAGCGGGCAATACCACCGCTGGCACAGATGCCCCGCGCACTCTGGACGTGGGACGTCGACGTGGAAGTCGCCGATCTCTCCTCAACAGAGTACCTGTCCGCCGTGGGTCTCCCCACGCCCGTTCCGGGCCATTCGAGCTGGCCGGCCTTCCAGGAGGTTGGCGAGCAGCTATCGCACTCAGGATGGGCCGGGCTACTCGCTCCAAGCGCGGCTCGACCCGCCGGGCAAGTGCTGTGCCTCTTTCGCAACTCGCACGGCGTACACGGAGCCACACCACTCCCTCCACCGCGCCTTATTGCCGAGCCACCTCCGTCACCGACAGGACTACGCACGTAGCGCCCCTGATCCATCAGAGTCCGCACCCTGTATCTATCCGCCCGCTTAAGATCCGTCTGGACGGATGCCGCGCACTCTACCTATGACTTCCGGATCTACGATCACGACACACGGGATCGAGCACGCCACAGCCGTCAGCGGCGACACCCTGAGCGAACTCGTGCAAGGAGCCCCACGCACCGAGGCCGGGTGCGCACTCGCCGAACGCACCCGCTACATCCTCGACGACGAAGCAGCACAGCGATTCCTCACCGCACTCGAGCCACCTTCCCCCACCTCAAAACGAGGGCTACGCCGCCTCACCGAGAGGCCAAGCGTCCTACCCGACGCGTGACGCCGCAGCTCAGTGCGCCCGCCCCAGCAAGCCCGTCGCGAGGCGCTGCTCCTAAAACGTATCGATGATACTGATCAAGTGAACGCCCGTCTCCACGGTAATCGCGATTATGCGCTTGTAGCGCTTCGATCCCTCAAACGCCCTGACCGACAAAGGCTCTTCATCCAGCAGCTCGATGAGGTGACCACGAGCCAGCACGTACGCTCGAAAATCGGTCTCGATAACCCAGCCACCCGAATATCGATGGACAGCGATTACTCGTCCGTCTGCAGCACCGTGGCGGGTGAATCGGATGTCTCTCTCCGAAGCCCGTACGGCTGAGAAGAATCCGTGACTATGCGTATTGATGAAGAACGCGCGCGAGGAGTTCCAGACGAACTGCACATCGGGCGGATCCACTTTACGCTGCACGCAAAGCTCGGTCACAAGGTCGTCAAGCTCGCGAGTGGGCCTGCTGAACCGTGTTACAACTTTTCGTTTCCAGTCAGCAGCACCGCCATCGGTGGTCACAGCCTCTACGCTCGCCGAGAGGAGTTCTGGCGTCGTGGGACTCTCATAATTAACGAGGTCAGTTCCCAGCCATGCGGCACGAACCGAGCGCTCTGCAGTGCGGATCAGAGTGGCCTCATTTCGAAGCCCTTGCCATCCGAACTCATCGTAACCCGTAAATAGTCCCTCATCCTCGCACGAGGCGTTAATTGCACCATACTCGGCCGTCGCACTAACACACCTTGCGTCTATGCGCCTACGCTGCGCACCGACAGATAGCTCTTGCCAGTCGATGTCGTAGTCATAGAGACCTGCCGTCGTACCCAGGTAGAGCCGCTGCGCGTAGACGACCGTATCTAGAATGACGTCCGCATCCTGTTTGAAGTTATGAAGAGGCTGTAGCGCGAAGTCGCCGTCATCGAGTGCAATCTGGGTGTTAGCTACCTGATCAAACGCGACATTAAGCGCACTGGCGAATAGCGGATTTTGGGCCAGAGACTTTGTGACCCCACTCGTGAGCCAATCGTTCCTGGCAAATGCAAGCCTCAACACACCTTGCCATTGCGGGTACTGCGCTTCCAACCTACTCGTCAGCGCCTCTAGCTCGAGAAGCCGCGTATCGCGCTCAGTCGTGAAGACCATAAGATGCCCCATATAAAGCTGCGCATCCTCGAAGCTCCCGGGAAGAAACAGTCGGAGGATCTTTTTCATGCCTTGCGCCTCTGGAGCTTGCGGCCGAACGTCCGCGATACGACACCCGCGTCAATGAAGCCCTCGATCAAGGAGTCGGGTGGCGTCTCGCTGGGACGACCACTGGCTGGAGACACCGGATAACCGTGCCAAGGTACTGTTTCGAGGGCGTTGAACGGGAACTTTGCGAGCCGCTCCCCCGCTGTACCTAGCGCAGCGCCCGCAGCGTCGCGCACGCCCCAATAGTGGCCATCTGGGTCCGAGTGTTGCTCATCATCGGCTCGCTCAAAGATTGAGTACTCCATCGGAGGAGGCACATCCGGTGACCAGCAGCTCTTGCTTGGATCGTGCCCGCGGTGTTGATACATCGCGAGATACATCTTGCTGCTCGCCGTCGGCCCGAACGAGAGACCATCGGTGTGGGGCGTGGCATTCATCCGTGGTCCACATCATAAAAGGCTGGCCGAGACCTTGGTGCTTCGCCGGCGGCGTCTCGGACACTGCCCCCAGGAGTGCCATGGTGGCTTCGTATCACGAACATCGAGTCCGGGGCTGTTATCCCAGCGGACATTGAGCTTTCTTGAATAGGATGGCCCCGCTGGGTTCGGGGCCGGTTGCAGCCCCTGCCCCGGGCCCCGCAACGGATGCGAGAATGATTGGGCAAGCGGGCCTCCCGCGTTCGGGCGAACCCTAGCGCTGACGTCGATCGAACGGCATCCGGCCATGTGCTCTTTGGCAGCAGCAGAGGTGGCGGCTGTCGCGAGGTCCCAACAGTCGGACATCGTCCGTCCGATCGGCAAAGATGGGGGCATGCCGGGCCTGTTCCTGAATGCTTACGACGTCGCCTTCGAGGGGGATATCGCTATGTGGCGACTGCCGCGCACCGACGGCGACGACAGGCGAGAGTTGGAGCGCGCACTTTCAACGGCCCTGTGGGCCGAACGCGACGCGTTCTGGTCCGCTCGAGAGCTAGACCGTAAGGATGCCCGTCGCGTCGTGGTGCCCACAGGACGCGGCAGGCTCATCTTGTTCGCCGCTCGCGAGGCGCTTGTCGACCACGCGCACCAATCGGGCCGCGAAGCATGGTTCGGTCGAGCAGGAGACATGCACTTCGTTGGGCTGCTTGCGGCGCAGGAGTCCGACGGCTTTGTGGTGGAACCCGAGCTGGTCGTTCGACTCGCGGAAGAGGCATATGTGACCTCTGATGCCATCGCGATCGTGCGCACGCGTAGTCGGTGGCGAACGGCTGCAACTCTTGCCGACCCACAAGTCGCTGAGTGGTCGGTCGGGGAGTCCGCGATACGCCTGCGCGGCGATGGCCCCCGCCGTGGGCGCGTCGAGATTAGTGACGGCAACACACTGCGTCTACGTATCGGCCCGGATACCCACTCCGTGAACCCAGCCGACTACGCGTTGGTCGTTCGTTCAAGACTAGTGGTGGCGTGGCGAGGAACTCAAGCGCTTCGTGATCTGAATGTCGCATCCGGAATGCTTACCGTCTCCAATAAGCGAAACCGCTACGCCGTGAAGGATCGCTTCGAGATGGCTGGAAAAATGCTACGCGCCCTGGAATGGCCCGTACCAGTTTCAAGCGAGGGAAAGCTTGTCCTCGGAAAGCCGATCGGAATCCGCCTCGAGGAGCCAGAGTGACCTCGGTACCTGCGACCTGCCTCGCCGCGCCGCGCCTACGCTTCGACGCCGCTTTCCCCTCGCGCTCAGGTAGTGCCTCGTACCAAGGCGTTCGAGCTTACGGGCCTTTTGACAACTCTCGCGTCTCACTCGGGGACGGTTCGTTGCTGTTCGTCTTCCCCGAGGCGATGAAGTCGCTGGCGCGTAAGCTCGCCGATGGATGGCTGAATGGCATCGGCAGCTTCGGGGGCTTTGAGAGCATGTTTCGAGTGCCGGTAGCAACGGGGCAGGCGCTGAAGTACCTCTCCATCCAAGCGGATCTTCGCAATCAGCGCACCGCCGCCGAGGCATACCGACACGGGATCGCTAACTGGGCGGCACAACCAAGAGATCGCGATCCAAGCCTCGCCATTGTCCTCGTTCCGCACTCCGAGCACTGGCAAACCGACACGCCCTACTACGAGGCGAAGGCCGCATTCGCCAATCTCGGAGTTCCATCGCAAATGGTGACCAGCGAGCTCATCAGTGACGCCGGCCGGTTTCAATGGGCACTCGCGGACATCGCGCTCGCATCATTCGCAAAGCTCGGTGGCGTGCCGTGGACCGTAGAAGCCCCGCCGGGAGATGACGACCTCATTATTGGTATTGGTCGCCGCGAAGTTGGCCACGAGGGCCAACGCCGCCGAATCTTTGGGTATGCCGTGACCTTCGTCTCTAATGGCTTGTACCGTCAGACTTGGTCCTTCACACCGGCGGCCGACCAAGACACATATCTCGTCCGACTTGGGGAATCTGTCGAGGCCGCACTACGAGCGGATCTCGACGCCCAGCCAACCCGGCTGGTCATCCACCTCGCGAGCCGTACCGGCGCCCCCGAGATCGCCTCGGTGGAGGAGGCGATGCGGCGAGTGGGCGTGTCCCTCCCGACTGCGTTCTTGAGGCTGGACGACTCGTCGCTGTGGGACGCTGCCGACACGAACGAGGAGACGTGGGCGGCACCGAAGGGTCTTGTGGTGCGCCTTGGTGATCGCCGGGCGCTGCTACATGCCGAGGCTCTCGGACCGACCGGTCCTCCGGAGGGCCCGCTCTTGATCGAACTGGACCGGCGCTCCACGGTGGAAGACGAGTGCTTTGACGAGCTCGTCGCCCAGGTGTTCCGCCTCGCGCACGCGAATTGGCGGGGATTCAACGCGAGGTCGAAGCCTGCGACCCTCGTCTATGGAGAGCAGCTGGCCGGACTAGTGGGATATCTCGGCGACGTGCAAAGCTGGGACCCTAACCTGCTGCGCAGCGATCTACGCAACCGACCCTGGTTCCTGTGAGCGCATCGCCCGAGTCCCTCCATCTTCTCGCGCACCGCGCCGGCTTTCGAGCTCGTGACGCGAGCGACTGGTGGGGTTCTCCGGTCGAGACCGCTCTAGCAGCGCTCAGCGCTACGCGCCATCCGCCGGTGCACCGCGCAGAGGGAGAAGCCGCGCTGGACGCGCTAGAACGCTGGCGTCGCGCGGGCCAGGTTCGACCCGTCAGCGCCGACACCGTCGCGCTCTCGCTCGCAGCGCGGGCGGCCGCCAACCTTGGACGTGGCAGTCCGAAACTACTCGCCGATGCTGTTCACGCTTCCGCTCGCATGGCCAGCAGGAGTCCAGATGTCGTCCCAGAGCTTCATTTGGCCTTGGTGTGCTGGGCACTCGATGACCTCGCTTCCAATCGAGAAGCCTCACCGTGGGACACGATCCGGGAACGGTTGGAAGTGGGCAGTGTGTACGGTCTCGACGCTGCCTTGCGGAACTACTGTCGCCGAATCGCGGAGCATCGCTTTCAGCCCGGAGAGCTTGTGCGGGAACTCATCGCCCAAACACCGCAGAGCCCAAGCGCGACCGACGCAGCCGTGGTGTTGTGGTTGCTCGAGGTCGCTATCGACCGGTGCGCGCGATCCTTGAACGGAGATGAGCCAGGACTCCAAGCAATGATCGAGCGACGGGCCGCGATTGCGGAGAGACTTTCAATTGAACTCGACGACGCGGCGTTTTCGGAGCCTAGTGCCCACGACTTCGACGCCGAAACTCACGGCCCAACCTATCTCTCGCCCATGGAGTCGCTTCTCTTGGATATCGCGCTCGCGCCCGGCGAGCCTGAAGCGTCGTGGCTCACCTATCCGCAGGCAGAGGCACTCCTTGGCCAAGAGGCCCGCGAGGAGCGACGGCGACGTAAGACTGAGCGGCGACGACTGGCGGCGAGCATGGCGCTCGTCGCGCTTCTTTTTGGCGGCGTCGTCGGACTCAGCATCCGTCAGGCGGGGATTGGGACATCGATCGCAGTGTCGTGGGCCGTCGCAGGCACCTTGGCAGTCTTGACCATTGCTTGCGCGATCGGGCGTTCTGCAATGCGACATCGGCGCCTCGTCGATGGACTTGGGGCAACTGCAGCCACGGCAACACTCTGTGCGACCTTCAACGCCGTGAATAACATGCTGAGCACGCCACTCGCGCCCGAAGGAGCCACTCTCATTGTGGGCAGCATGCTTCCCGTGATCGCGGGAGTAGCGTGGGCGTTGGTAAGCGACGACACTTCGGCGAGCGGCTGATGAAGATGACCGGTGTCGGCGAAGTCGGTGCGATAACCGAGCAACCTCGGTCAGCCAACTCACCGGAGTGACACGCAACCTGTAGGCAGCTACGCGGATTCAAGGACCGCGTCGGCGCTGACCCTCGCGGCGACTTCGCCCCCCCAAGACGACGGCTTGACCCACGTGCACTCACGGGGCAGCTCTGCTGGCAGCACACCGTGCATGCCGTAGAGCCTGCGCGCCTCCGCATAGGACGCGCGCTTCTCCGGTGAGGACGAGCGTCCGGACTCCTCGGTGAAACGGCGAAGGTGCATAGGCGTTGAATGGCGGCGGACGATGAGCTCGCTGCGCGAGCGCTCGCCGTAGAGGTCGAGCAGGTTGCGGTCGACTGTGCGTCGGCTGCGTGCTCGCGACGGCCGCCAGACATACCAGGCGCCGTCGCGCTCGATATTCATTGCCGCGAGCGAGAGCGCGATGGGGCGGCTTTCGACCGCGCGTGAGCCCGGTCCGAGGATCAGCGTCGTGAGCTCGCTGAGCGTCAGCGCGCGTCCATTGTCGGCGCGCGCCTCACCAGCGTTGCGGAACGCGCGGACGATCAGTGCTCGCAGCGTCGGCGCGGTCCGGCGCTCGCGCTCTGGCAGCTGCTGTTTGTTGTCTCGCTCGTAGATCGTGAGGTTCGTGTCGTAGTCGAGCTGGCGGCCGTCGCGGGCAATGATTGGAGGCGTCGCGCGCTCGCTGCGGATACGCACGACGCCCCCGCCGTTCTCAACGTTGCCGTGCAGCACCAGACCTGGGTAGAAATCCCACGGATACTCGACACCGAACAGGTGCCTGCCGTCGCGCTCGACCGTGGTGCGAGAGCGTTGATCGCCGTGGCGAACCGCTACTTCGACAGGTCCATCGGCCAACGCCTCGGTGGCGTCCGCAGACAGTCGCAGGCGACGCAGTGAGCGATCCGTGATAGTCAGCGGCACGCGGAAGCCTGTCTGCGACGCCGCGATCGGTTGCTCGTCGTCGTCGTGAGCAGCTGCCTGCTCGCCTGGGCGGGATTCTGCATAGCCTAGCCCAAGCTCGAGAAGTGGAGGAACGCCCCGCAGGGAGTAACGCTCAGGCTGCGCCACCCGCTCGACGCGCCAGATTCCGCCACTCTCTCGCGCGTCGTCAAGGCGCAAATGAGAACCGTCCGCGCTCAGACCGTCGGCTTGGTCCTCGCTCAGGCGCTCGGCGAGATAGCTGTTTGCGTGGCAGACGGCGGTTGCGTACGCGCAGCCCTCGACGAGGGTGCGTGAGCGTTGATCGATGTGGTCACCGCCGAGCATCTCAACGAGCCGCGGAGCGATCGCGGAGTAGCCGCGCTGCTCGCCGTTGGGGAATCGGCGAAGGCCACCGTAGACGGACTGCAGGTCGTTGGCGCCGAGCGGACCGTCGCAGTTCAGCCGCTCGCGGTACCCGTCCTCAAGGAAGAAGTATTCGCCGTGCCAGCTGTGCAGCTCGTGTGCCTGGAGCAGCAGCTCGCGCACCGTCTCGAAGCTGCGCAGGAGTGCCTCACGCAGTTCGCTGTCGGTGATGCTCGCGCTGAAGCAGAACGCAAGTAGCCCCTCACGGTGCTCATGCAGCAGGTAATCGGCGTAATAGTCGAGAGGGTCGAGGTCTGCCGTCTGCGGCCTATAGTGCGCGTGCGTCAGGAGATGCCCGTGCTCGTCGAGCCAGAGCCCGCGGGCGCGCAGGCGCGCGAGCTGGGCGTCGGGGAGTCCGTTTGCGCCGAACGCATCGAAGTCAATCACGTAGCGCTCGCGGCGCACGAGTAGCCGCTCGGCGTCGGGCGGCTCCTCCACGCTTGCAGGCGCGCCCGAGAGGGATGGGTCGAGCCAGCTTGCGTCAGCACGCTCGTTGGCGCCCTCCTTGTAGATCACCTCGGCAAGCAGGTCTCCGCAAGCCGCCTCGGTGTGCACGCGCATGAAGCCGCCGACGGGCAGCGCAAGGTCGCGCCGGTCGCTTCCGCGCAGGGGAATGCGGCGCTGCTCGATTCGATCCGCGTGGTAGCCCCAGTGGTCCAGGTCGTAGTTGAAGTAGAGCGCGTTCCAGAGGTTCGCCAGATGCAGTGCCTGCCCGCGCTGACGGACGACCTCGACGAGGAACTGGCGCAGCTCTTGGACGTGCCTAGTCCGCAGTGCTCCTGGCCCGAGCACGAGCTCGGGGTAGAAAGTTCCCTGGCGGTTACCGCCGGCTCGCGAGGGCACGAGGGGAATCTCGTGTGCGTCGGGGCTGACGAAGGCACCATCGGCGACCGTCGGTGCGATGGAAAGCCCAAGCCTGTGCTTCCGCATTTTGCGCTGAGCCCTACGCTGCACCTTGCTCGCCTTCATCGCTGGAATGCTACGGCGGGTCTCGACAGAAGGGCTGGCGACGCTCAGCGTGCCGTCGGTTGCTCGGCAGCGCGGGCTGCGTCTTGCTGAACGTAACGGGTGAGGCGGTAGCGCGAGGCGCCGATACGTGAGAGTTCGCCATTGGCGACTAGGCGGGCGATAGAGGCGGCAAGATCGTCACGTTGCAATGCTGGCTTGCGGCCACGCGCCCGCGAGAGTAGTAGTTTCGGCCACAGGCGCTTTCGGCGGCGCTCGGCGAGTGAGTAGTAGTGGTCCTCGCCGCGCAGCAGCGCGAGGATGATGCTCTCTACCAGGCCGCTGTAGTTCTGCCAAAGGATTGAGCTGACGAGCCGGTCGAGTTGCTCCTCGCTGCGCCGCCGCCCTCTCGTGGTCGCCGATGCTGGACGCAGATTCTCCGCCTGGAAAGCCTCAAGCAGCGGTGGCTCGCGTGCGTCCGTGGGCAGCCCTGCCTGGCTCCAGCAGCTTGAGCATCGGCAATCGTCGCTGGCGCAGGTTCCGGCGGGCAGCTCGGAAGCTGCGAAGTAATCGCGGAGTCCCTCGTTGGCGCAGCGGCGGTCGCCGAACCAATCGCGTAGCAGCATGACCTCGCGAGCGACGCGCGCGTGGCGGCTGGAGAGCTCGCCGATTAGGTGCTCCGGGAGCTCGCGCGTGACTACCTCAATGCCAGTGAGCTGTTCGCGATTCGGGCGCTGAGAGACGTCGAAGTAGCCGAGCGTGTGCAGCTCGAGCAGTGCGTGCCAGAGTGCTCCGGCGTCCATGGCCTCGGCCGGGAAGCGACCACGCAGCGCAGCGTGTAGTGCCGTCATCTCAATCCGACCGCGCAGTGGCAGCTCGGCGGCGATCGCCTCGACCAGCTCACCGAGCTCGGGCGTATCGGGCGCGTAGTCACCGCGCCGGACGTCGACGGTGTGCGGGAAATCGCCAAGGTCGCGGACAAGACCGTGAAGGGACAGCTCCGCGAGGACGCGCAGGATCGCGGTCTGGTAGGTGTCGACCGTCTCGGGCTTGGCGGCCTCCTCTGTACTCAGCCGGCCGCTGCGCAGATCCTCGTCGACAAGATCACATGCAAGCCCGTGCGAGCTGAAATGCTCGCTGGAGTTGAGCAGCACACCCGCAATCCGCGCGAGCATATCGTCGGCGACGCGCTGCTGGGTCATGAACGTGATTGTCCGCTGTGCCCGCGGATAGGTGATCGTGAGGCCGGCGGTGAAGGCGCCATCGTGTCCGGGGCGGGCAGCACGGTCGCGCCCGGCACGGCCGAGCTGCTGGTAGAGCGCGGCGAGGTCGGTCGGCGGCGAGACGCAGAACACCGCGCGGATGTCGGAGCGGTCGACGCCGAGCCCAAACGCTGAGGTCGCGATGACAACCATGCGCCGGTATCCGTCCTCGTCCTGGGACGGTGCCTGCTTGAAGTGGCTCGCGACGGCGGTCTTCTCGGCGTCGGTCAGTCTGCCGTGGTAGCGCATCACGTCGACCGGGTGGCCCTGGAGGTAGTCGTAAAGGTGGGCGTAGAGGGTGTCTACCTGGCGCACTGTCAGGCAGTAGAAGATCGCGTGCCCATCGATGGCGTCGACGATGCGCTCGACGAGGCCGGCGATCGACATGGGACCGCCCTGACGGCCCGTGAGTGCGCGACGGTAGAGTGCCAACTCGGGGCGCAGCGGATTTGCGCGCACGAACGCGAAGCTCCCGCGCTCCTCGCCGGGGGCCAGGGCGAAGATCGCGCTGCGCAAGCCCTCACGCACGCTGTCGTTCGCGGTTGCAGTGAGCGCGATCAGCTGCAGCGCCGGGCTCTCCTGTTTCAGCGCGCGCAGGAACACCTCTGCGCGGCGGAGGCTCGGGCGGAAGTCGTCGCCCCACTGCACGAATGTGTGTGCCTCGTCGAGTGCAATCCTGCGAACGACGCCGCTGCGCACGCCAGCGCGCAACCACTCTTGGAAGTGGCGCTGGCAGAGTCGCTCCGGCGAGAGGTAGACCAGCTTGATCCCGTGGTCGCGCAAGCCCTTGAGCTGCTCCTCTATCTCACTCTTCCCTGTCCGACTGTTGGACTCGCGCATCGGCGCCACAAGGGCGCGCACACGACCCGCAATCGTTCGGTTCAACTCAAGCGCCTGATCGGTCATCAGCGAGACGAGCGGACTCACAACGACGGTGACGCCCGACAGCGCCAGCGCCGGCAGCTGGAAGAGGTAGCTCTTGCCATAGCCGGTCGGCAGCACCCCCAGGAGGTCCTGGCCGGCAGCGATCGCCCGTAGACCCTCAACCTGCTTGTCCTTCAATACAAGCGGCTCATCGCTGGCGTGGAGGTGTCCGGCGATCGCGCCGGCGCGCGCCACCAGCTCGTCGCCAAGGGTGCCGGCCTCGCGGTGGGCTCGCTCCTCGGCGTCACTGAGCTCCTGCTCGAGGATCGCGAGCGTTTGCGGCAACTCGGTGAAGCGCAGCAGCGCCTCGTCCTCGCAGAGCTCGCGCGCGCTCTCGCGGTCGAGCAAGCCCTCGTCGGCGTAGAACTCGAAGATGCGGCGCCAACCCTCGCGCATCGAGGCGACGTTTCCGAGCCACTCCTCGCCTGTCTCTGCGTCGGGACGCATCAGACCGGGGTCCAGTGAGCCGAGGAAGACCTGCCGGTACAGCCGGCGCAGGCGACCTGGGCCGGCGAGCTTGCGGTCGCTGATCACGATCACACCGCGATGCTCCCTCGTGCGGATCAGGCGCCCGACCGCCTGGCGCAGCGCGATCGCCGCGAGCGGTAGGTAGTAGTGCTCGTTCGCCCACGCGTCCGAGTCCTCAACGCCGAGTGCCTCGGCGCGGCGGACCTCTAGCGCAAGCCTGGCCGCGATCACCGGGGCGCCGAAGGGCGCGAACGGAAGCTTGTTGATCCAGACGAGCCGCAGCCGCCGTGGGTCGGCGATGTCCACCCCCTGCCAGAGCCCGCGCGTGCCGACGAGCAGCCCTCCAACGCTCTTGAACGTCTCGACCGCACGTTGGTTGCCCTCGACGCCCGCGGAAATCAACGGATAGGCAGAGCCATCAGCGACGCGCAGCCGCGCAAGCCAGTCGAAGATCCCCGCTGCAGTCGCGCGCGCCGTTGTCAGGATCATCGCGCCGCCCTCGCCGTTCACGGCGACGAGCTCGCGTGCATAGCCGGCCGTCTGGTGGGCCACGGTGTGCATCGCTGCCTCGGCATGCTCCGACCACGAGGGGAAGTCCTCGAAGCAGACGAGCTGCGCCTGCTCGGCGACATCGAAAGGCGAGTCCAGGGCAACATCCATCACGTCCTCGCCGAACCCGAGGCGCTCACGAATGAAAGTCCACCGCCCGGCAACGCGGAGTGTCGCGGAGACGTAGTAGGAGCGGGCGAAGCGCGTGCGGAAGCGCGCCCACTCGTGCTCGCGGCTCAGCTCGATCGGTGACGAGCTCAGGCGGAAGCGGTACCAGCGCACGCGCCCCGGCCGTAGCTCCTCAAGCTCCTCTGCCCAGACAACCCGGTTGCTTGGCGGCACGCTCGCGTCCGCGGGGAGCTCCTCGTCCTCTTCGTCCTCGCCCTCATCGTCCTCCTCCTCGACCGCGATCAGCCGCTCGGCGTCGTCCCCAACGCCGTCGCGTGCGAGCTGGAGCTTCTCGGACTCCTCGGCAGCGTCCGCCGCACGCGCGTCAGCCTCGGCTGCCGCCACGGCTTCGTCTGCGGACTGTGGTGCCGCGGCGGCGACAGGGGCGAGCACGGCGTCGATGTCGTGCATGATCGCGCCGAGCGCCATGTCGATCTCGGCACTTTTCGACCACAGCCGCTCGAACCGGTCGCGCTCGTAGGGGTCGCCCGGCGGGTTGCGCGCGATCTCGCGAAGCGCCTCGCTGAGCAGACCGACAACCCGGCGCGTGTGCCGGAGCTCACCAGCGAGCGCCTCCATCTCAGCGACGTGCGAATCGCCCTGGAGTGGGCTGGCGACGGTGACGGTTCGTAGCGACGCCGCGAAGCCACCGCTCTCGGCCGTGTCGAATGCGTTCATCGCGGCGCGCGCAAGGCGCTCATCCTCCAAGTAGTGTTCGACGTCGACGACGGCAGACGCGAGCCGCGCGATGCCGGGTGATTCCCGTGGCTGTTCGGCCGCCCACTCGCCAGCGGTGCTTGCGAGCTCGGCGAACGCACCGGAGTCGAAGGTGGCTGATAGCGCATCCGTAGCCGCGGTCTCAAGTTCGTGCGCCTCATCCACGAACAGCAGCGTGTGCTCGCCGACGCCCTCAAAGTCGTCCAGGTGCGCCAGCAAGAGCGCGTGGTTCGCGATCACCAGCCGGCGCGTCTCCAGCGCCTCGCGAACCGACTGCGTGTGTCGGGCGATCCCACCGCGCTCGGCGAAATAGTCGGCGCCCTCCGACTGCGACAACGACGCAAGATAGAGCGCGAGCCGTCGCGGGCAGTACTCGTCAAAGAAAGCTGGGACGTCGACGCGGTCGACAGAGCGCGACTCCCATTCCTCAGTCGGTGTTCCCTGCGCTATGAAGCGCAGGACGAGGAAGATTACGAGGTCCCGGTACCGCTGATCAGCCGAGTGCCCGCCGCGTCCGTGACGGCGCCCGGCGTCGTCGGGTTCCGTCAGTTCCGAGACTACGAGCAGAAGCGAACGCAGGCTCAAGCGGTTTGCGGCACCCTTGACCATATCGGCAACGGAGGCGAGCGCTGGCAGCGCATCCGCGCTCAGCGCCTCGATATCAGCCGCCAGCTGCGACTGCAACTGCTTCGTGTAGGTCGAGATGACGACCTTGTGGAGCGGGTCGGCGGCAAGCCAATCGAGCGCGGCTGCGAGAATCGCAAAGCTCTTGCCCGTGCCCGTCGGTGCCTCGACGAGCGCGGGCGCGTCGCGCTCAAGCCAGTCGCGGAGCCGGGCGACCATGATGCGCTGTGCGTCGCGCGTCTCAGCATGCTCACCCTTCACTGCCGTGATCAGCCGCTCAAGCGAAACGCTTGTGCCATTCTCGTCGAGCAGGGCGGCGGGAAGCTCAATTGCCGCAGGAGGGGTCGGCTCGTTTCCGGGCTCGACACGCAGCGGCTGCTTGTTGGCGCCGGCGATTGCGTGGAGGACGACGCGCGCGGCCTGCGCATGGTCGTGCGGCGCGGCCGCCGGGCGACCCCCAGCGAGCGCAAAGAGCAAATCCCACGCGTCTGAACCGGCCGATGCCGCCGCTAGCAACGCCAGTAGCCCCTCGTCGAGTGTCGGAAGGAACTCGCGCGCACCGTGCTCGAGCAACTCGACGAGCATCCTCGAGTCGTCGAGCGCGTCGTGCCAGCTCATCTCGGCGACATCGAGCTCGAGGCGCTCGATCAGCTGGCCAAGACGGTGCTGACGCGGCGGGATCGGCCACAACGCCTGGGCCAAGTACAGGCCGTCCACGGGCCGCGGCGCCCCGCGACCCGTAAATAGCCCCGGGAGCTGGCAGCGGCCGAACTCGTTCTCGATCAGCCGGAAATCGTGCGCGACGCCGTTGTACGCGACAACCGTATCGACTCCGCTGCAGAACTCGCGGAAGGCACTGAGCGCTGCGGCGAGCGGCTGCCTACCGTGCTGGTAGCGCTCGCGAACTGCGTCGCTGTAGATCAGCTGCTCGTTCTCCTCACTCGGGAGCTCGCAGTAGCGCTCAAAGTCCGGGGCCTCCGCGACCCATGCGGCGTCCGAGCCGAACCGCACCGCGCCGATCTGGAACACGTGCTGCTCGAGGTAGGGCTCTCTCACGATCGGCCTCACGATCGTCTCAAGATCGAAAGCAACGAACCGGGCTGGGAGTAGCGTCGGCGGAGAATCCGGCTGCGTGACTTGCTCCACCAGGCTGATGCGGCCATCGCTCTCGCGGATCCGCCCACCGAGCACCGCGAGCACGCTCTCGACGTCCGCTGGCTGAAGGTATGGGATCTGCTCGCGCAAGCGCTCGAGCAGATCTCGTCTGCTCAAGCCATCGACAGAGTTGCGTAGGACGCTCAGTAGGAATTCCTCCTGGTTCACCCAGGCGATCAAAGCAGTCCCCGGCGACGGCTGCAGACTCAGCCCGTAGGGGCACGCCGTCTGTCTGGACGGGCACCACGACGTCATCGGGTTCACCCTTGTCAATGCCAAACGGCTCTCGGGACGCGAGGCGGGCTCAGAGTCTCGGTGCCGCGCACGATAGAAGCCGATCTCGGCGACTTCGCTAAGGCGCTGACTGGGGCCTGAGAACTGCGGACGGCCGAGGGGGTAGCCGAACACACGCCCGATTATTAGAATCCGCCAGCATGAGGGCCTTCCTCAGCCACAGCAGTCGAGACAAGGCACTCGTGCGTGAGCTCGTTGGCTATTTTCCCGCCTGGCTCAAGCCGTGGATCGATGAGAACGAGCTGCTGTTTGGAGCTGAGCTCAAGCCGTCCCTCAGAAGCGCCATCAACTCTGAGGTCGACTATGTCGTGCTTATCTTCGGTCGGGATACAGCTGACTCGGAGTGGGTCAGACAGGAGGTCGCTTGGGCGAGAGAACGCGAGGAACTCCTTGGGCGGACGATTGTCTTGCCCGTCCTAGTTGACGATGTCCGTCATCGCCTCGCAGAGATCGGGCTTGACGGCCGCGTTGATCTCCCAATCAGCGATTTCACTGAGGTTGGCACGAGGCTCCTCTCAGAGCGACTCGCAAACCAAATCGCTGGCTGGATGGCGGAGGAGCGCGAGCATCATCCGCGAGTCAACTCTACCCGGCCACCCGACTCCCTCGACGCCCTAGGCCGGTCCGCGTCGTCGATTATCGAACGCATACCCGCAGCGTGGCGAAGCGAGGTGGAGTCGCTTCTTGTCGGCCCATTCGTCGATGCCATTGCTTCGGCTCAGATCGGAACGATCCCGCTCTCGCCATCGCTCTATTACCAGCACGTGCTGGCGGAGATGGCTCGAGCAGACAACCAAACGCGAGTTCTCGCCGTTTCGACACTGGCGTCCGAACTCTGGAGCCGTGACACCGACCAAACACGGTACGCCGGCTACAACCTCGCCGCCGCAAATCGCGGCGCAAAAATCCGGCGACTCTTTGTGCTGCCCGAAACCCAGGCAGACGCCTACGAGGACGAGGTTCGGCGCCAAGAAGACGCAGGCATAGAGGCTCGTGTGGGCTCAACAAGCCTGCTGGCTGACGCTTCGGATCTGGACGACTTTGTTCTCTTCGATGACCCCGACGGTACGCGCGCCTACGTCGCTCTACCAAGCATCGACGGTTCCCGCAGAATCCGGGCGGCAGCTCTGCTCGTCTCTGATGCGGGCCTAGCCCGTAAGCGCTACGCCTTTGATCTCGCATGGGAACTAGCCCTCACCGGCCCGACCTTCTTTAGAGCAAGGCGAGACGCCAGGCCGAGAGCCAAGGTTCCTGAGCCGGGGCGGCGGCTCGCCTCCCAATATCTCGATGCACCAGTCATTACCTGCGAGGAAGCGGCGGCTGCACGGAGCATCCCACTCGCCCACGAGCTCAAGACATTGATAGTCAGGACCGACGACGGCTACGTAGCGGTTCATATTCCTGGCGACAGCACGGTTTCGCTCAGGAAAATCAAGGCGCGGCTTGAAACCACACAGGCACACCTTGCTAGCCCGTCCGATCTTGCCGAGCTCGGTCTGTCACCGGGGACCGTTTGCGCGGTTCTTGAGCCGGTGTGGTCGATGCCTCACCTCGTGAGTCGACGTGTCTTGACGCTGAAGTTTGTAATGACAAATAACGGCACCCGAACCGGCTACTTCGAGTTCGCGCCGGGCCTCCTAGTCGATGCTGCGGACGCAACCGTCGGCGATTTCGAGCGAGAGCAGCCGTTGCCCTTGCCATCCGTCAATTCGGACTAAAGGCGTGCCGCTTGGTCGGCAGGATCTCCTGTCGACGGCAGCACAAGGAGCCGATGTCGACGCTTATCGGCGCGCTGCAGGGCCGTGACCTTGTCCTGCATCCCGCTCTCGAACACCGCGTAGCGATTCTTGACATCCCACTTGGCGCGGTACATGGCGATGTCCACATCGCGCAACAGATATTCGGCGCAGGTACCTCGCCGGCAGCGATGCCGCCCCTTAGCGGGAGCGTGTCGCGCATGACCATCATGTTCGCCGCTCGCCACGAATCGTTACGGCGCTCTGCAAGCCGATCGTATGACGTTGGTTGGTTCAACGTCCAAGGTTCTGATCGGGCAGCCAAAGGGACCGCAAGAGCCTCCGCTGCGGTCCCTTTGCGGTCCCGCGTGCCGGGAACATCCGGGAACACGCGAGAACAGCCGTCCACGAGGCCCAGTGTTTTCGCGGGATTTCCCGCCTGTTCACGGTTGTTCGCACTTCCAACGAAAATCGGGGAGACAGGATTTGAACCTGCGACCGCCCGGCCCCCAGCCGGGTGCGCTACCAGACTGCGCCACTCCCCGTGGCTTTCAAGCGGGCGACGGGAATCGAACCCGTTCTAAAAGCTTGGAAGGCTTTTGTGCAACCAAAACACTTCGCCCGCACGCTTTCGCTCCATCCTACCGGCGCGCCTCGGTCGGCACCTCCCCTGCCTCGTCCGCCAGGCCCGCCGGCGGCCACGGGCCGCACCAGTTGTCGCGGGCGCCGTCGAGCGTGATCGTCGAGCCGCTGAACGCGCGGCCCAGCTCCGAAGCGAGCAGCGCGACCAGCCACGCGTGCTCGGCGACCGTGCCGAGACGCTGCAGCGGGACCGTCTGCGAGGCGCCGGCGCGCACGCTCGCCGGGTACTTCGCGAGCACCTCCGTGTCGAAGTGCCCCGCCGCCACCGCCGTCACCGTCACCCCCGCCGGCTGCCAGCGGCGGGCGAGCTCCCGCGTGAGCGCCTCGACGGTCGCCCGCGCGGACCCCGAGTGCGCCATCCCGGGCATGCCGTTGTGAGGCGACAGCGTCACGTTCACGACCGTGCCCGCGCCCGCGTGGGCGAACGCGAGCTCGAATGCAGCCTCGGCCATGTTCAGGCCGCCTTCCACGTTCAGGCGCCAAACCGCGCGCCATCCCTTCGCAGCGATCAGCTCCGCCGGGCTGAAAAACTGGCCGCCGGCGTTGTTCACGAGCACGTCCAGCCGCCCGTGGCGCTCGAGCACCGTTCCCACCATGCGCCGCGCCTCATCGCTGTCGCGCACGTCGCCCGCCAGCCAGTCGGCGCCCGTCTCGGCCCCCGCGCACGCGTTGATCTCGGCAGCCGCGTCCTCCAGTACCTCGCTGCGGCGCCCCACGATCGTCACGCGCGCACCGCAGCGGACCAGCTCGAGCGCGCTCGCCTTGCCGAGGCCCGTGCCACCGCCCGTCACAAGCGCCACACGGCCATCGAGCAATCCCGGCGCGAACACCTCTGAGCGCTCTCCAACGCTGTTCATGGCGAGCGATCATAGGCGTCGCACCGTCCGTCCCCCATCACGTCTAGGGTTAGTGCGTGTCCCACAGGCCGCTGGTGTTCTTCTCCGGACTCACCGTCGCCGACTCCCTACTGTGGAACTGGTCGCTGAACAGCAATCACGACGTGCTCGCGCTCGTCTCTGGGCTGACCCTGCCACCGCTGGCTGTCGCCAGCCTGTGGCTGCTCTCGCTGACGGCCGCTCGCCTGCTCGCCAGCGTGGCCAGGCGTCCGACGCGACGCACCGCCCGTCACGCCGTCGCCGTCGATCGCCGCACTCGGCGCCGGCGCCGGCCCGCAGCGCGCGCCGGCTCAACGCTCGAGGAGCCCACCGCCGCGGCCACTGCGAGCGGCGCCTCATCCCGCAAGCTCGCAGCCTGAGCGGCTCACGCGGGTGAGCACCGGCGGCAAACGCCGGCTTCCCGGCTCGCGACGGGTGCGCGCGGCGCTGGCGGCGCTCGTCGTGCTGCTCGCCGCCGCCGCGCTCGGCGCCTACCTCTACGACCGCAGCCGCACCGGCAACGTCTACCACCCGCATGCGCCGTTCATAGCCCAGCCGACGCCCACGCTGCCAAAGCCCCCTGTGCGCGGCCCCGTCAGCTTCACGTGGCCGCTGTACGGCTACACCAAGAACCACACGCGCTTCTTCCCCGCACCCGCGCGCGTGCGCCCTCCCTTCAGGGGCATCTGGGTGCACGGCGGCAACGCGCTGCTCGAGTTCCCGCCGGTGATCTACGGGGAACATCTGTTCCAGCTCGGCGACGATGCCGTCCTGCGGGCAATCGACAAGCACAACGGCCACGTCGTGTGGTCGCGCCGCCTCGGCCAGCTCTCCGCCTCCTCCCCGGCCGTCACCGCCAACACCGTCTACGTCACGATCCTCTCCAGCGGTCACGCCGACAAGCCCGGCCGCATCGTCGCGCTGAACAGCGCGACCGGCGCGGTCCGCTGGTTCCGCTCGCTGCCCAGTCCCAGCGAGTCATCGCCGTTGATCGACGACGGGCGCGTGTTCTTCGGCTCCCAGAACGGCACCGTGTACGCGCTCAACGACCGCAACGGCGCCGTCATCTGGGCCTATCACGCGGCCGGAGCCGTCAAGGCGAGCCCGTCGCTCGCCGGCGGCGTCCTCTACTTCGGCGACTACTCCGGCCGGCTGCAGGCGATATCCGAGCGCACCGGTCGCCGCATCTGGATCAGCCAGTCCGAAGGCGCGCTGCTCGGCAGCGGCACCTTCTACTCGACCGCGGCCGTCATCTACGGTCGCGTGTTTCTCGGCAACACCGACGGGCGCGTGTACGCCTACGACGCGTCAACCGGCGCGCTCGACTGGGCGGTGCAGACCGGCGCCTACGTGTACTCCTCGCCCGCCGTCACCAACACCCCTGGCCTCGGCCCCACCGTCTACATCGGCTCCTACGACGGCACCTTCTACGCGATCAACGCCCGCTCGGGCCACGTCAGCTGGACCTTCAACGGCCACGGGCGCATCTCCGGCTCGCCGACCATCATCGGCCGCATCGTCTATTTCTCCGACCTCGGCACGCACCGCACGTACGGCCTCGGCATCTCCACCGGGCGCGTGCTGTTCGAGAAGGACACAGGCGCGTTCGACCCTGTGATCAGCGACGGCAACAACATCTACCTCACGGGCGAGACCGGCCTCTACGGCCTCGCGCCCACGGGCTAGCGCGCTCCCGCGGAGCACGAGCCACCGGAGCTGAACGCACGCGACAGCGAGAAGCTCGCCGTCACCACCGCCGTGCCCGGCGCACGTACGCTCACCGCCGTCCAGCCGCCCGGCGCCCGCGACACACAGCCGCTGCCGCGCGTGATCGTCCAGTAGCGGGTGAAGTGCACGCGCACCACGAATCGGCCCGGGGTGCGCGCGCGCAGCGCGAACGAGTCATGCCCCAGCGACGTCAGCTGACCTGGTCCCGAGAGCAGCGGCGTCGCACCGAGCACGCGGAAGATGCGCCAGTGCGCGCTCGCGAACACCTGTCGTAGATATGGCACTCCGCGGCGAATCAGCCTGCCCTCCTGGGCGCTCGACGGGTCAAGCGCCACGTCCGGCAGCGCCACGTAGGAGACCGCCTGTTCGTGCAGCCAGCGCTCGTAGCCGGCTGCTGTCAGGCCGTGGGCGAGCAGCACGCCGTCGTAGCGCATCTCCAGCTGCTTCTCCCATCCCCGCGCAAGCGACACCGTCGGCGCGAGCAGCGCCGCCTCCCAGTGCGAGCGCGTCAGCGGCACCTCGACGCGCACCGGACCCCCCGCCTGCTCGGCGAGAAAACGCTCCACCGGCGTGTAGTACGCGGCGCTCGTCGCTTCGCTGCCCGCGACCGCAGCCGTCTCGCGCACCGGCCCCCACACGACCCACACCGCGATCACGCACAGCGCCGCCGCACCGGTCGGCGCGATCCGCCCCCACAGCGACACGCCGTCGCGCTCCTGCGGTTGCGCGAGGCGCGAGCACAGCAGCAGCGGGCCGGCCAGCAGCACCGCGTAGCGCTCGACGTTGCTGCCCATCGGGGAGTGCACCAGCAGGCACGCCACGCACGCCGCCAGGTACACGCATGCGCCGATTCGCAGCAACCGCGACCGCGGCGGCAGCGCCAACAGGAACGACAGCACCACCACGATCGTCGCCGCGAACGACAGGATCGGGTACGGCTCGTAACCGCCTTCCGGGAACAGCGCCGCCAGTGGAAGTACGACGAGCGCAACCGGCGCAGCGAGTGTCGCGAGCTCGCGCGGCGAGCGCCGCTGGAGCGAAACCGTCAGGCCGGCCAGCGCCAGCAGCACCCCCGCCACCGGGCTCGCTGCCGCGCACAGCGCCGCCAGCACCGCCGCCCACAGCCAGCGCTCGCGTGTCAGCGCCAGCCCCGCAGCAAGCGCAAGCGAAACCCCCAGTGCAAACGTCATCCGCCCGATCCACACGTCGCCGAGGGCCGCCACCGCGAACCACGCAGCGCCCCAGCGTGCTGCCGTCTCGCCGTAGGTCGAGCTGACCAGCCGCGCGAACAGCAGCGTCGAGGCGAGCACGCACAGAGCACCCAGAACGCGGATGCCCAGCAGCGACGCCAGCGGCGGGTACAGCAGGCTGTAGCCGGGCAGGCTGTGCCCGGCGTACCAGTGCGTGTCCCACACCGCCCAGCCGAGCTGGCGGAACAGCGCCACGCGATACACCTGCGCCGCGAGGTCCGGCGTGCGCGGATCCACCACCAGCCACAGCGCGATCAGCGCCGCGAGCAACGCGAGCAGACCGATCGGCGGGCGAGCAGCCGGCGCGGCCCAACGACGCGCGGTGCGAAGATCGACCGTTGTCCGCTGCGAGACCCCAGCGGATCGCAGGACACGCGGCTCAGAAGTAGCGTCCGGCGCAGCGGACGCGCTGGTGCTTCTCGCGGGCACGCCAAGATAATGACGGCCATGACCTCCCCCACCAACGACAGGCGGCCCGCCCGTGCAACAAGGGCGGCGCTCACGTTGGTCGCGGCCTTCCTCGCGCTCGCGGCCGCCGGCTGTGGCACGAGCCACCCGGCGGGGCTCGACGCGAGCGATCTCGCCGAAGCCCAGACGTTTCCGTTCTTCAAGATCTACTGGGCCGGCCCGCGCTTCGAGGATCGGCCGCTGGCCGCGGTCGATGGTCTCAACGGCTACATCCCCAAGGTCGGCGACAGCGTCTACTACGGGGACTGCGTGCAGACCAAGGGGATCTTCGGCGGGGGCAGCTGCGAGCTGCCGCTGCAGGTCACCACCGTCATCTACGTGCTGCACTCCAACGCCACGCTCGGCCCGCAACGCAACATGCTGATCCGCGGCGTACCCGCGACCGTCTACGACGAAGGACGCTCGATCGAGATCTACACAGGCAGGGTCGCGATCGACATCTTCTCCGACAGCTTCGCGCACGCCTTCCGCGCGAGCGAGGAACTGCGTCCGCTGAACGCGCCCGGCTCCGCCTCCGCGGACCTGCCCGAGCCGATCTACTGCCCCGGGCTCTCCGGCGCCGTGAGCACCGCGCTCGCGGAAGTGATGGAAAGCCTGCCGGACAACGTCTGCCAGCGCACCTGGGCACAGCAGGCCTACAACAAGCAGATCACGAAAACGGCCTCCAGCGGCTAGCTCGAGACCGCCGGCGCGACCGGCTCGCCGATCTCGCGCCGCAGGCTCAGGAACGCGATCGAGCCGATCACCGCCGGTACCCACAGCGAGATCGCACGGTACACGACCACCGCCGCGATCACCACCGACGCCGGGCGCGTGCCGAACAGCAGCAGCATCCCCACGAGGCCGCCTTCGACCGCCACGAAGCCGCCCGGTACCGGCACGGCGTTGGCGAGCATGCCCACCAGGTAGGCCATCGCCACGATCCAGAACGACGGCGCCTGACCGAACGCCGCCAGGCACGCGTACAGCACGAGGTTGTCGAACAGCCAGTAGCCGACCGCCCCGAGAAGCCTCCAGTCGTGCGCGCGGATCAGCCGCACGGCGTCGTGCACGCCGCCGCTCAGAGCTCTGAGCGCGACCGCCACACGACCGTGCTCCAGCTTGCGTGCGGCCGCCGCACGCCGCGCCCACGACGCGGCCGCCAGCGTCCCGAGGATCGCCGCGAGCGCCAACGCGGCCGGCAGCAGCGTCAGCAGCGGGTTGCTCGAGCCGGGCACCAAGCCCAACCACATCAGCACGCCGATCACCAGCACCGCGCCCACGTTCACCGCGCTCGTCAGCACGAAGATCAGCACCGAGCGCTTCGCGATCCGCTGCACCGAAACGCCCTTCGTCCGCAGCACCCACGCACCCAGCGCGATGCCCGCCAGCCCGCTCACCGACACAACCGAGTTGACCGCCAGCTCGGCAAGTGACAGCCGCGAGCTGAGGCTACGGCCCAGCCGACCGAAGACCAGTTCGAACAGGATCACGTAGCCGAGGCACGACAGCAGCTCCAAACCAACGCCCGCGAGGATCCACGCGCTGTTCGCGTGGGCGATCCGTTTCGCGGCCGCGTTCAGGCCCGGGACGCCGATCAACAGCCCCGCGAGTGGCGCGAAGAAGACCGCCAGGCTGATGACGCTGTTGCGCAGCTTGCGCGACTGGGACGCGAAAGTATCGGCTCCTTCAGCCGCGTCCGTCTCCTGTTCAGCGATGCCGGCCTCCCACCCACTAGATTCTGCAACCTGTTTCGAAGCACGTTCTTACGGTTCTCTTCGCGTTTCCTTCGCTCGAGATCGCGTGCATGCATCACGCTAGCCTCTAATTGCCTATAACCCGCTTCGCCGGAGGATCGGCGCGTGGGCAAGCAGACCGGGACGCTAGATCATGGCCGAGCAAGCGCGCATACTGGTCGTCGACGACGAGCCTGCCGTGCAGAACGCGCTCTCGCGCGCGCTGACGCTCGAGCACTACGAGGTCGCAAGGGCCGGCGATGGACTGGAGGCGCTCGAGCGCCTTGACGCAACGCCGTACGAGGCGATCATCCTCGACATCGCCATGCCCCGCATGGACGGGCTGGAGCTGTGCCGGCGTCTGCGCGCCGGCGGCGACAGCACACCCGTGCTGATGCTCACCGCGCGCGGCGAGGTCGACGACCGCGTCGCCGGCCTCGACGCCGGCGCCGACGACTACCTCGTCAAGCCGTTCGCGCTCCGCGAGCTGCTCGCACGGATCCGCGCGCTGCTGCGACGCGCCGGCGATGAGGACGGCAAGGAGCAGGTGCTCAGCTTCGCCGACCTGCGCGTCGACCTGCGCGCCCACGAGGCGTGGCGCGGCGAGCGGCCGCTGGCGCTCACGCGAACCGAGTTCCTGCTCCTCGAGCTGTTCCTACGCCACCCCCGGCAGGTGCTCACGCGCTCGGTCATCTTCGAGAACGTGTGGGGCTATGACTTCGGCTCGAGCTCCAATTCGCTGGGCGTCTACATGGGCTACCTGCGCCGCAAGACCGAGGTCGGCGAGGAGCCGCGGCTGCTGCACACCGTACGCGGCGTCGGCTACGTGCTGCGCACACCGACATGAGCTTCCGTCGACGCATAACGATCGTGTCGGCCGCCGCCGTGGCGATCGCGATCGTGCTCGCGAGCATCCTCACCTACGCGCTGACCTCCGCGGAGCTGCACAAACAGATCGACACGCAGCTGACCCAGCGAGCGCGCCAGGCGCGGCCGTTCGAGCGGCTGCTCGGCAAGCCTCCGTCGCGGCCGCCCGGGCTCGGCCGGCTGTCGCCGAGCCCGCAGCAGGTGCGCGGCTACCAGCAGATGGTCGACGCCAACGGACACGTGATCGCACGCTCGGTCGGCGGGGTGACACTGCCGATCAACGCCCGCACACGCGCGCTCGCGGCACACGGAGGCAGACCGTTCTTCAGAGACGCCACCGTCGGCGGCGTTCACCTGCGCGTGCTCGCGCTGGCGTTCGGCAGCGGACGCGCCGTGCAGCTCGCGCTGCCGCTCACTGAACTCGACAGCCTGCTCAGCCGCCTGCGCCTGATCCTCGCGCTGCTGGTGATCGGCGGCGTCGCGCTCGCCGCACTGCTCGGTCGCCTCGTCGCAGGCGCCGCGGTGCAGCCGCTGAGGCGTCTCACCGAGGCAACCGAGCACGTGGCGCTCACCCAGGACCTCAGCGGACGCATCGAGCCCTCCGGCAGCGATGAGCTCGGGCGCCTGGCGGCGAGCTTCAACTCGATGCTCGACGCGCTCGAGCGCTCCATGGGCGCGCTCGACGCATCCGTGCACGCACAGCGTCAACTCGTGGCCGACGCCTCGCACGAGCTCCGCACGCCCGTGACCAGCCTGCGCACCAACATCGAAATCCTCCAGCACCAGGGCCAGGACATGGACCCGCAGGAAAGCAGCCGGCTGCTCAGCGACGTCGTCGAGCAGATCGAGGAACTGACGCTGCTGATGAACGACCTGATCGATCTCGCCAGGGGCGAGGAACCGCGCGCGGATGCCGAGGAGGTGCGGCTCGACCTGCTCACCGGCGAGGTGCTCGAACGCTCCCGGCGACGCTCCCCCGCGACGCCACTGCTGGCCGCGCTCGAGCCGACGATCGTCAACGGCGTGCCCGCGCGCCTGGAGCGCGCGGTCGGCAACCTGATCGACAACGCCGTCAAGTACAGCCCGCCGGGCGAACCCGTCGAGGTGCGCCTCGCGGCTGGAGAGCTGTCGGTCCGCGACCACGGGCCCGGAATCGCGCCCGAGGATCTGCCGCACGTCTTCGACCGCTTCTATCGCGGCGCCGAGGCGCGCAGCCGACCCGGCTCGGGACTGGGCCTGGCGATCGTGCGCCAGGTCGCCCTCCAGCAGGGCGGCAGCGTCACCGCGGAACGGCCCGACGGCGGCGGCACGCTCATGCGCCTGTCGCTGCCGGGGGCCGAGACGGTCGACCCCGAGACCGCCTACGAGCGCTCCTCAGCCTGACGTGCCGCGGCGCGGAAGGCCGCCGGCGCGACCCCGTAGCGGCGGCGAAACGCATGCGCGAAGTGCGGTGCATGGCGATAGCCGACCAGGCGCGCGACGTCGGCCACCGGGATCGAGCGCTGTTCGATCAAGAGCTCGGCCGCAACCTCCATGCGCCTCGAGCACAACTCCTCGCGGAAGGTCATCTCGCCGAACTGCGCGTACGCGCGCTGCAACTCGCGCGGCGAGCTGCCCAGACCCTGCGCGAGGACCGCCAGCGTCAGCTCGTGGCGATAGTGGCGCTTGATCGCCACTCGTGTCAGCAGATACAGACGCCTGCGGGCCGAGGCCGTCTCCGGACGCACACCTCCCATTCCGACGCAGCCCGCAGCTGGTGACAGTGGGCCTACCCCGCGTAACGGCGCACGGCGCGCTCGACCGTACGCGCGTAGGAGCCGCCGAACAGCAGCGCGTGCACCAGCAGCGGCAGCAGCTGGTAGAGCTCGACGCGTTCGCGCCAGCCGTCCGCCAGCGGCGTCAGCTCCGCATAGGCCGCGAACACCCGCTCTGACGGCGCGCCGAACAGGCGCAGCATCGCCAGGTCGATCTCGCGGTGCCCGCCGTAGGCCGACGGGTCGATCAGCCACGGACGACCGTGCGTGTCCGCCATAACGTTGCCCGACCATAGGTCCCCGTGCAGCCGAGCCGGCGGCTCCGCCGGGCCGCACAGCTCGTCGAGTCGGCAACACACCCGCTCGAACGCGTCGAGGGCCGCAGCCGACAACGCGTCGCGCTCGCGTGCCTGCCGCGCCAGCGGCCGCAGCCGTCGCTCGGCATAGAACTCGGGCCAGGTATCGGCCGGCTCGTTGGGCAGGCTCACCGAACCCAGCCTCCCCGGCTCCGTCGAACCGAAGCACGGCGCACCCGCGGCGTGCGTCGCCGCCAGCCCGCGCCCCAGCTGCTCCGCGCCGGCCTCGTCCAGGACGCCCGCCTCGATCCACTCGAGCGCCAGGTAGCGCTCGTCCACACCCAGGACGCGCGGCGTTCGCAGCGCGCCCGGCTGCGCCAACCACGCCAGCGCCGCCGCCTCCGCCACGTACTCGCCCGGGTCAGCGTCCGCGCGCGTCTTCACGAACGCGTCGCTGCCGTCTGCCAGCACCACGCGAAACGCGTCGTTGATGTAGCCGCCGCCGACGCGCGTCGCGCCGCGCGCCCCCGGCGGCAGCGTCACCGCGAGCGGCTCCTGCGGGGCGTCACCGAGTCAAGTCCCGCACGATCTGATCGAGCAGGCCCGCACACGCCGCGTGCACCAGCTCGAACACCTCGTCGAAGCCGCCCGCCGCGCCGTAGTACGGGTCGGGTACGTCCAGGTCGGGGGTGGGCGGGCCATCATTACTCGCCCGGTCGAACTCACGCAGCAGCCGCACCTTCGCGCGCTCAGCATCCCCCGGCGCCTGCCTGCGCAGCTCGCGCGCGTTTTCGCCGTCCATCGCCAGCAGCAGATCGAAATCCTCGAAGTCCTCCGCACGCACCTGGCGCGCGTGACCCTGCAGCTCGACGCCGCGGGCGCGCGCCGCCTCGCTCGCGCGCCGGTCCGGCGGGCTGCCCACGTGCCAGGCACCTGTGCCCGCCGAGTCGACGTGGACTCTGTCCTCCATGCCAGCCTCGCTGACCAGCGCACGCATCACACCCTCCGCCGTCGGTGATCTGCAGATGTTGCCCAGGCACACGAACAGCACGCGCGTCGGTCGCGCACCCGCCTGCCGCCCCGACACCGCGCTCGCCGCACGGGCGCCGGAGGCGCCCACCTAATCCTCTCCCAGCTCGAGCACAGCCAGGAACGCCTCCTGTGGGACCTCGACGCGGCCGACCTGCTTCATCCGTTTCTTTCCCTCCCGCTGTTTCTCGAGCAGCTTTTTCTTGCGCGTGATGTCGCCGCCGTAGCAGCCCGCGATCACGTCCTTGCGGAACGCCTTCACCGTCTCGCGCGCGATCACGTGCGCGCCGATCGCCGCCTGGATCGGCACGTCGTACTGCTGGCGCGGGATCCGCTTGCGCAGCTTCTCCGTCAACGTGCGGCCCATCTCATACGCCTTCTCGCGGTGCACGATCATCGACAGCGCGTCCACGGTGTCCCCCGCCAGCAGCACATCGAGCTTGACCATGTCCGACGGCTTCATCCCGCTCAGCTCGTAGTCCAGCGACGCGTAGCCGCGCGTGCGCGACTTCAGCTGGTCGAAGAAGTCCAGCACGATTTCCGCCAGCGGCAGCTCGTAGGTCAGCTGTACGCGCTCCGGCGACAGGTAGTTCATGCCCGTGTGCTCGCCCCGGCGTTCCTGGCACAGACCCATCACCGCGCCCACGAACTCTTTCGGAGCGATCACCGACGCCGTGATGAACGGCTCGCGGATCTGCTCGATCGTGCCCGGATCCGGCATGTCCGAGGGGTTGTGCACCTCCATCTCCTCGCCGTTCGTCAGCGTCACGTCGAACTCCACCGACGGCATCGTCGCCAGCAGCTCGAGGTCGTACTCGCGCTCCAGGCGCTCGCGCACGATGTCCATGTGCAGCAGGCCCAGGAAGCCACACCGGAACCCGAAGCCCAGCGCGTCCGAGGTCTCCGGCTCCCACGACAGGGCCGCGTCGTTCAGCACCAGCTTCTCCAGCGCGTCGCGCAGGTCCGGATAGTCGTCGGAGTCGATCGGGAACAGCCCGCAGAACACCATCGGCTTCACCTCCCTGTAGCCGGGCAGCGGTTCGGTCGCTTCGCCGGGGTGGGCGCGGTGGCCGCCGGCCTTCGCGCGGGTCGTCAGCGTGTCGCCCACGCGCAGCAGCGTCACGTCCTTCAGGCCCGTGATCAGGTACCCCACCTCGCCCGCCGCCAGCTGATCGGTCGGCATCATCTGCGGACTGAAGAAGCCAATGTCGTCGATGTCCGCCTCCGTGCCCGTCGCCATCGCGCGAATCGCCTCGCCCTTGCGAAACACGCCGTCCACCACCCTGATGTAGGCGATCACGCCGCGGTACTGGTCGAACTCCGAGTCGAAGATCAGCGCCCGCGGGGGACCCTCGGGATCGCCCTCCGGCGCCGGCACCCGCGCGATCAGCTCCTCCAGCACCTCCCCCACGCCCGCGCCCGTCTTGCCGCTGATCTGCAGGATCGACTCCGGCGGCTCGCCGATCAGCTCGCTGACTTCGCCCGCCACGCGCTCCGGCTCCGCGCCCGGCAGGTCGATCTTGTTCAGGCACGGGATCAGCTCGAGGCCGGATTCCACCGCCAGGTAGGTGTTGGCAACAGTCTGCGCCTCCACCCCCTGCGCCGCGTCCACCACCAGAAGCGCGCCCTCGCACGCCTCCAGCGACCGTGACACCTCGTACGTGAAGTCCACGTGCCCGGGGGTGTCGATCAGGTGCAGCTGGTAGGTCTCGCCGTTGCGCGCCGTGTAGAACACGCGAACCGCCTGCGCCTTGATCGTGATGCCGCGCTCGCGCTCCAGGTCCATCGAGTCCAAAAGCTGCGCCCGCATCTCGCGCGCCGCCACCGTGTGCGTCAACTCGAGGATGCGGTCCGCGAGCGTCGACTTGCCGTGGTCGATGTGCGCGATGATCGAGAAGTTGCGGATGTGAGACTGGTCCATGGGCTCCACTACAGCGTAGATGGCGCGCGAGCCGGCGCGAGACCCGCTAGCGTTGATGATCCGGCGGATCGCCAACCCGACAAGGATTCATTCAGCCGCGGCTACGCGCCGGCCTTCGGGCGGGCGGCCTGTCCAGGTGTCGGGAGTGTTAAGCCGCCCAGGCGAAACACACAGTCCTGGGACGTAAGTAGTAAGCGGCGATCTCTGATCGGGTGCACGCCGGGTGGGCTTTGGCTCACCCGGCCTCTGCTCGTCGGCGGTTGCCTCCACGCCGACGACCGTCGCCTGGGCGGGCCACTCGCCTGGCGGCTCACAGCAGCGCCTCGTGGTAGCCGCGCGGAAGCTCCGACAGGCAGCCCGAGAGCTCGCTGTCGCCGAGCGTCTCCCGGAGCCCCGCGAACACTGCGCGCGCGTGGTCGAGCGCCTGCGCGTAGTCGGTGCCCTCGCGCTCCGCGCTGCGAGCAACGAATTCGTCGAGCGACATCGCTTGCGCTCTCCCGCGCGAGCTAGCCTTGCCGCGCTCGAGCGGCGCGACAAGCTCGTCCGGGAGCTGTTCCTCCACGTCGTCGACCTCTCCGCCGCCGATGCGTTCAGCGAGCGTCTCGAGCACTGCCTCGGTGGCGCCCCGAGCGGCGTCGGCGTCCAGCCCGGTACGGCGCGCAACACGTTTGGCGAACAGCTCAACGCCGACGATCTCGTGCGCGCCGCGATCGCGCCTGCGCCTGATCGCAACGCCGAACAGCCACTGGTAGTCCTGTGAGAGCTGCTGTTCGAGCTTCGCGGTCTCCTCGCCGCGGACGAGTCGCGCGAGCGCGATGAACACGGCCCGCGCGTGTGCCTGCGCAGTCTCGGGATCCACGCCCTCACGCGCGGCTGCTCGCCGCACGAACTCCTTTGCATCGAACGACTGAGCCCGCCCGTGAGTGAGACTGTGCAGCGAGATGGACAGCTGGAACGGAAGCTCCTGCTCGAGCTCGCGAGCCGCATCCGCCGAGATCCGTTCGCCGAGCGTCTCCAGCACCGCGCGGGCCGCCCGTTCGGCCTGCGTCCACGAGATGCCGGCGCGCTGCTCGATCGTCGTTGTGAAGCGTTCGTAGCGCCACTCTTCCGTGTAGAGGAAGCTCCGCTCGTCTGTCCCCGCCTGCGCCCTCGTCATGCAACAGGAAATAGGCCGGGTAAAGACCTGATCCAGGCGACGGAGCTACGCGCGGCCGAGCCGCCCGCGGATCAGGCTGCTCACCTGGTGGGCCTCGGGGATGCGCATGATCAGCACCGCACGTACGTACACGAACCCGCCGGCGACGGCCGCGCCGCCAACGCTGACGATCTGTGCCGGCAGCGACACCCCGAGAGCGTCGTTGAGCAGCTTCCACACGCCCCACGAGACGCCCGCGAGCAGCGCTGAGGCGATCAGGATGCGGATGGTGATCATCGTCGTCTGCGCTCCCTCCAGGTGGCCGTTCAGACCCACCCGCAGCCGGTAGAACTGCAACGCGGTCATGACCACGTTGGCGACGATCGTTCCGAGGATCAGCCCGGCGATCCCCAGCGGCTTGTAGAGGGCGATGCTGACGACGATGTCGACGACGATGTTCATCGCGGCGAGGCTCGTCGGGATCCACGGTCGCTGGACGGAGAAGAACGTCCGCGTGAGCAGCAGGTTCAGTCCGCCGAACGGGAGGCTGAACGCGAACCAGAACAGCGCGATCGACACGAGATGGGTGGACTGGGCGTTGAATTCGCCGCGCTGGAACACGAGCCGCACGATCGGCGTCGGCAGCACCGCCATGAACGCCGCCGCCGGGATCAGCAGGAGGTTGATCTGGCGCATGCCATTGCCGACCGTGTGGCGCATCGCGGATACGTCTCGCCTCGAGGCCATGCGGCTGAGAGTCGGGAACAGGACGGTCGCGACCGCCACGCTGAACACTCCCTGCGGGAGCATGTAGATGCGGAACGCGTTGTTGATCGCACTTGGAGCTTCTTCGGAGACGAGGCTGCCGAACGTGGCGTTGATCAGCTGGTCGAGGTTGACGATCCCGAGAGCGAGCGTCACGGGGAGCATCAGCGCCAGCACCTGTCTGATCCGCGGGTCGTGCCAGTCGATCTGGACGCGTAGGCGAAAGTCGATCCGCCCGAGCGCGCCGAACGCCATCGCCAGCTGTACGAGGGTCGCGACGAGGATCCCGATCGCGAACGCGTAGATCTTGTCTTCGCCGTGGAAGTGCGGCGCCAGCACCACCAGCAGCACGATGATCACGATGTTCCACACCGCCGGGGAGAGAGCGGGAATCGTGAAGTGGTCGTAGGACTGCAGGATCCCCACAAGCAGGCCGTTCAGGCCCAGCAGCAGGATCACCGGGAACAGCACGCGCGACAGCCCCACCGTCAGGGCGGTCAGGGAGTGGCTGAACGTCGGGCCGATGAACAGCGGCATGATCAGCCCGGCCGCGAGGATGAAGACCGCGGTGATCGCGCCGAGGCCGATCAGCATGATCCAGAACAGCGTCGATGCCAGCCGCACCGCGTCGCTGCGCCGCCCTTTCTGCAGCAGGTCCGTGAACACGGGCACGAACGCAGCCGACAGCGCCGACTGGGCGAACAGCTGGGCGATGTAGTTCGGGACCTGGTAGGCGATCGCGTACGCGGACGCGTAGCCGGTCGTTCCGAAGTAGCTCGCGAACACGATTTCGCGCAGCAGGCCGACGACCCGCGAGATGCCGGTGAGGAACGAGAAGATCGCCGTGTTGCGGGCGACCCGGCCGCCCGTGCCGCCATCCCCCGGCGATGGCGGGACGACCGGCTCCTCGCCGAAGGCTTCTGCGCTGGCGGACAAGGCCGCTATAGTACGGCGACCGTCCGAGCGATCGGGCGTCGGAGTGTGCGCCCACCCGGTGAGCACTCCCCAGAACTTCCAGTCATGGCCAACATCCACTCCCAGAAGAAGCGAATCCTGCGATCCGAGCGCGAGCGCTTGGAGAACCGTCGCTACACGTCGACCATCAAGACCTACTTCCGCCGCCTGGAGGAGCTCGTCGAGGGCGACGACAAGCCGGCCGCCGACACCGCGCACCGCGAGCTCGTCAGCACGATCGACAAGGCCGTCAAGCGAGGCGCGATGCACAAGAACACCGGCGCCCGCAAGAAGTCCCGCGCGGCACGCACGCTGGCCAAAGTAGCTTCCCCGTTCGCGTCGTAAGGCACGACGCTCCCTAGACGGTCGCTGGCCAAGCGATACAAGGACGCAGGGAGCGTGGCGTGCTTTGCACGCGAGCGACCGAGGACGCAGTAGCGCGCCGGTCAGCGGCCGTCTAGGCCGTTATCGCTTCGATCGCGCGCAGCGCCAGCGTGTCCTCATCGAGGCCGGCGATGGCCGTGCGGCTGCTCGCCAGCGGGGCGCCTCCGCGCGTGTCGAGCTCGAGCGCGGCGAGCGCGGCGAGCGCGGCGCGCAGGCGCTCGACGTCGGTGCGGGCGACGTCCGCGACGAAGCGCTCGGCCGCGCGCGGGGGCATGCGCAGGCCGCGCTTGACCTCGGCGACCGAGTCGCCTGCCTGTAGGCGCAGAGCGACGGCGAGAGCATCGCGCAGGCGCTGCGCCATCAGGTAGGTGAGACCCGAGAGGCGCTCACCCTGCTGGCGCAGACGCAGGTAGGAGAGCGTCGACTCGCGGGCGTCAGCGCCGACGAGAGCATCGGCCAGACCGTATGCGCGCCACTCGGTCGAGTGCGCGGCGCGGCGCTCGATGTCCTGCGCGGTGATCGGCTCCGATGAGTCGCTTTCGAGAGCCAGCTTCTCGAGCTCGCGCAGCAGCCGCTGCTGGCGCTCCCCGACCTGCGCTACGAGCGCCTTGGCAGCGGCCGCGTCGAGCGAGACGCCAAGTCGTGTGGCCTGCTCGCGCGCCCACTTGGCGAGCTCCCATGACTTGACGGTCATCTGCGCCACCACCTGCCCGCCGGCCCGCTTGACCGCGTCGTGCAGGGCCGCGGGGGCCTTCGCGCGTGCCTCCTCGCGTGCGAACAGCGCGAGCGTGGTGTCGGGCGGCATCTGCTTGACCGCCTCGAGCAGGTGCTGCTCGACGTCGGCCTGGCGCCAGCGCTCGACGCCTTCGACGATGATCACCCTGCGCCCGATGGCGAGCGTCATCGCCGCCAGTGCCTCGGCGACGCCGGTCGGCGTCGCGCCCTCGCCTTCGAGCACCTCGACGTTGGCGCCCCCACCCGTCTGTCCCTCGACGAGCGCGCGCAGCCCCGCCCTGCGCTCCGCCACCGCGCCGTGATCGTCGCCATGGATCAGGTAGGCGGGCTTGAGCTCGGGCATCCGCGCGCGCTGGCTATCGGACGACTAGGTTGACTAGCTTGCCGGGGACGACTATTTCCTTGACGATCTCCTTGCCGTCGACGTGCGCCATCACGTTGGGCGCGGCCCGGCAGAGCTCCTTGAGCTCGTGGGGAGCGGCGTCGCTGCTGGCCTGCACACGGTCGCGCACCTTGCCGTTGACCTGGCAGACGAGCTCGTACTGGTCACGCTCGAGCATCGACTCCTCGGCCTGCGGCCACGGCTGCTCCCAGACGCGCTCGCCGGTGAGCATGTCGTAGGCGTCGGCGCTGACGTGCGGTGCGAACGGGAACAGCACCGATGCCGCGGTTGCGAGGGCAAAGCGCAGCGTCTCGGGCGCGACGGCGTCGCGCAGTCGCGAGCTGTCGTTGATCAGCTCCATGACGGCGGCGATGGCGGTGTTGAAGGTGAACCGCCGCAGGTCGCCACTGACCTTGTCGATCGCCCAGTGCGCCTTGCGCAGCAGCTCGAGATCGGCGCCCTGGGGCGCGCTCGGCACCGACAGATCGGCGTTTGGCGCACCCGCCTGATCGGCGGTGTCGGCTGCGAGGCGCCACAGCCGGCTGAGGAATCGGTGCACCCCTTCGACGCCCTCGTCGGACCAGTCGGCGTCCTGCTCGGGCGGCCCGACGAACAGGATGTAAGCGCGCGCGGTGTCGGCGCCGACGCGCTCGATGATCGAGGCGGGCGAGACGACGTTGCCCCTTGACTTGCTCATCTTGGCGCCATCCTTGGTGACCATGCCCTGCGTGAACAGCGCTTGGAAGGGCTCCTGGAAGTCGAGATGCCCGAGGTCGGCGAGCGCCTTGGTGAAGAAGCGCGCGTACATCAGGTGCAGGATTGCGTGCTCGACGCCGCCGATGTACTGGTCGACGGGCATCCATTGGCGCAGCGCAGCGGGACCCCACGCGGCCTGTTCGTTGCGCGCGTCGCAGTAGCGTAGGAAGTACCAGGACGAGTCCACGAACGTGTCCATGGTGTCGGTCTCGCGGCGCGCGGGGCCGCCGCACTGCGGGCAGGTCGTGTTCACCCAAAGCTCTGCCGCGGCGAGCGGCGAGCGGCCCTTGGGCGTGTAGTCCTCGATTTCCGGGAGTTCCACCGGCAGCTGCTCCTCGGGTACGGGCACCATTCCGCAGCGCTCGCAGTACAGAATCGGGATCGGCGTGCCCCAGTAGCGCTGCCTGGAGACGAGCCAGTCGCGCAGCCGGTAGTTGACCGACGCGTGTCCTTTGCCCTCGCGGTCGAGCCACGCGACGATCGCGCCGATGGCCTCGCGGTTGGGCATGCCGTCGAAGTCGGGGTGCGAGTTGACGAGCGTGCCGTCGCCAACATATGGAAGCCCGCCCACCCCGCCGTCCTCGCCGGGCGCGGCCTCGACGGAATCGTGCGCGTTTGGCGGGAAGATCACGCGCCGCACCGGCAGGTCGAATGCGCGTGCGAATTCGTAGTCACGCTCGTCATGCGCGGGGACCGCCATGATCGCGCCGGTGCCGTACTCCATCAGCACGTAGTCGGCGACGTACATCGGGATCTGCTCGCCGTTGACGGGATTGGTGACGGTGCGCCCGAGCGCCACCCCGGTCTTGGGCTTGTCGGCGTTGCCGCGCTCCTCGTTGGGCTCGTTGAGCGCGTGGTTGACGTAGTCATGCACGGCCTGCTCGTTCGGTGTGCCCTCGGCGAGTCGCATGATGTCGGGGTGCTCGGGCGCCATCACGAAGAAGGTCGCGCCGAACAGCGTGTCGGGCCGCGTGGTGAAGACGGGGTAGTCGACTGGGTGGGTGGGGTCCAAGTCCTCGCAGCGGAAGATCACCTCGGCGCCCTCGCTGCGCCCGATCCAGTTGCGCTGCATGGTCTTGACGTGCTCGGGCCACTCGATCGTGTCGAGGTCGCCCAGCAGCCGCTCGGCGTAGTCGGTGATGCGCAGGAACCACTGCTCGAGCTGCTTGACTTCGACGAGCGCGCCGCAGCGCTCGCAGCAGCCGTCGGCGTCGACCTGCTCGTTGGCGAGGACGGTCTGGTCTTTCGGGCACCACTTGACCGCCGCCTCTCTGCGGTAGGCGAGCCCGGCGCGGAACAGCTCGAGGAAGATCCACTGCGTCCAGCGGTAGTACGACGGTTCGCACGTGGCAAACTCGCGCGACCAGTCGATCGAGATGCCCCAGCGGCGGAACTGGCGCTGGAAGGATTCGATCGACTCGTCGGTCGATACGCGCGGCTGCACGCCGGTCTTGATCGCGTGGTTCTCGGCGGGCAGGCCGAACGCGTCGTAGCCCATGGGGTGCAGCACGCGCGCGCCCAGCCGGCGATGGAAGTGCGCGATCGCGTCGCCGACGGAGTACACCTTGAGGTGGCCGATGTGCGGCTCGCCGCTCGGGTAGGGCAGCATCTCGAGGATGTATGAGTTCAGGGCGCGCAGCCCGTCGGTGCGCGACTCGGTGGGCTCGTTGGAAACCTCCCAGGTCCGCTCGCGCGCCCACAGCGCCTGCCAGCGTGGCTCGATCTCCTGGGGGTCGTAGCGGCGCTCTGCCATTGGCATTCGCAGGTTAGCGGGCGGCCTGCGCCGAAACCTCCTGAAAGCGGCTGCGGCTGCGCAGGAGCTCGACGATCTCGACGGGCGCCCTGTGCGGCGAGCCGGCGTCGAACGGCGGTTGCGGGTCGTACTCGATCCCGAGCTGGATCGCCTGTGCGACCGTGTCGCCGGCGATCTGCGCGGCCAGGGCGAGCGCCATGTCGATGCCGGCGGATACGCCGGCGGCGGTGACGAGCTTGCCGTCGAAGACGACGCGCTCGTCGACGGGCTCGGCGCCGAGGCGCCGCAGCTCGTCGAACGCGAGCCAGTGCGTGGTGGCGCGCCTGCCGTCGAGCAGGCCGGCAGCGGCGAGGATCAGCGAGCCGGTGCACACGGACGTCGTCCACGTGCTCGTGCGATCTGCGTCGCGTAGCCAGTCGAGCGCGGCACCGCCCGCGCGGGCGGCGACCTCACCGGGGCCGCCGGGCACGAGGACGATGTCCGGCTGGCGAACGTCCTCGAGCGAGTGCTCGGCGAGCAGCGTGAGCATGCCGTTGTCGGTGCGCACCGCGCCGGGGTCGGCGGCGACGAACTGGACGCTCGCGCCCGGCAGGCGGCTGAGCACCTCGTAGGGCCCGATCGCGTCGAGCGCGGTGAATTTGTCGTATAGGAGGATCGCGATGTTCATGTCACTGGCTCCTTTGTGCTCGTGGCGGGGTTGGCGGGACGGGCGTTGCGTGCGATGGGCGCGTGAAAGCGTCGGCGGTACTCGGAAGGGGCGATGTGGAGCGTGCGCAGGAAGGACCTGCGCATCGTCTCTGCGGTGCCGAAGCCGCAGTCGGCGGCGATGACGGCGATCGCGTCGTCGCTGCCCTCCAGCCGGCGCCGCGCCGCCTCCAGGCGCACGCGCTCGACGTGGCGGGCGGGGGTCACGCCGGTCTCGGCGCGGAACGCGCGGGCGAAATGACGCGGGCTCATGTGGGCGCGCGCCGCCATTGCCTCGACGCGGTGATCGCCGGCGATGTCCTCGAGCACCGCGCGCTGGATCTCGCGCAACGGCGCGCGGTCAGCCTGCTGCGCGGCGAGCGTTGCGCTGAACTGCGATTGGTTGCCGGGCCGGCGCAGGAACAGCACGAGATGCCGCGCGATCGTGAGCGCGGCGTCGCTGCCGAGGTCCTCCTCGACGAGTGCCAACGCGAGGTCCATGCCGGCGGTGACGCCGGCGGAGGTCCAAAGCGCACCGTCGCGCACGAAGATCGGTTCCGCGTCGACGATCACGCGCGGATACAGACGCTGGAGCTTCGCCGCCGACGCCCAGTGCGTGGTCGCGCGGCGACCGTCGAGCAGCCCGGCGCGCGCGAGCACGAACGCGCCGGTGCACACCGAGGCGGTGCGTCTGGCCCCGCTGGAGGCGCGGGCGACCCAGTCGAGCAGCGACCGATCCTCGCACGCCTGCACGTGACCGGATCCGCCGGCGACGATCAGGGTGTCGATCGGCGGCGGCTGGCTGGGAAGCTTGGCGTGCGGGATCAGGCCGAGGCCACTGGATGTCTGCAGCGGCTGGCCATCGCGGCTGAGCACGCGCACGTCGTAGCCGCGCTCGCTGCGCGAGGAGGCTGCGAGCAGCTGTTGAGCGCCGGCGAAGACCTCGAGCGGCCCGGTCACGTCGAGGCTCTGCACGCCGGGATACACGACGATCGCGATCGAGCGGCGGTTGAGGAGGTCTCCCATGCGACGATCATCGCTGACCGTCGGTCTGTCCGCAAGGACAGATTTCCAACATTTTCTGCCATCGCGCCGGTTGAGCCGGGCGGGCGCCGACCGCCGCCGCCGGAGCGTGCGAAGTTATTCGGAACGCGAGCCGGCGCGGCGCTTTACGATGGCCGCATGGAGGGTTCACCAACGCAGGCGTCCGAGCACCACGACCAAGAGTTCTTCGAGGATGAAGGCCCCGACACCCTGAGCGCAGCGCCGGGACGCGTGGCGAGCATCGTCGCGGCGGCCGAATCGGCGGCGCGGGAGCTGCGCGATCAGGCCGAGGTCCGCGCCCGCGAGCGGATCGAGGAGGCCGACCGCGCGGCTGAAATCCGCGTGCAGGCGGCCGAGGAGGAGGCTGAGGAGCTGCTCAGCTCCGCGCGCGAGCACGCCGAGGCGACGAAGGACGAGGCTGAATCGGGCGCGGCGGAGTTGAAGGCTGCGGCGGAGAGCACGCGCGAGGAGGCGGCACGCGGGCTCGAGCAGGCGCGCGAGGAGGGCGCCCGCACGCTCGAGGGGGCGCGCGAGCAGTCCGCGCGTCTGCTGGCGGACACGCGCAGGGAGTCCGAGCAGGTGTGGGCGACCGCACATCAGGAGTCAGAGCGCGTGCGCGCTTCCGCGCGCGAGGAGTCAGAGCAGCTGCGCGCATCCACGCAGCAGGAGCTGGACCGACTGCAGGCCGCTGCCCACGAGGAGGCCGCTCGGGCCGAGCGCGAGGCGCGCGAGCAGTCCGAGGTCATCCTCACATCCGGTCGTGAGGAGCTCGCGCGGATGCTGCAGGCAGCTGAGGAGCAGGCGAAGGGCATCAAGGCGAAGGCACGCGAGGAAGCTCGCGAGATCACCAGCAACGCGCACATCGTCGCCCGCGACATCCTCGGCGAGGGCACCGAGATCTCGCGCAACCTGCGCGAGCTGTCGACGTCGCTTCGCAACAACGCCGAGCGCCTGATCCGCGACGTGCGCCTGACCCACGGCGGCATGACCGCGCGTCTCGACCAGCTCACCAACGGCGCCGACCCCGAGCTCGGCGACATTACGCAGACGCGCACACGGCGCAGGATCAGCGACAGCCGGGGCGGCAACGGCAGCGCCGCCGACGACGACCTCGACGTGCCGGAGTTCATTCCGCGGGGCTAGACCGGGCGCGGCGGCGGCTCGCCGGCCCGCCCTCCGACGGGCGGCTCAGTATCGGCACAGCAAAGGCACAAAGCTGTCACAAAGGGCACCCACGCGGCACACGCCGCCGCGTAGATTGCGGCGCATGGACCATCTGACACCCAGCCAGAAGGGCGCCGTGGCCGAGGCAGGCATCACCTCGATGGTGATCCAGCTCGGCCTGACGGTGCTGCGACCGCTGTGCGAGGGCGGGCGATATGACCTCATCGTTGATCTCGAGCCCGAGCTGTTGCGGGTTCAGTGCAAGCTGGCCCGAAGCCTCCCCGGTGTGCTCTCGGTGCACCTCCAGACTTGCCGCCACACCCCCCGCGGCTATGTCCGGACGAACTACTCGGCAGCCGAAGTCGACGCGATCGCCGCCTATTCGCCGGCGCTGCATCGCGGCTTCCTGATTCCGATCAGCGAGGCATCAGGCCAGAGCGCAATCCATCTCCGACTCGAGCCGACCAGGAACAAGCAGGCGCAGGGGATCAAATGGGCTCGCGACTACGAGCTCGCGTCCGGCATCGAGAGGCTGCGACCACGACCACGGCTGATACTCCCGGACCGGGGCGGCTACACTTCTGAGTTGACCTTGGGGCTATAGCTCAGCTGGGAGAGCGCCGCCATGGCATGGCGGAGGCCGTCGGTTCGAGCCCGACTAGCTCCATACGAAAAGGCCCCGCATTTGCGGGGCCTTTTTGATGCCCGCGGCGGCGGGAACGCCGACGCGAGGGAGAAGAAGGCGACTCCGCGACTCACTCGCGGGGCCGCCCCTTACTCCTATTTTTTTTCTTTGACTTTCTTTTCCTTGATCTTGACGGTGCCGCTCTTCGTGAGGCCACGAAGGTTGACCCGTGTATTCATCGCCCGTGTGAATCGGTGCGTATTCGGATTGGTGATAGCTCGATCCAAAGGTGAAGATCACTTGGGTTTCGGTGTAGGTTTTGAAGATCAGGCCGATGCAGTCGCCCGGACCCACGCCGGCCTGCCAACCCGCCGTGCCGTCGGCGAAATTCGCGGCGGTTCCAAAGTCGTTACCGAGCGCCGAGCAGCTGACGCCTCAGGAACCGTCGTTGACGAATGCCTGGTAGGGGCGGCAGGGCTCGTTGCGCAGGCTCGGGCAGGCGGGCAGTCCCGTTGGCACGCTGACTCCCGGGACGATCGGGAGCGTGAGGCTCGACGGCATGCTGGGTGAGAAGGCGATCGACTCCGTCGCCGTTCCGGCCGGTTCTGTCTGGCTGAAGGACCAAATCGGCTGTGTTCCGTTGGGTGCGGAGATCGTGACCCTGATGCGCGAGCCGGCACGGTAGGCGTGACCCTCGAAGTACAGCGGGATCGTGACGGGGACGAATTCGTTCGCGGGCATCGCTTCCTCATCGGATGCGACGAACGTCGGGATCGGCTGCAGGAGCGTTGACTTCTGCTTGAACATGTTCTTCGAGTTCGTTGAGAGCTTGCGCTCGCTGGCACGTAGCCAGCCGTTCTGGACGAAGGTCTCGTTGCCGTCGGGACGCACTTCGCTGACGGTGGCCTGGAAGTCGACGTTCGGGGTGGAGGACTTGACCCAGAGGTGGACGGCGCCGCCGCCGATGGCGGTCGTGTTGGCGTTGAGCGGAGCCGAGACGTAGGACACCGCGGACCCCGCGGCCGGCTGCGCCCAGTTCCATTCCCACTGCGACGCGTTGCCCCACAGGCCGCCCGAGCCCGTGTTGGCTCCAAAGTCGGTCAGCGGCGTCGCACTCGGGTTGGAGGTGTAGGAGTCCGCTCCTTCGGTCGAGGGCTTCTGTTCGGTGAGCGCGTCGTGAGACCCGAGGTACCAGCTCTCGGCCTTCGTGCCGGGAATCGGGAAGCTCGCGAACGAGTCTTCGAATCCGGGGTACGGATCGCCTGCTGTAGTGGTGCCGAGCGGAGAGGTGCCGGCGCCGTTGTCGAACAGGACCCTGATCGACGGCAGCGCTTCGAACGCGGCCAGCGCCGATTCGTAGGTCAGCTTTTCCTGGATCGGGTCCGACGGGAGCGTCACCAGGTCGGTTTTGGGGAGGCCCATCGCTTCGTCGTAGATGACCGGTGCCGCCGCATGGATGACCGCCGCGTTGATGATCGGCGCCTGATGCGCGACGTACAGCTCGAGGAAGTCGTAGAGCCGGTCGAAGGTGTAGGGATCGAGCGAGTCGACGTGAGCGCCGTTGGTGAACGTGAACCACTTGCGGGTCGTGCCGGTGAAGTGCTGCGCCAGATCGGCGCAGTGCCCGCCGGTCTGCTCGTCCTCCCACTGGCAGGCCATGAACGTCGGCACGTTGATGTTCTTCACGAACGTGACCGGATCCAGCGGGTCGGCGACCGGCGGATTGTAGGTGGCGTTGGCCTTGATCTTGTCCATCAGGTTCGTGGCCTCGCCGTGGAGGGCCTGGTTGGCCGCGCACGTCTGATCGCCTTCTTCGATCCGCGTCGTCGCCCACGCCTGCCCGTGTCCGGGGCTGGCAGGTTCGGCGTTCTGCTGGCGCTGTTCGGCCCACGCGACCGCGAAGCCGGTGTTGAGGATGCCACCGGGGTACAGCGTCGAAGCCGTCGCGTCGATCGTCGACATCGGCGCGATCGCCTCAAGGCCGGCGGGTTGGGTCTGCGCCGTGAACAGCTGGCTGATCGCGCCATATGAGATGCCCAGCATGCCGACCTTGTTCCCGAGAACCCACGGCTGGTGAGCGATCGTTTCGATTACGTCATAACCGTCCAGATTCTGGAGCGGTTCGAAGAAATCGTAGGCGCCGCCCGAGCAGCCCGTCCCTCGCATGTTCACGTCGACGACGGCGAAGCCCATCAGGTTGGCGAGCACTGCGATGCCGTTTTCGGGGCCAGCCGGGTTCGCGTACCCGTACCCCGAGTACTCGATCAGCGTCGGGTACGGTGGGGTGTAGTCCCCTGTCGCCGGCAAGCTCGGAAAGTGAAATTCCGACGGCACGCCGGGCTCGCCCGCGGGGCTGGTCGGCGGGTGTACGTCGATCGCCAGCTTGGTGCCGTCCCGCGTGGTGAGATAGGTGTATCCGTTGTCGGGGATTTCCTGGTCGTAGATGCTGGGATCCCACGGCGCCGATTCGTCCTTGTGGACGGTGATCGGTTCAGACGTTTCGCCCGTCGAGACAAGAAGCACCCGGTACTTCCTGCCGGGCTTCACGTTGCGGAACAGCAGGCCTCCCTGCGCATCGGCTTCCTGGGTGGATACTGTCGAACCGCGCTTGCTCAGCAGTGATGCCTGTGCGTTCGGCGCGAGGCCCGTGACGTCGACCTGTTCGACGCTGCCCTGCACGGTGAAGGCGGACGCGCTCGCGGCCATCACCAGCAACGTCGCGAAAGCCGCGAGGGTAGTGGTGACACCGGCCCTCCCACCCCGCCAAAGCGCAGACCCGGTCATCAAACCCCGTCCCTCTCCCGTTTAGCTCACGACGACCGTGTATGTGTACCCGGGTGCCTATGTTCTAAACCGAGCGCGGCTAGTGGGTCACCAGGTAGGAGCTCGCCTGCAGCCGGACCGTGGCCACCAGGTTGCCCATCACTATGTTGAAGTCGTCGAGGTGGGTGCCCCACCGCGGGCCCAGCGTTTCAAGAAGCGCTTCTCGCGGATCCGCGGGGGAGATCCTTGTCAGCTGCAGCCAGCTCGCGCCATTGGCTTTCTCACACTGAGCCGAGTACTCGCGAGGCGTCGCCACCCAGGGCGTCGCCGCGGTCGGCACCTGCACGAACGGTTCGAGCGGCCCGGGAAACGGCTCGGTGGGGTAGTAGGAAAAAGCTGTCCCGGCACGGCCGTCCTGGACGGGCACGGTGGGGTTTACGCACACCACTTCCGCGTTGGAAATCAATGCGTTCGTCGGGCGCCCGAAGTAGGATTCTTTCGGCGGTTCTCCTAGGAAGCTCGAGAAGGCGATCAGGCAACCCGTCTGCAGCTCGCTTTGACACGTGGGAATGTGCTCGAAGCTGCCGCCAACGGTCTTGCCTTCCGGCACGATCAGGTTGCCTCCCAGCAGGATCGCCGAGACCAGTTTCGCGCGGAGCAGCGGATTGGGGTCGATCTGCTCTCGGATGAGCTCCGCGAGAATCGCCGCGCCCTGTGAGTCTCCGATCAGCACGAAAGGCCGGCCGTCGTTGTAGTCGGCGAGGTATTCGTCGAACGCGGCGACCACGCCGAAATAGGCTGTCGCGATTCCCTGCAGGGTTACACCGCCGTTTGCCGAGATCGCAGCGGCGGTCAGCTGCGGGTAGATCGGCGCATATACCTTGCAGGCTTGCGAGAATCGCGAGGGCTGGCTCACTGCGACCTGCGTCTCTTCGGGTCCGATTTCGAGATTGGCGTTTTCGGTCGTCTGACCGCTCACCGTGCCGTAGACGTAGAAGCAATCAATCGGCGGCGCCTTCCCGGGCCTGGCCCGTTCCACGTAGCTCGTGCCGTTGGCGAGCTCGACCGTCGTCTTCTCACTGCTCACGCACGGGTCGTGAGCGATCCCCGGCGCGCAGAGCCAGGCCGTGCTCGCGGAGGCCGTCGTAGGCGCCGTCGCCCAGGCGCACAGCGCACCGGCGGCGAACACCGCGACAGCGACGGCGCTCCATGTCGATTGTTTCAGCATCTCCCCCTTCTTCCCGGCGCGATTCCACGGTTTGAAACAATTAGCCGTGCGCGGACGAGTCAAGCAGATTCGCGGCTGGAGGGCAAGCGACCGCGTGGGAACCGCAGCACCTCCCAGCCGACGACCAGCCCCTTGGAGGCGATCAAGCCTCGCCGCGACCCCCAGCGAGCAGCGACAGCAGGTCGATCGCCTCCCGCGCGGACCGCACGATGCGTCCCCGGCCGGCGAGGATGAAATGCTCGACCTGCAGGTTGACGACGGCACCCTCGTTGTCGCCGGTCTGGCGTGTGTCGAGCCGCAGCCCCACGATCGGCTTGCCGAGCGCCGCGGCGAAGCCGATCTCCGCCGCGGTGCCGGAGTCGACGTCGACGCCGTCGAGCACCGCGAGCACCGCGTCGGCGCGCTGGATGTCGGCGGCATTGGCTGCACCCAGCCGCCGGTTGATGGCGCGCAACGCTTCGTTGCGCGCCTCGCTCACGGGCAGCGCCAGCGCGGCGTCGATTTCCTCCCCCGCGTGCGGGTCGGCCCACGGGTCAAGCGGCTCCAGGCCCCGCGCGCGGATCGCGTCGAGCAGCTCAGCTTCGTAGAAGCCGCGCGTGGCAGCCGAGAATCCGAACGGGCTGGCGACGTAGACGGTGGCGATCCCGTCACTGTACGCGCACGCTCGATCGACGCATCGTGCGCGTCGAAGCGGCTACTGTGACAGTGCGATGAGAGCGGGCAGGTTGCATCTGCTTACTCGAGCCGGATCGAGCGGGTTGCGGTGCATGCCATGACCTTGGTGGACGTCGGGTCTGTGATCGCCAGCTACCGGGGCGGCAGCACCTACGCGCCGCTCTACGAAACCTTCGTGATCGTGCCGCTGATCATGCTGATGACGGTCGCGTGCGTGCTGATCGGGCTGTATCTGCGCCGCCGCCACCGCCGTCCCAGGCGCGTCGCCGATCAGTGGCAGGCGTTGGCGGTGATGGGCGAGCTGTGCCCCCATGGCTGGCAGGCACAGATCACGCTCTATGGCTGGGGCGCGCCGGTGCCGGCCGACGCGCCGCCGTCGCGCGTGCCGCTGGTCGAGCTGGAGTGGACGCAGTTCGACGAGGAGCCCGGTCAGATCGCCGTTGCACGGCGCGTGTGGGCGCCTACGATCAGCGACGCGCTGCAGAGCATGGTGGAGGACCGCCGCACCGACCTGACGCTCGAGCAGATCGAGCAGGCGGCCGCCGAGGAGGACCCCGACTGGGGCGACTGACAGACGCCTCCGGAACCGCCGGCGCCGACTGACGTCATCCCCACGGCGCGGCGGCCGGACGCCGGCGACGCCGCCGGCGCCGGCCCACGGCTGCGCACTCGCCAAACCGGAAGCCTGGCGAACCGTTCATGCAGCCCTCAAGTCCTCGCGCGCGTCGCCCGATAGGGGTCCATGGCCGCACCGCACAGCTTCGCGGGGCCCGCATCGAAAGGGCCAACCTCGGACGCGAGCGAAGCGCTGTAACGGGCGACCACAAGCCATCTGCACCCCCCTAGTTCCCTCGAAACCCGGAGCACGACCATGGAAATAGTCGCGAAGCAGGCAGTCAGGCCCCCGGCACCTGAGGTGCTGGCGACCTGGACGGAGTATCGACGGTCCGGAGATCTCCAGCTTCGTGACCGGCTGGTCTTCACGTTCATGCCGATGGTCCGCTACATCGTCTACCGCAAGGTGCGCGAGGTGCCGGCCCACTGCGACGTCGAGGATTTCCTGTCGTGCGGAGTGGAGGCGCTGATCCGTTCGATCGAGCGCTACGACCCCGACAAGGGCGCCACGCTCGAGCAGTACGCGTGGACGCGCATCCACGGCGCCGTGCTCGACGAGCTGCGCCGCCACGACTGGGCGCCACGCTCACTGCGGCGCGACGAGCGGACCATCAACACCGCTCGTGAGAGCTTCCTCGCGACGTATGAGCGTCAGCCCAGCCGCGAGGAGCTCGCAGCGGCGGCGGGCATGACGCCGAGCGAACTGACGAGCCGGCTCGATCAGGTCGCGGTGGCGGACGTCGGCTCGCTGAACCGCGCGGTGCGCTCGGATGAGAGCGTGACGATCGAACAGATCGACACGCTCGAGAGCGCCGACAGAGAGTGCGATCCGATCGTGCACGCCGAACTCGGCGAAGCCAAGGAGCGCTTCCGCAAGGCGTTCGCGCAGCTGTCCAAGCAGGAGCGCGAAGTGGCGGTGATGCTGTACGTGGAGGAACTGACGCTGCGTGAGATCGGAACCCGCCTCGGCGTGACGGAGAGCCGCATCTCCCAGATCCACACGCGGCTGCGCAGGCGCCTCTACGAACAGCTGTCGGGTGAGCTCGCGCTGTTCAGCGAGCTCAGCTGAACACGCCACGCCGAGCGCCCATCCGCACGGCGGGCGCGTGTACGATTGGCCTCCGTGTCAGACGAGGAGGCTCATGAAGGACACGCTGCCCCCGGGTCCGCGGATGCCGGCGATGCTGCAGACGCTCGGCGTCTGGAGTCGTCCGACCGCGTTTCTTGAGCGCGCCAGAGCGCGTTACGGACGACGCTTCACGCTGCGACTGCTCGGCCAGCCGCCTGCGGTGATGATCTCCGATCCCGAGGAGATCAAGGAACTGTTCCTCGCGGCGCCCGACGTACTGCACCCCGGCGAGGGCGCGAGGATCCTCGAACCGACGGTCGGTCGGAGCTCGGTGATCCTGCTCGACGAGGGCGAGCACCTCGAGCAGCGCAAGCTGCTTCTGCCTGCGTTCCACGGCGAGCGGATGCAGCGTCTTGCCGGCCTGATGGCCGAGCTGTCCGCGGGCGAGGTCGAATCGTGGCCGCGCGAGGAGCCGCTTGCGCTGCACCCGCGCCTGCAGCGGCTGACGCTCGAGATCATCCTGCGCGCCGTGTTCGGCCTGCAGCGCGGGGCGCAGCTCGATTCGCTGCGCGAGCTGCTGACGAGGGTGCTCGCGTTCGCCGACAGTCCGCTGTCGCTGCTGCCGCGCCCACCGCGGATGCTCGCCCGCTTCACTGCGCTGGCGAGCTTCGAGCGGCTGATGGCGCAGGTCGATGAGCTGATCTTCGATCTGGTCGAGCAGCGCAGGCGCGGCGGTGACGCGCACGGTGAGGACGTGCTCGCGCTGCTGCTCGCAGCCGAGCATGACGACGGCTCGCCGATGAGCGCTCGCGAGCTGCGCGACGAGCTGATGACGGCGCTGGTGGCCGGCCACGAGACCACCGCGTCGCAGCTCTCGTGGGCGTTCGAGCGTCTCGCCCGCGAGCCGGTGGTGCTGGCACGCCTGCGCGACGAGCTCGACGGCGCCACCGACGATGAATATCTGACAGCGACGATCAACGAGACGCTGCGCCACCGGCCGGTGCTCCCCAACGCCGAGCCGCGGCTGGTCAAGAAGCCGGTCGAGATCGGCGGCGTGCGCTACGCGCCGGGGGTGGTCCTGATGGCGAACGCGTACCTGGTGCACCACGATCCGGCGATCTATCCGGACCCCTATGCCTTCCGCCCCGAGCGATTCCTCGAGCAGGAGGGCGGGCGGGCAGCCAACACCTATACGTGGATCCCGTTCGGCGGCGGGCGACGCCGCTGTCTGGGAGCGAGCTTCGCGGTGCTCGAGATGAAGATCGTGCTTCGGACCGTGCTCGAGCGCTGCGAGCTGGTGGCGGTGGCCGCGCGCGGGGAGCGAACCCGCAGGCGCAGCATCACGATCAGCCCGGCGCAGGGTGCCCTGCTGGTGCTGCGCGACCGCAGTGGAGCGCAGGCCGCCGGCGCATCGGCTCGGAGCGTCGAGGAGCAGGGCGTCGCGACGCCCGCCTGAGCGCGGCGCCAGCGCCTGCGCAATCATTCCGAGGTGATTCTGCTTGGGGTCAAGGTGGTGCTCGCGCCGAGCTTCGTCGTCGGCGCGTCGCTTGTGGCGCGCCGTTTCGGCCCGCGCGTCGGCGGGCTGATCGCGGGGCTGCCGGTCGTCGCGGGTCCGATCCTGCTCGCGTACGCGCTCGCGCACGGTCGCGAGTTTGCAGCAACGGCCGCCGCCGGCACGCTGCTCGGTCTGGTGTCGTTGATCGCGTTCGTGGTTGTGTATGCGCGGCTGGCGGGACGCGTCTCGTGGTGGCTTTGCATGCTCGCCGGCTGGGTCGCGTTCGCAGCCGTGACCGCGGTATTCGCAGCGGTGCGGCCGCCGTTGGGGGCATCGCTGGTCCTGGCCGGCCTCGCGCTCGCTGCCGGGCTCGCCGCGCTGCCCCGGCCCGGCAGCGATCCTCAGCCGCAGCCGTCACGTCCGTCGTGGGATCTGCCGATGCGCGCGGCGTGCGCGCTGGCATTGGTGCTGACGTTGACCGCGGTCGCCGGCTGGCTCGGGCCGCAGCTGAGCGGCCTGCTCGCGCCGTTTCCGATCATCGCGACGGTGTTGGCGATCTTCACGCACACCCAACGCGGCACCGTCGAGCTGCTGCGACTGCAACGCGGCATGCTCGCCGGCTTTGGCGCGTTCGCGGTCTTCTGCTTCACGCTTGCACTGGCGCTCCGCACGCTCGACACCGGCGCCGCATTCGCGCTGGCGACCGCGCTCGCGCTGATGATCCAGGCGGTTGCGCTGGTGCTGATACCCAAGGAGCCCGGCCCGTTGGCGCCCGTGACCGAGTACTAGCTCGGGACTCCCCCGCCCGCCGGCTGATGGCGGACGCGCTCGCGCACGTCGGCGTAGCGCAGCGCCTCGTAGGCGACGAGCGCCACAAGCACGGCGGCGACGATCGCGATCGTCGCGAGCGCAGGCAGCGCCGTGCCGACAGGTACGAGCGCCAGTAGCGCCACCGCGCACACCAGCCGCCGTCCGCTCAGGGTGTGCATGTTGCGCAGTCTGAACGCGACGTGCGCGAACATGTACGTCGCCGCCCCGCCCAGCAGCGCGACGGCCGGCACCAGCTCGAGCGGCTCGCCGACCCCGATGATCAGGGCGCGCTTGATGCCGACGGCGATCAGGGCGATGCCGGCGATCATGGGGAAGTGCAGGTAGGAATAGGAGTCGCGCGCGATTTCGTTGCGCTCTCGCCCCTCAGCGGCGCGCGCCAGCCGGCGGGCAGCGATGATCGCGACGACGTCGAAGTACGTCCACCACAGAGCGGCGGCGATCACCACCCCGAGCACCGCCGCGATTACGACGCCCGCGGCGATCGTGGGTCTCGCGCCGACGCCGATCGCGACGATCGACTCGCCGAGCGCGATGATCACGATCGCGCCGTGGCGCTCGGCGAAGTGCCCCGGCACGAGCTTCCAGCCGTCTATCCCGAACACAAACGGCCCGCCGACATCGAGCAGCAGCGCGAGACCCCACAGGCCCAACTGCAGCGCACCGTCGGTGAACGCAGCGAGGATCAACAGGCCGACGCCGATGGCGGTCGAGCAGGCCAGTCCGAGCACCGAGCGGCGCAGGTTCTCGTCGTCGCGGCTGGCGATCATGAACAGGGCGATGTGAGCGGCGCGCACGGCGGCGTAGGCGCACGCGAACAGGAGCGCCTCCGACCCGAACGCGCCGGGGACGCACAGAGCGGCGACCAGGAACGCGGCCATCGCCGCGAACAGCACCAGGCGGACGATCCCCTCCTCGGGATCGACGACGCTCGTCAGCCACGCGTAGCCGGTCCACGACCACCACAGCACGCCGAGTGCGAGCAGCCCCTTGAGCATCCCTTTCCACGTGGGGTCGCGGGCGACGAGGGTCGTGCACTGCGTGAGCGCGAGCACGAACACGAGGTCGAAGAACAGCTCGAGCGGCGTCACGCGCTCGCCCTCACGCATCACCGCGCTGACGCGCGGGGCGTGATTGGGCTCGTGTGCGCTCACGGCCCCATCTTCGCAGCGCGTGCCGCCGCGAGCCGGTGGGCGCGGTGCCCCGACAGAGCGGGGCGCCGACGCATGGCCGGCGCCCCGATCTGCGCGATCAGTGCAGCGACATGTTCGGCTCGCCCGCCGAGTTGAGTCCCGCCGCCGACGTGGTGCACGTGCCGCCCTTCGGCGCACCGGCGTTGTAGGCCTGGGTCAGGCAGTTGCGCAAGCCCAGCTGCGCCCAGTAGTTCGGGTGGATGTCTTCCTGGATCTCATATGGAGGGAAGAGCGCGGTGATCGTGCGGACCTGGTTGAACCACTCGCTCTTGTTCACCGCTTCCGTTGCTTTCCAGTTGCTGAGTCCCTCTTCCTCGAGCAGCCCCACGCCCTTGTCGCAGAGCCGGTGGCTGTTGAACGCGGAGCTCAGTTCCATCGTCTTGACGTTCGACAGGCCGGTCGCCGTCGCGGCGCCGAGCACCGTGCTGTCGATTGTCGGCAGCATCGTCGCGTTGGCGTAGTTGGCGTCCTTGTTCCAGAAGCCGCAACCGCCGGTGGTCTGCCTGCTGTAGCCGCTCTGGGTGTAGCGGAATTCCGATCCGTTGGGAATCGGCGACGGGTAGTCCTGCACGAGGATCGTGTACTGCGACGCCGTGTAGCCGGCGTTGCTCATCGCGGTCGCGACGTTCTCGATCGCGGTCTCGATTTCGCCCTTCACCTTCGAGACGTTGCTCGCGTTGAAGTTGTTCGTGACCGAGCTTTCTTCGCTGCAGTAGAAGTCGTAGAAGATGGTCGACTCGAGGAAGTCCTCGATGCACGTCTGCACGATGCCGGCGAAGTTGAAGTTGTTGCCGCCGATCGAGATCGCGACGAGCTTGACGTTGTGGGCGGCGGCGAAGTGCTGGAGCATCAACGCCTGCCCTTCGTGTCCGCCCGAGTTGTAGAAGTCGAGGCCGGGCTTGAACAGCCCTTCGGTGGTGAAGCTCGACGTCTTCGCGCCTGAGCACGCGAGGTTCTCACCGTCGACGCCGCCGCCGATGTAGACCTCGGCGGACTTGGAGCGGTGGCAGCCTTCGATCGCTTCGCTCGAGCCGTTGTCGTCGTAGGCGCTCGCACCGAGCGCGTCGATCTTGGATGAGCTTTCGTTGGTGTTGCCTGCCCAGCGACCTGCCTCGCCGGAGATGAACGAGTCTCCGAGACTGACGGTGTACGACGTGCCGTTACCGGGCCCTTCCGCGTGCGCCACGCCCGCCAGCGAGCTGAGGCTGTAGGCGAGCATCGCGGCGGTGATGACGGCGGCGGCGAGCACGGCACGACTGGTGCTTCGATCAATGATCGAGCGGTGCATCCAGTGATCCTCTCTCTCCCGCACCGCCCCTCAGCGGCGCTATTGGACCGACCCTAATGCCTAGCTGTACGGCCAGTCAATCGGACGATCAGCTGGCGCGCAGGACCGGGCGTCGCCGCGCCGTGAGCCGTCTCTGACTAGCCGTCGCCGGCGGCGCGCGCGGGCGCCTCGCCCCACAGCTGCTCCAGCCGGTAGAACTCGCGCGTCTCGGGCGTGAAGATGTGCACGACGACGTCGAGGTAGTCCATCAGGATCCAGCCTGCCTGCGCCGAGCCCTCGACCCGCCGTGGCAGCGTGCCATGCTCGCGCTTGAGCCCCTCGTGGATGCCGTCGTGGATCGCTTTCGCCTGACGCGCGGTGTTTCCCGAACAGACGAGGAAGTAGTCGGTGTAGCCGAGCACGCCGCGCAGGTCGAGCTCGACCACGTCCACCGCCTTCTTGTCCGCGGCGTAGCGGGCGATCTCGCCGACGAGCTGCTCACCCTGCGTCACGCGATTGCCCCTGCGCGCGCACGGTACAGGCCGTTCTCCTCGATGTAGCGGGCGACAGCCGCGCCGACGAGCTCCTCGATCGCTTCCCCGCGAGCGACGCGCTCGCGCACGAGCGAGGAGGACACCGCGACCGCGGGCATCTCCAGGAAGCGCACTCTCGCCCCCGCGGGCGTGTCGAGCACGCGCTCGTGCTCGACGCCGGCGCGCGCGGCGACCGCGAGCTGCGCCAGCTCGAGCAGCCGCTGGGGCTCTCGCCAGGAGCTGATCGTGCTGGCGGTATCGGCTCCGACGATCAGCGTGAGTGCAGCGTCGGGATCGCTGGCATGTATGGCAGTCAAGGTATCCACGGTATAGGACAGGCCGCCACGCTCGAGCTCTACGTCGCACACGCCGAGTCCCTCGACGTCCTCGATCGCCAGCTGACACATGCGCAGCCGGTGCTCGGGACCTGGATCCTGTGCAGCTGACGCGTGGGCGGTGTCCGACTTGTGCGGGGAGGTGTGCGCGGGCACGAGCAGCACGCGGTCGAGCGCGAGCTCGTCGAGCGCGTGGCGGGCGAGAGCGATGTGCCCGATGTGAGGCGGGTTGAAGGTACCGCCGAGGATGCCGAGCGCTCGCGCGCCGGGGTCGCCGGCGGTCACGCGCGGACGTGCCCGTCGCCTTCGACGAGGTACTTGAACGTGCACAGCTCGCGCAGCCCGATCGGGCCGCGAGCATGCAGCTTCTGCGTCGAGTTGCCGATCTCGGCGCCCATTCCGAACTCCCCCCCGTCGGTGAAGCGCGTCGACGCGTTGACGTACACGCACGCGGCGTCGACGCCGAGCTGGAAAGCACGCGCGGCGGCGGTGTCACGCGTGACGATCGCCTCGGAGTGACCGCTTCCGTAGCGGCCGACGTGCTCAATCGCGTCCTCCACCGAGTCGACCACGCCGACCGCGATGATCGGCGCGAGGTACTCGGTTGCCCAATCCTCGTCGGTGGCTTCTTCGATTTTTAGATCTGGGATGGCGTGACTGTCAGCGATGGCGTTGTGGGTGCGTTCGTCGGCGCGGACCTGGACTGCGGCGGCGGCGAGCGCGCCCAGCACGCGCGGAAGGAACTCAGCGGCGACGCGCTCGTGCACGAGCAGCGTCTCGGCGGCGTTGCACACGCCCGGGCGCTGCGTCTTGGCGTTGAGCACGATCGCCTCCGCCCGGTCGAGATCGGCGCCGGCGTCGACATAGACGTGGCAGTTGCCGGACGCGGCGTAGATCACGGGCACGGTGGCCACCGCCTGCAGCGCGTGCTTGAGGCCCTCGCCGCCGCGAGGGATGATCAGGTCGACGGTGTCACTCTGGGTGGCGAGCTCGACGAGCTCATCGCGACCGCCGCCGCTGACGAGGCTGACGCAGCCATCGGGCAGCCCGGCCGCGACCGCCGCCTCGGCGGCGATCCGGGCGAGCGCGGCGTTTGAGTGCGTCGCCGAGGAGGAGCCGCGCAGCACGATCGCGTTGCCCGACTTCAGACACAGCGCGGCGGCATCGATCGTGACGTTGGGCCGTGCCTCGTACACGACCGCGATGACACCGAGCGGGACGCGGACCTTGCGCACGTCCAGCCCGTTCGCCAGGCGCCGTCCGTCGATCACCTCGCCGACAGGGTCCGCCAGCGCCGCGATCTGGCGTACAGCGCCCGTGATCGCACCGACACGCGCGTCGTCCAGGCGCAGCCGGTCAAGCAGCGCTTCGCCGATGTCGGCTTCGCGCGCCAGCTGCATGTCACGGGCGTTCGCCGCGAGGATCTCGTCGGTCCGACTCTCGAGCGCCGCCGCGATCGCCTCGAGCGCTGCATCCTTGACGACGGTGTCGGTCTGCGCGAGCGCGCGCGCGGCACGCTTCGCCGCGCGACACGTGTCGGCTACGGATGAGACGGCGATCGCCATTGACTACAGGGTACGACAGCCCCGGTTGTAGCGCCATCGTTATACAGAGCTCGTCGTCAGGCCACACATTTGCGCGCCCCCCGCACCCGAGGCGCCACGTCATGCGCGTCTCAGTCGAGCACGAGGTAGTCGCGGTGGACGGCCTCGTCGGTGGCGCGCGGCAGGATCTCGCGCACGGCGTCGGACTTGAGGCCGACGACACGGCGCAGCTCGGCGGCGGAGTAGCTGCAGATTCCCTTCGCGAGCGTGCGTCCGTGCGCGCCATCGCCGTCTCCGGATGCTGCGATATCGACAGCGTCGCCGGCGTCGAAATCGCCGAGCACCTCGACGACGCCGACGGGCAGCAGGCTGGCACTGCCCTCGAGCACGGCGCGAACGGCGCCGGCGTCGATCACGAGCGTGCCGCGCGAGGGCTTGGCGTACTTGAGCCACAGCTTGAAGCTCGAGTAGCGCGCCTCGCGCGCGTGAAAATAGGTCCCCTCCCGCCCACCTTGCCGCTCGCCCGCGAGCACCGCTCGAAGGGCGCCGGGACGAACGCCGTTGCAGATGACCGTGGGGATCCCCGCAGCGGTGGCCATCTCCGCGGCGACAACCTTCGAGCGCATGCCTCCGGAGCCGAGCGGTGAGGTCGTGTGTCCGATCTCGAGGTCCTCGAGCGCACTGAAGTCGTCGACCTCGGCAACGATCCGCGCGTCGGGGTGCAGGCGCGGATCGGCTGTGTAGAGGCCATCGATTTCGGTCAGGAGGATCAGCTCGTCCGCTGCGACGAGCACCGCGACCTGGGCTGCGAGGAAGTCGTTGTCGCCGAAGGAGATCTCGTCGGTGGCGGTGGTGTCGTTCTCGTTGATGACCGGCAGCACGCGCCACTCCAGCAGCGTGCTCAACGTCTGGCGGGCATTCAGGTAGTGGGTACGGGCGCTCATGTCGAAGAACGTCAGCAGCACCTGCGCGCTGGTGACGTCGCGCTCGCGCAGCAGCTCGTCGTATATGCGGTACAGCTTTCCCTGGCCGACCGCGCTGGCGGCCTGCAGCGCGCCGATCGTGGTCGGGCGCTGGGGCAGGCGCATGACGCGCATTCCCCGTGCGATCGCGCCGCTGGTGACGACGATCACCTCTGCGCCCTCGCGGTGCAGGGCGGCTAGCTGGTCACAGACACCCGCGAGCACGTCCATGCGCGGCTGGCCGTCGCTGTCGGCGACGACGCTCGACCCGAGCTTGATGACCACGCGTCTCATCGGCGTGACGGAGCGTAGACGTTCGCTGCGCCGCGTCCCGCTCACGGAGCGCGACTACCTGGACTCGTGCGGATCCAGCTCGAAGGTCACGCCCGCGATCTCGATCTCGTCCCCCGGCTCGAAGCCCTCGGCCTCGAGCGCGCTCAACACACCGATCCTGCGCAGCCTGCCCTCGAGGTATGCCATCGCGTCTTCGTTCTCGATGTCAAAGCGCTGGAGCAGCCGCTCGATTCCCCTGCCCCTGACCGCAAAGGCGCCGTCCCCGAGCCGCTCGACGCTGAAGCCCCTGCCGGCCGCCGGGCGGAAGACCATGTGCTCGGCGAGCTGCAGCTCCTGCGGCGCGTTCCCGTGCAGCTGCCCCGCGACACCCTCCGGCGCTGCGCTCGGTGCATCGGTGACGGTTCGCATCAGCAGCTCCCCGAGCTCGCGGACACCCGCGCCGGTAGCGCTGGAGGTGGCGAGCACGGGAACATCGGGGCCGAGGCGGCGCTGCCACTCCTCGACCGCCGTCACAGCCTGCTCCGGGCTGACCAGATCGATCTTCGACAGGGCGAGCACGCGCGGCAGCCGTGCAAGGCGCTCGTCGTGGGCTGCCAACTCGCGCTCGATCGTTTCGTAATTGCTGACGGCGTCCGCGTCCTCGCCCATCGACAATGCGGGGGCCACGTCCAGCACGTGCACCAGCAGCCGCGTACGCTCGACGTGCGCCAGGAAGTCGTGCCCGAGACCGGCACCCTCGCTTGCCCCTTCGATCAGACCGGGGATGTCGGCGACGACGAGCTGGCGCTCTTCGCCTTCGAGCACGCCGAGCACCGGTGAGAGCGTCGTGAAGGGATAGCTGGCAACCTTCGGCGCAGCGCGCGTGAGACGCGCCAGCAACGAGGACTTGCCGGCGTTGGGAAGGCCGACGAGGCCCACGTCAGCGAGCAGCTTGAGGGCCAGCTCGAGCCACCCCTCCTCGCCGACGAGGCCCCGCTCGGCGAACCGCGGCGCCTGGCGGGTGGGGGTCGCGAAGCGCTTGTTGCCCTTGCCGCCACCGCCGCCGCGGGCGATCGTGGCGCTCTGCCCGTGGCCCAGCAGCTCCCAGCGGCGCCCGAGCAGATCCTCGGCCACGGACTCGACGCCGTGGTCCTCGCCATCGTTGGGCCCGTCGCCGGCGCCCGCTGCGGGCACGCCGAGGATCTGCGTACCGGGCGGCACCCTGAGCGTGAGCGTCTGACCTTCGCCGCCGTGACGCAGCGCCCCCGAGCCGTGTCCGCCGCGTCCGGCGCGGTAATGGCTCCTGCGCTTGTAGCTCTGCAGATCGCGCAGCGAGTCGTCGCACACGACGAGCACGTCGCCGCCGCGCCCGCCGTCGCCGCCGTCGGGACCGCCCCGCGGGACGTGCGCTTCCCGACGGAAGCTCATGCAGCCGTCACCGCCGGCGCCTGCCTGGACAAAGATCCTCGCGCGATCGTGAAGCACGCGAACCATCGTGACAGCCGCGGCAGGGCCGGACGGACCCGATCGGATGTGGGTAGACGCTGAGGAGGACGCCAACCGGCACAAAGGAGCAGAGACCATGGCACCGGCGTCCGGGTCACGCTGATCGAGCCCGGCATCACCGACACGCCGTTCTTCGATGAGCCGCCGATGGACGCGCCGCTGCAGGACGACGACGTAGCGAAGGCGGTCATGTTCGCGGTCTCGCAGCCGCCGCACGTGGACGTCAACGAGATCATGCTGCGGCCGACCGCGCAAACCGGCTAGCGCGCCGCCGCATCACTCGAAATGGGCGCCGCCGACCACGGCGGCGGGCTCGCCGCGCGGGCCGCGTCAGCCTTGGTCGGCGTCCGGCAGCACGCTGACGACGCGACCGCGCCAGCCACTCGTGAACTGCACGGTGCCGGCGGCGCGCGCGTAGAGCGTGTCGTCTTTGCCGATGCCCACGCCTGCACCCGGCTTGAAGCGGGTGCCGCGCTGACGCACGATGATCTCGCCGCCGGTGACGGCCTCGCCGGCGAAGGTCTTGACGCCGAGTCGCTGGGCGTTGGAGTCGCGGCCGTTGCGGCTCGAGCCGAGCCCCTTCTTATGAGCCATCTGCAGTCGTCTCCTTGCCCGCGTCGGGCGTCTCGGTGGAAGCGTCAGCCGCTTTGGCTTTGCTCGCTTTGGCGGCGGCTTTCCTCGCTCCGGCGGTGATCTCGGTGACCTCGATCCGCGTCAGCTCCTGGCGGTGGCCGGTTCGCCGTTTGTAGCCGCGCTTGGGCTTGAACTTGAACACGCGCAGCTTCTCGCCGCGGACGTGCTCGACCACCTTGGCGGTGACCTTCACGTTCGCGAGGCCTGCCGCGTCGAACACGGCCTCCTCGGAGCGGTAGAGCATCGGCTCGAGCGCGACGTCGGCGCCCTCCGCTGCGGACAGACGCTCGACGAGCAGGGTCTGTCCTCGCTCAACGCGGTACTGCTTGCCGCCGGTCTTCACGATCGCGTACATGTCTGTGAGGTTCTCGATTTCTGTGGCTTTGCGGCTACGCCCTTGCCGAACGCTCGCCGGCGCGGGTGCTCGCCTACTCTGGAGTGGCCTTGGCCTTGGCAGCCGAACGGCGTCGCCCGCCCCTGCGGCCACGACGCCGAGGTTTGGATTGTAGGCCATCCTCGCCGACCCCGTCCTCGGGTGCGTCGGCGGCATCCAGCGCGCCGGCCGCCGCATCCTGCTCGGGCTCGGAGTCGATCGCGGTCGAGGACTCGCTCAGCCCGGCTTCGCGCCGCGCCTCGGCGTCCTCGCTGTCGACAGGCGCGCGATGGCGGCGGCCGCGGGACTCGCCGCCGCCTGAGGCAGCGCCGGCGCCGGAACGCCGTTTGCCGCGCCCGCCGGCGCGCGAGTCGGTCGGACGGGCGGGCGCGCTGACCACCTCACCGGACTCGTCGAGCAGCAGCGCGCTCGCAGCGGTGCGCCCGACCTGGTCGATGCGCACCATTCGCTTCTCGCCCACGTAGGCGGAGGCGCCGGCGATCGAGATGATGTAGCCGTCGATTTTGGCGACGGCGTCGTCGACGTCGTACATGTGCGGCTCGACGATCTCGACCAGCACCTCGTCTCCCTGCCGGAACGGCAGCGCGCGCTCCTCGACCTGCTCGCGTGTGCCCATGAACGTGATCGCGAAGTGGTCGAGTGTCAGCCCTTCGGAGCCCTCGAACAGGAAGGACTTGCCGGTGTCGGCCTCGAGTGCGTGCAGCACGCGCGAGCCGTGGCCGGTGAACTGGGTGCTCACGCGCGGGTTGATCTGCACGAGGAACGCCTCGTCGTCAGGGTGTTCGATGGCGACGTCGCGCAGCTTGCGCTCGAATTCGATCGCGATCGTCTCCTCTGAGCGGATCACGCCCTCGCCCTCGCATGTCGGGCACGGGCTGCTCATGATCTCGCGTACGCCCTCGGTGACGTTCTGGCGTGTCATCTCGACGAGTCCCAGCTTCGATATCTCTGCGGTGAACGTCTTCGTGCGGTCCTCGTCGAGCGTCTTGCGCAGCGTCTTCATGACGGCGTCGCGGTTGCGCGCCCGCGCCATGTCGATGAAGTCGATGACGATGATGCCGCCGATGTCGCGCAGCCGCAGCTGGTTGACGACCTCCTCTGCGGCCTCGAGGTTCGTCTTGGTGATCGTGTCCTCGAGCCCGGCTCCCTTGCCGCGGCCGATGAAGCTGCCGGAGTTGACGTCGATCACCGTCAGCGCCTCGGCGTAGTCGATGATCAGGTAGCCGCCGCTGGGCAGATCGACGCGCCTGGAGAGCACGCCCT
>Ga0210388_10000196_pt1 | contig 58846 bp, 49 predicted proteins | sample IncBWC19OmetaG_FD_155485 | JGI IMG/M metagenome (GOLD analysis project Ga0210388, IMG submission 155485) | Forest soil microbial communities from Barre Woods Harvard Forest LTER site, Petersham, Massachusetts, United States - Inc-BW-C-19-O ... | reverse complement strand
TACGGATTATGGGCGCGCTCTCCCCGGTGCTCGGGCTCTTTGGCCACCGTCACCCCTGAGAAGCTTGCTTCTCAAGAACTTGACACCAGCGTCGAGGTGCCAGGACCACGCGTCTTTTCCGTCCGCGGTCTGCGCCATTCGTCAAAGGCACCATCCGCGTCCACCGCATCCCGCCCCGCGTTGTTGACGTTGCGCAACGCCCCTTTGGTGGGGCGGGACGGGACGCAATATAGGATAATCAGAATATTCGGTAAAGCAGAATATTTTTGCATGCGGGGCTTGACGGAATGAGGCGGCCAGTCCAGGGGCAAGTCAGGTGATTTGCCCGACAGGCAGTCGGGACGATCCGTTACAGCGTTTCCTGCTTGTGGCCGCATTGCTTGCAGGCGAATTTCACCCGGGTTGCGCCTTTTTCCGCCGAGACGCGGTTCGGTGCGCCGCATTTGCCGCACAACGTCTCGATCCTGGTATTGCCCTGCTTCACCACGATGGGCTTCTTCGCCATGGCTTCGCGGATCAGGCGCTCGGCCTCCTCCCGCATCTGTTCCTTCGACATCCGAACCGCACCTGTGCTGACCGCCGATGGAAGCCTTATAGCACCGGCATCGCGGCTTGCGACCTTTGCCGCCCGTTCCCTGAATTTAAATTTAATCAGGCGGCTCTCGCAGAGTTGAGCAACGGTGACTTCGAAGCCGCTAGCGATTTTCCGGCGCGATAGCCAGCTGCAGGGGGTGTCGCGGCTGGGAGCGATATCTCGGACGGAGAATGGCGATGTTGCGCAAGACGGTTGTGGCGTTGTTGGCGGTTGTGTCGCTCGGCTTGGCTGCGCCAACGATGGCGTTGGCGAGAGGCGGCGGTGGTGGTGGTGGTGGAGGCGGCCATGGCGGCGGCGGTGGCGGCTTTGGCGGTGGCCACGGCGGTGGCTTTGGCGGCGGCGGTTTTCATGCTGGCGCCATGGGCGGTGGCGGCTTCGCCGCAGCAGCCCGCGGCGGCGCGATGGCCGGAGGATTCAGGACTGGCGGCGGTTTCCGCGGTCACGACTTCGGTCATGGTCGCGACTTCGGACATCGTTTCGGATTCGGCGTTGGCGGCTATTACCCGTACGATTATTACGACGACTACGCCTATGACGATCCGTATGCCTATGGCGATTCCTATTATGACAACGGCAGTTGCTATGTGGCTCAGCGCCGCGTGCACACGACGCATGGCTGGCGCATTCAGCCCGTCCAGGTGTGCGGTTGATGAACCATCCTGACGTGATGGCAATCGCGAGCGTTCGGCCGGCGGATTGAGTGCCGCCGGCCTGAAGATGACCTCGACGCACCTTCGCTCGCGCCGGGGTTTCTTCAGATCGCGCGCGCCACCCGTTCCCGCGACGCCGGAATCAGCTCGCGGGCGAATATCCCTGCGGAATGCAGGACTTCCTCTTGCGAGAGGTCGCCGAAGGAAAATTGCGAAATGAAATAGCTGGCGCCGGCCGCCTCCGCCATGGCGCGGACCTGGTCGCGGATGGTCGCGGGCGAACCCGCGATCGCGCCGCCACCGGCGACCATGGTGTCGAAATCCTCCGGCATCCTCGCATAGCGCGGCTGGGTGCCGTGCTTCTTCCACAGCTTCATGAAACTCGCCCAGAACACCGGCCAGGCGCGGCGTCCGAGCGCCATCGCCTCGCCGTCGGTATCGGCCGCGATGACAAAGCGGTTGATGCCGATCAGCGGGATCGCCTCCGGCGAATTCCCGGCCGCCCCCCATTCGGCGCGATAGCGGTCGGTGATCTCGCGGACTTTTGCAACCGGCCCGGCGCAGACGATGTTGATGGCATTCTGCGCCGGCCACGCCGCGCCCTCCGGCACCGGCACGGCATACCAGAGCGGCGGGTGCGGCAACTGCGCCGGTTTCATTTCAACCGGCACGTCCTCGAAGTGATAATATTTGCCGGTGAAATTGACCGAAGGCCGCGTCAGCGCCTGCTTGATGACGTTGTAGGCCTCGACATACATCGCCGGCGCCTGCTCCGGATCGGTGCCGAAATAGGCAAGCTCATGCGGCGACGCGCCGCGGCCGATGCCGACCTCGAGCCGGCCGCGGCTCAGATGATCGAGCATGCAGATTTCTTCGGCGAGCCGCAGCGGATGATGCGCGGGCAACACATAGACCAGCGGCCCGAGCCGAATATTTTTGGTCCGCTGCGCGACCGCGGCGAGGAAGACGCCGGGCGACGGCGTCTGGCTCAGCGGCGTCTGATGATGCTCGCTCATATGGTAGGTGCGGAAGCCGGCTTGGTCGTAAAACTCGATCAGCTTCAGGCGGTGTTCGTATTGCTCGGTGAGGTCGTAGGGGCCGCGGTCGTTTTGGTCGAAGATACCGAACTGCATTGTGTCCCTTCCTCCCGTCATGGCCGGGCTTGACCCGGCCATCCACGTCTTTTCTCGCCGTGTACCTGGTAAGTCGTGGATGCCCGGGTCAAGCCCGGGCATGACGAGTTTTTTATGTATTGGTCTCGATCACGACGTAACTGTCCTCGACATGCACCGGAAACGTCTCCGCGACATACGGCCCCTTCGCCAGCGTCTCGCCGTCCTCGATCACGACCGGATAGGTCCGCACCTTCAGCCGCTTCGGGTCGAACCAGGATTGGCCGGTGCGCATGTCGAATTCCCAGCCGTGCCAGGCGCAGCGCAAGAGTTCGCCGATACGGGAGCGGACGTAGACGCCGGGCTCCGGCGAGGTCAGCCGCGCTACGCAGGCGGCCTGGTCGAGCGGGGCGCCGGCATGCGGGCAGCGGTTCAATAGCGCAAAGAACTCGCCGTTGACATGGAACACGACGATGTCGCGGCCTTCGACGTCGACCACCTTGTTGCCGCCGGGCGGAATCTCGGATGCGCGCGCGACGATGTGACGGGCCATTTTTTCTTGTTCTTGTTCTTGCGGTCAGAGCTTGTAGAGCGCGCGCGCGTTGCCGTTGAAGATCTTCTGCCGCTCGATGTCCGACAGCGGCGTCCGGAAGGCAAAGCGCGGATCGTCGAAATCCCAATGCGGATAGTCCGACGAGAACAGCAAGCGGTCGATGCCGACCCATTCGATCAGCGAGCGCAGATGTTTTGCTTCGTCGGGCTCGTCGATCGGCTGGGTGGTGAACCAGAAATGCTCCTTCACATATTCCGACGGCCGGCGTTTCAAATGCGGCACCTCGCTGCGGAATTTTTCGAAATGCTGGTCCATCCGCCACATGGTCGATGAGATCCAGCCGAAGCCGCCCTCGATGAACACGATCTTCAGTTTCGGAAAACGCTCCGGCACGCCTTCGAGCACGAAACTCGTCAGCGTCGCCGCCATGGTATGCGCGTTCGACTGGTGCTCCTCGGCATAATAGGACGGCCAGCCGCCGCCGGCCGGCGCGTGGCCGCCATAGCCGCCGACGTGGATGCCGAGCGGCAGGCCGAGTTCCTCGCAGCGCGCATAGATCGGCCAGTAGCGATGACGGCCGAGCGGCTCGTTGGCTCGCGGCGAGACGTTGACCTGGACATATTCGCCCAGCTTGGCGCAGCGCTCGATTTCGGCAATCGCCGCCTGCGTGTCGTCCTGGCCCACCAGAATCGACGCCTTCAGACGCGGCTCGCGGTGGGTCCAGTGGGCCAACTGCCACTCGTTGATGGCGCGCTGGATCGCGGCGCCGAAATCGAGATTTTGCTGTGAGAAGATGAAGAGGTCGAGCACCTGCAACAGGCCGAACTCGATGTCGAGCGGATCGAGATGCTGCTTGCGCATGAAGGCCAAATCCGATCCGGGCGGGCCGCCGGTCGGCGGCCAGGCGTCGCGGCGCGCGATCAAGGGCGAGGAGCGCGGATAGGGCGTGGTTCCGATATAGGGCGTGCGCAGATGGTCGCCGTAGGTCTTCATGTGTTCCTGCCAGCGCTTCGACAGGAACGGGTTGAGGTCGGCGCGCGAATGCAGGCTCGGATGCACGTCGCAATCGATGATGCGAAGCCGAGTCTTGGCGGTGACTTCCTGTTCAAGTACCGGGCGGTCGATGACGTCGCTCATGCGGTTCTCCCTGGGATCAGGTCTATGCGGCGAGCTTCAGCCGCGGAAAGGTTTCAAGCGGATTGTCTTCACACATGCGCGAAACGAGACTGGCGGGCAGATGCGGCGGGATCGCGTCGTCGCCGTCGAATTGCCAGTGCGGATAATCGGACGAGAACAAGAACATCTTGTCGGAGCCGATCATGTCGATGATCTCGGCGACGCCCTTGGCGTCGGGCGGGCTGTCGAACGGCTGGGTGGTGAGGCGGAAGTGGTCGCGCATGATGGCGGCCGGCTCGCGGTCGACCCAGGGCACCTCGACGCGCACGCCGCGCCAGGTCTTGTTGGCGCGCCACATGAAGGCCGGCAGCCAGCTGATGCCGGATTCCATCAGCACCACCTTCAGCTCCGGGAATTTCACGAACACGCCCTCATAGATCAGGCTCAGGATCTGCGACTGGAACGCCTGCGCCTCGGCGAGATAATATTCATAGCGATAGGACGGCCAGCCGACCGAACTCGGCGCCTGCCGATACTGGCTGCCGGCGTGAACCGCGATCGGCAGTCTGTGTTTTTCGGCGGCCTGCCAGACCGGCCAGTAATGCCGCCGCCCGAGCAGCATCTCGCCCTGCGCCAGCACCAGCACAGAGACGAAGCGGTGGTCGGCGGCGCGGCGCTCGATCTCCTCGATGGCGAGATCGGGCGCCTGCAGCGGAATCACGATCGAGGCGCGCAGCCGTGAATCCTTGGCGAGCCATTCGGCCGCGATCCAGTCGTTGATCGCCTTGCAGAAGGCGGACGCCATATAGGGATCGTACACGGCCTGCGCGCCGTAGAGCACGTTGCAGATCGCGTGGCTTGAGCCGAGCTGGTCGAACGCCCCGCGCTGGACCATCGCGAGATCGCTGCCGGGCTTGCCATTGGCCGGCCGCCAGTCGGCGCGGCCGGACAGCGGCATGTTGGGCGGATAGCTGGTGAGATCGAGTCCGTCGATCGCCCGGCTCACCACCTGCTCCTTCCAGTGATCGTCGAGATAGGGCAGCAGCGTGGTGCGGGTGCCGCCCACCGCGGGATGGATATCGCAGTCGATCCGCGTCGCCGCCATGCGTGTTCCCTGAAGAGATATCGTTGTTGGCGGCGCGCCGGCGCCGCGACCGTGAATGTGCCGCCGTCGGCGCGTCAACGCAAGGGTTCCACGGCGAAACAGGGCCAAAAAGGCGACCTCCGCCGCCTTGCCAAACCTTAATCTGCATCGATGAACGACACGTTCTGCGGCGCCGACCAAGCCATGAAACTTCGGCTGGAGGCCGCCATGAAACGAATCATTCTCGCTCTCGCATTGGCCGTGAGCGCGGTTGCCGGCGCCCGCGCCGATACCTCAACCTATGTCTGGCAGCGCAAGGAGCCGTGGAACGACGCGATGTTGCAGGCAGCAGCCCAGGTTTGCGATCAGCAATATGGTGTCGTCCAGAACGGCGCGATCACCTCCGCGCCCTACAAGCACTGCATGCTGCAGCAGGGCTGGCGCTATCAGAGCACGGCGCGCGAGAAGAGCTATATCGATCCCGATTCCGGCATGAGCTGCCACAACCAGGGCGGCGCGGCGATCTGCGAGCCGCCGCAGGGCACCGTGAAGTATTTCGACCCCGATCAGGGTTTGTGGTGCACGCGAACCGGTATCGTGTCGGTCTGCTCGAATCTTTGACCTTGCGTTAAGTCGTAGGGTGGGCAAAGGCGCCCCTGAGCGCCGTGCCCACCATGATCACAGAGGCTCGTGGATTTAGTGGTGGGCACGGCGCGAAGAGCGCCTTTGTCCACCCTACACTCTGCTCGAATCCTTGATCGGGCGAAGGTGCTTCCGCCCGTCATGGCCGGGCTTCGTCCCGGCCATCCACGTCTTTCTTGCTCAGGTCCGGCAAAGACGTGGATGCCGGGTACGACGACAGCGGGCGCTACTCGATTGCCGCAGGGCTTGTCTGCGAATGATCAAGTCTGGATACTGAGCGCATTAAGGGCCGATTGAGCCCCTGCCGAATCGGCAAAGGAGCCATCCGGATGGTCAAACTCTTGCGCCTTTTCGCCGTGGCGGCCGCGTTGGCGGCCAGCGCCGCAGCCACGATGGCCACCGCCGATGGACCGCCTCCGGAAGCGCTGGCGGCTGCCGCATCAGGCCTCGGACAAAAGGCGCTCAACGATCCCGCCGCCTTCGACTTCGTGGCATCGCTGACCACCGAGATCGGCCAACGCCTGGCCGGAACCGACGCCCATCGCCGCGCGGTCACGTGGGCCGAGGCCCGGCTGAAAGCGGCGGGCTTCGACAACGTCCATTCCGAGCCGTTCACCCTGCGCGCCTGGATCCGCGGCACCGAGAGCGCCGACATCGTGGCGCCAGTGCCGCAGCATCTCGCCATCACCACGCTCGGCGGCTCGGTCGCGACCGATGCGGAAGGCATCGAGGCGGAGATCGCGCTGTTCCACAGCTACGACGAACTGCTGGCGGCGGCGCCCGGATCGCTCACCGGCAAGATCGCGGTGGTGACCCAGCGCATGGTGCGGGCGCAGGATGGCAGCGGCTACGGCGCCGCCAACGCGATCCGGCGCGCAGGTCCGTCCGAGGCGGCGAAGCGCGGCGCCGTCGCCTATCTCTTGCGCTCGCTCGGCACCGACAGCCACCGTCTGCCGCACACCGGCGCCCTCAACTACATGGACAACGCGCCGCGGATTCCGGCGGCGGCGCTGGCCATTCCGGACGCCGAGCAGCTCGAACGGCTGGCGGCGCTGGGTCCGGTGCGGATCAAGCTGGTGCTGACGCCGACAGTTGCGGACAATGCGCCGTCCTGGAACGTAGTCGGCGAGGTCAGGGGCAGCGAGCGTCCGGATGAGATCGTTCTGATCGGCGGACATCTGGATTCCTGGGACCTCGGCACTGGCGCCACCGACGACGGCGCCGGCGTCGCCATCGCCTTCGGCGCCGCGCGGTTAATCGCCGCCCTGCCGCAGCGCCCCCGCCGCACCATCCGTCTGGTGCTGTTCGGCGCCGAGGAGATGGATTTCAGCGGCGCCGCCTACGCCGGCGCGCACCAGGCTGAAACGGCTGGGATCGTGGTCGCCGGCGAGGCGGATTTCGGCGCGCGCAACGTCTACGCCATCCAGCTTCCGCCCGGCGCCGCCCCCAGCGACTTCGGCCAATTGCTGCAACGGGCGATCGCGCCGCTCGGCGCAATCCTCGATCGCCGGGCGGCGCTAGGCGGCGGCGACGACATCCGCGACCTGCAGAAGGCCGGCGTGCCGGCGATCTCGCTGCGCCAGGATGGAATGGATTATTTCGACATCCACCATACCGCCGACGACACCCTCGACAAGATCGACCCGAGACAGCTCAACCAGGCGGTCGCCGTGTGGTCGGTCTTCACCTATCTTGCCGCGGCATCGGACGTGGATTTCAGGAGCCTCGCGACGCCGGCAAAGTAGCCGGCGTTGTCCAAAGCCCCCTACTCGATCGTCACGCCCGACGCTTTCACCAACGCGCCCCAGCGCGCGTCCTCGGTCTTGAGGAACGCGCCGAACTCGGCAGGACCCAGCGCGCGCGGGATGGCGCCCAGATGCTCGAATTTCTCGACGATGTCGGGCGACTGCGTGATCTTGTTCAGCGCTGCCGCCAGCTGGTCGACCCGCGCCTTCGGGGTCGCAATGGGAACGACAACGCCGAGCCAGGCCGAGAGGTTGATTTCCGGAAAGCCCTGCTCCGCGATCGTCGGCGTATCCGGGAACGCCGGCACGCGCTTGCCGTAGGCGCTCGCGATCAGGCGCATCTTGCCGTCGCGGATGAACGGCTCGGTGACGGGCACCGTATCCATGGCGACGTCGACGAGGCCGCCCATCAGGTCGGTCATCGCCTGCGGGCTGCCGCGATAGGGCACGTGCACGATCTTGATGCCGGCCTGCTGCTTGAACAACTCCATGCCGAGATGCGACAGCGTGCCGTTGCCCGAGGAGGGATTCGACAACTTGCCCGGGTTCGCTTTCGCGTAGGCGATCAGCTCGGGAACCGTCTTCACCGGCAGCGATGGATTGGTCACTAGTAGCAGCGGCAGGTCGGCGACCTGGGCTACGGGCGCGAAATCCCTGAAGATGTCGTAGCTGATCGACTTGTACATATGCGGGTTGACGACCATCGAGGCCAGCGGCGCCAGCACCATGGTGTGCCCATCCGCCGCCGCCTGCGCCAACGAGCCGAGAGCGATGCTGCCGCCCTGACCGGGGCGGTTTTCCACGATCACGTTCTCGCCGAGCAGCGGCGCGAGCCGGTCGGCCAGCAGCCGCGCCACCATGTCGGTGGCCTGGCCCGGCGGAAACCCGATCATGATGCGGGTGACCTCGGCGCTGCGCGCATCGCCGAGCCCCAGTACCAGCAGCGCAATCGCCATCAACAGCTGCCGCATGGCGTTTCCTCCTTGGCTTTCGTTCCGATGCGTTTTTGTGAAACGCTTTTGTTCAAATCGCTTTCGCTGCGCGCAGCCGCGCGATCTCTTCGCCCGAAAGCCCGAGCGCGCCAAACACCTCGTCATTGTGCTGGCCGAGCGCAGGCCCGGTGCGGCGCACCGAGACCGGCGTCTCGGAAAACCGCGGCACAACGCATTGCATGCGGACCTCGCCGAGCTCGTCGTCGGCAACCTTCACGATGGTGCCGCGTTCGACGAAATGCGGATCGGCAAAAATGTCAGCGGCGTCATAGATCGGCGAGAAGCCGACCTGGGCTTTCATCAGGCGGGCGCCGAGTTCGTCGAGCGTCAGGCGGGAGATGGCGTCACCGACGATTTCGTCGATCTCGCGCCAGTTCTTCACCCGCGATGGGTTGTCGGCAAAGCGCGGGTCGGAAACGAGATGCGCCAGATCGAGGGCTGCGCAGAACCTCTCATAAATGCTCTGCGTCGAGGCCGCGATCGAGGCCCATTTGCCGTCGGCGGTCGCGTAGATGTTGCCGGGCGCGGCATACTGGCTGCGGTTGCCGCTCTGGGTGCGCACGGTGCCGAGCTGGTCGTATTCGATGGCGAGGAAGTCGAGCGTGCGCATCATCGCCTCGGTGACCGCGCAATCGATCTCCTGGCCGCGCGCGGTTGGATCGTGCTTCAGCCGGTAGAGTTCGGCGAGGATGCCGATCGCGCCGAACAATCCGCCGACCGCGTCCGAAATGGGGTAGCCGAGATGCAGCGGCGTGCCGCCCTCCTCGCCGCACATTCGCGTAAATCCGCTCATCGCCTCGAACACGCGGGCAAAACCCGGCTTGCGGCGATAGGGCCCGGTCTGGCCAAAACCTGTGACGCGCAGGATGGTCAGCCGCGGGTTGATGCCCTGCAGCCAGTCGCGCGTGATGCCCCATTCGTCGAGCGTGCCGGTGCGGAAATTCTCCACCAGCACGTCGTGTTCGGCGACCAGCCGTCCCAGCAGCGCCTTGCCTTCGGGCTTGCGCAGGTCGAGCGTGATGCCACGCTTGTTGCGGTTGGTGACCTTCCACCACAGCGGCACGCCGTCCTTGTGCGGGGCGAGCCTGCGCAGCGCGTCGCCCTCGCCCGGCATTTCCGCCTTCAGCACCTCGGCGCCGAGGTCGGCGAGCATGGTGGAAGCAAAGGGGCCGGCGACCACGGTGGAAATGTCGAGCACGCGCAGGCCCGCAAGCGGGCCGGTCGGTGCCGATGGTTCGGATGGATTGGGCATTGCCGGATGCTAGCCGCGTCAGCCGCTATGCGATATAGTCATTTCAGATAAATCAGAATTACGCTTTTAGCATATGCGGGAATCGCATGGACATCCGGCAGCTCACCACTTTCGTCGAGGTCGCGGCCAATGGCAGCTACGCCCGGACGGCTGCGATCATCGGCGTCGCGCAATCGGCGCTGAGCCGGCAGATGTCGGCGCTGGAGCGCGGCATCGGCGGAAGGCTGTTTCATCGCACCGGGCGCGGCGTGGTGCTGACCGAGCTCGGCGAGCGCATGCTGCCGCGCGCCCGTGCGCTGGTCGCCGACGCCGCCGCCTGGCAGGAGGCGGCGCGCGGCGAGAGCACCGAGCCGCATGGCGAGGTCACGCTAGGCGCGGTGCCGGTCGCCTCGCGCTCGCTGATCGCGGCGATCGCCGGCGAGTTGCGCAACAGTTTTCCGGGCATCAAGCTGCGCGCGCTGGAAGGCTATAGCGGCCAGGTCGAGGAATGGCTGGCCTCGGGCCGCGTCGAGATCGCGATCTATAACCGCTACCGCCGCGGCCGTGTCGCCAACGCCGAAGCGCTGTCGCGCACCGAGGTGGAGTTGATCCTCCGGCGCGACCACCCGATGGCGCGCCGGCGCGAAGTGGCGGTGCGCTCATTGGCCGAAATCCCGCTGGCGCTGCCGGTCCGCCCCAACAGCCTGACCAGTGTGCTGACGGGACTGGCCGCCTCGCAACATTTCGAGCTCGACGTCCGGATCGAGGCCGGCTCGACACCCCTGATCAAGGACGTGATGCTGGCTTCCGGCCTTGCCACCATCTCGCCTCGCGCCGTGTTTGCGCGCGAGATCTCCAGCGGCGAACTCTGCGCGATCCCGATCGTGCGGCCAAAAATCCTGCAGACCACCTGGATGTCGGTGAGTTCGCATCATCCGCCATCGGAGGCCGCGAACATCGTCGCCCGCCTGATTCGCCAGATGGCGGCGCGCAAGCGCGCGGGGAAGTGAGAAGCGCAAATGCCGGTTCCCGCGGCAGGCGCAGCCTTTTCCCGATGGCCTGCCTCCATAGACAAAAATCACCTCGCCAGTTGAATTTCCGGCCCGGCTGCTCAAATAGGACGACGGCTGGAAAAATCCGTGCAAAGCGGGTGGTGCGCGATGACGAGATATCTCTTGCTTTGCCTGCTGCTGACGGATTTGGCGGGCGCATCCGTCCAGGGCGCCGAACCCTGGCCCGGGAAGCCGGCCTATCTGGTGAAGGTCGGCCTCGCCGGCGACGATCCTGTTCCGCCGGCCGCAACGGCGGACCTGACCAAAGCCTGCGAGGGCGTATCGTTTCTGCGCAGCCTGAAATATGGCGAGAGCGAGCAGAACGTGCTCGACGTCGCCACCAGCGCCGCTGACACAGCCCCGCCGTCTCCGCGTCCGGTGCTGCTGTTCGTGGCCGGCGAAAGTTTTGCCGCCGACAACCCCGCGCCCGATGCGCAGGACCCGATGCGGGACGCGGCGATGTGCTTTGCCGCGCGCAACGGATTGGTCGGCGTGAGCGTGAGCTACCGGCTTGCACCGGCAAATCCCTGGCCGACGGGCGCCAGGGATGTCGCGGCGGCGGCCTCATGGGTGCATGAGAACGCCGACCTGTTCGGCGGCAGCCGCGACGAGATCGTGGCCGTCGGCTACGCGGTCGGCGCGTTTCACGTCGCAAGCCTGCTGGCCCATCCCGAATTTCAGGACACCGATTCCGAGCTCGCCGCCGCGGTGCTGGTGTCCGGCATCTACCACGCCGGCGCCGACGCCACGGCAGCGGAAAAATCCTATTTCGGCGCGGATGCGAACCAATACGACCAGCGATCGGCGTTCCCCGGCATCCTCAACATCGAGACGCCGCTGCTGCTCGCCTGGTCGGCGCAGGATCCGCCGCGCCTCGTCACCGCGGGCGAAGAGCTGAAACATCGCCTGTGCAACTCCGCCACCCATTGTCCGCACACGACGGTGCTGAGGACACGCGAAAGTCTCGCCGATATCTTCGGGGTCGATACATCGGGCGGCGGCCTGGCCGAGCCGACGCTGGAACTGGTGCGCGAAATCGAGACGCGGGGCCTGCCGTAAGCGGTGATCATCGCGTGCTATGACTGCGACCACCGAAATTTTCCCGGCGTGATGCCCAGTATCTGGCGGAAATGACGCGCGAGATGGCTTTGGTCGGAAAAGCCGACGGCGTAGGCAATCTCCGACAACGAGAGCGCGGTGTGAGCCAACATCTCCTGGGCCCGTTCGACCCGCTTCTGGGTGAGATAGGAGTGCGGCGTGAGCCCGGTCGATTGCTTGAATCCCCTGGCGAAATGATGGATCGATAGTCCCGCCACCGCGGCCAGCGTTGCCAGATCCATGCTTTCGCCGAGATGGGCCTCGACATATTCCCGGATCCTGCGAATCGCGCCGGGCGACAAGCCGCCCTGGACCGGCGGCGCCGGCGAATTCTTTTCCGGCGAATAGATCGCCTCGGGGCGCGGGCTGATATGCAGCGCCAGATTCGTTGCGTTGCGCGCGAAGCCCCGGACCGGCGGCGTCACCATAGCGGACCGGCTGTCGTTGCTGCCAGCGATCACCAGTCGCGCGCCGATGCCGGTCCTGTCCCTGCGTCGGAACAGCTCGACGTCCGGTTCGAAGATCGTCCACAGGCTGACGCCCACCTGCAGCCCGCGATCGTCGAGCAGCAGCGAGGTGCGCGCGTGCCGGTTTGCGCCGACGATGCGCTGATGGCCGTCCACGGCGAGCAACATGCCGGATCCGGACCCGGCTTGCGGCGCGATCGCCACGATCCACTCGCGGTGGAAATGCTCGCGAAAAAACCGCTCCTCGATGGCGCGCGCGGAATTTACCGTGAGCGCGCCGGTCAGCGCGTGCGCCCGTTCGGACCGATCGGGATCGATGGCCGATACGTCCAGCACCGCCATCAGCCTGCCGTCGACGCCGAATATCGGCGCGCCGGAGCAGCTCAGGTCGATATGTCGCGATCTGAAGTGCTGGCTGCGATGAACAGTGACGGGGCGCTCCTCGGCGATGCACGTGCCGATACCGTTGGTGCCCTCGATCTCCTCGGACCAGACGCCGCCGAGCCAGGTTCCCCAATATTCGAACCCGTCCGCCTCCACGTCTTCACCGCGATGCTCGACGGCGACACCCGCCGTGTCGCAGAACAGAATGGTATAGCCCGCCTCGCGAACCACCTTGTAGAGCCGGTCGATCTCCTCCTGCGCGCTGAAGATCAGCTTGCCAAGCGGTTCGCGGAGCTCCTTCAGCTCACCGGAGGTCAGGATGCGCGGAGCGCCGCCATCGGCGGGATCGACGCTGGTCGCGGAGCGCCGCCACGAGGTTGAAAGCGGCTCGATGTCTGCGGCAGGCGCCGCTCCCTCCGCCACCGAATAGGCGAATTCGGCGTGCTGCGCGAAAGCGCGGATTGAACTTGTCGGGTGCAGCGACCTTCCCATGACAGCACCGCCAAGATGGACACGTCCCAAGCCAGCCGGACTGTCGCATCCGGCACCGGCGTCAGCATATCGAGCGCGCTCGGAGGTGATGCAACCGATAGGGGCATCGCGACTGCTTGCTCCCGCCCGTTGTGGAGCACGCATTTTAGATTATTCCCCCCGAAACCCCCGCTCAAGAGGAGAGCGGTGCCAGGGTTCCGAGGATGCCGGTCCAGACGGGCTTCGGCCCGGGGGGACCCCCTCAAAAACAGCAAAAGTCTCCGGACCACATCAAACCGCTCCAAGAGGCATCAGGCCATCCATGAGATCATGACATCGTTGCAGGAGTATCCGCGCCGCGACGGCATTGCGGCCAGTACGGTCTGCCAGCAAAGGAGCACGGCAATGGGATACCACTTCCGGGAAGCAGACATTGAACCGCTGCTGTTGATGATCGCTGATCAGATGCATGGGTCGTCACGGCGGAGCGACGATCCGGTCCGACGATCGCCGGCCATCGTCGACCTGATATCGAACATGGCAGCTCTGGCTCGGCTGTCGGCAGAGCCCGCCGAGACCAGGCTCCGCGTTGGACCGCTGGAGCTCGATCTGATCGATCGAACGGCAAAGCGTGGCGACCGACCGATCGATCTGCGGCCGCGTGAATTCCAGCTGCTCAAATACATGATGCAGCGGAGCGGCGAATTGGTGACGCGCGCGGCCCTGTTCAGGGACGTATGGAACTACAAATTCGTTCCGGAATCGAACCTCGTCGATGTTCACATGGGCCGGCTGCGTCGCAAGGTCGACGGGGCAAACGAAACCCCGATGATTTGCAATGTCCGCGGCGCGGGATTCATTTTGGCTTCGACTCAGTAGCGCCTGCACGGCACCATCCCCGCGTGAGCGGCGACTGCGGTCAACGCACCGACATTGGTCGCGTGATTGTTCAGCGTGGAGGTGGCCGGCCGTAGCTGCTAGATCGCACCGGCCTTGCCGGTTGCCTTGTCGGTCAGCGCGACGGTCTCGAAATACTGGATCTTCGGATCGTTGCCATAACGCGCGCGAATGCCGTCGCGCCAGGGGCCGGTGTAGAAGGCCTCGGCGTCGCCTTGCGTTTCCCACATGTAGACGCCGCCGGCGACGCCGCCTTCCCTGTGGCAGATGAATTGCTTGCGGAGGAAACCCTTGGCTTTCAGGAAGTCCGGCGCGATTTTGGTGAAATGCGCGCGGCATTCCTCGAGACCGATCGATGGCGGCAGATCGTAGAGGACAATGGCGGTTATCATCGGCGCTCCTGGATCGGGATTACCTGAATCAGTCCGTCTCCGCTTTCACTGCGTTCAAGCTACGCCGGACACGCTGCGCCATGGCGGTCTCTGCGTGGCTGCGCCACGCGTAGCCCGCCAGGGCGAAGCGTGGTGGGCGCGACAGGGATCGAACCTGTGACCCCCTCGATGTCAACGAGGTGCTCTCCCGCTGAGCTACGCGCCCTAAAGACGTCAATTGACGGGTTGGGTCCGTATATCGGCTCCAAAGCGGGCAGGCAACCCATGGCGTTTTCAAGCGGAGTGGGTACCGGTTCACGTCAAGAAAACGCGTCAAAACAAAAAGCTAGCCTTGGTCCCGGCTTCCATGATGAACCGAATCAGGCCGCCAGCATCTTGTTCACTTCGCTGACCAATTCGCGAAGGTGAACCGGCTTCGACAGCACTTTTGCGTTTTTCGGCGCGTCGGAATCCGAGTTCAGGGCGACTGCGGCAAAGCCGGTGATGAACATGATCTTGATGTCGGGGTCGAGTTCCGAGGCCCGGCGCGCCAGCTCGATGCCGTCCATCTCGGGCATCACGATGTCGGTCAGCAGCATCTCGAACGGCTCCTCGCGCAGCCGCTGATAGGCCGACATGCCGTTGTCGTGGGGGGAGACCTGAAATCCGGCGTTCTCCAGCGCCTTGACCAGGAAGCGGCGCATGTCGTTGTCGTCTTCGGCGAGGAGGATCTTGTGCATGGCTGATCGTCGAATCCGGATTGGAGGATCTGTCCCGCCCACTAAGCCCGACAGAGGGTAAATTTCGGGTGAAAGGGCTCGAGGCCTGGGCGGACGGCTTGCGGCGCTATTTCTGGACCGGAACGGGCGTTAACGCAATGAAGCCGGGCATTTTCGCGCTCTGGATACGTTCCAGTGCGTTTGCGAATTTTTTCACTTGGCAGACCGGTTATGATTACCGACAATATATCTTCATGAAAGCTCCGTTTTTCCGATAGAATCAATCTGTCCGGATCAAACGGATGCCAGGGACGGCGCCCGACGATGACCCAGTTTAATGGCGAGGAGCGGCTTCCGTTCGAGATCGTCGAGCCGGCCGAATGGCGGGCCCCGATCATCTTCAACTCGCCGCATTCCGGCTCGGCCTATCCCAGCGATTTCCTCGACGCCTCGCGGATCGACCTTCCGGCGCTGCGCCGGTCCGAGGATTCGTTCATGGACGAGTTGATCGGAGGCCTCAGCGCGCGCGGCTTCCCGACCGTCCGGGTGAATTTTCCGCGCTCCTATGTCGACGTCAACCGCGAGCCCTACGAGCTCGATCCGCGCATGTTCACCGGGCGGCTGCCGAGTTTCGCCAATACAAGGTCGATGCGGGTGGCCGGCGGGCTCGGCACCATCCCGCGGGTGGTCGGCGACGGCCAGGAGATTTATCGCGAGCGGCTTTCGGTCGACGACGCGCTGGCGCGGATCGAGGCGCTCTACAAGCCCTATCACCGCGCGCTGCGGCGGCTGATCAACAAGACGCATCAGGCGTTCGGCACGGTGGTCGTGGTGGATTGCCACTCGATGCCCTCGATCGGGGTGTCGCGTGACGAGCCGCGGCGGCCGGACGTGGTGATCGGCGACCGTTACGGCACCAGTTGCGCGGCGCTGCTGCCGGACATGGTGGAAGCGACCATGAGCCGGCTCGGCTATTCGGTCGGCCGCAACAAGCCCTATGCCGGCGGCTTCATTACCGAGCATTACGGCAATCCGGCCTCGGGACTGCACACCATCCAGCTCGAACTCAACCGTGCGATCTACATGGACGAACGCCGGCGCGAACGCAGCGCGGGCTTTGCGCGGGTGGCGGCCGATTTCGTAACGCTGGCGGAAGCGCTGGCCGCGGCGCCGCTCGGCGACCTCGGCCCGTTCCAGGCGGCGGCGGAGTAGCGCGCGTTGTATACACGCCAGTCTTTTCGAGGCACGCGTCGGCGCGAAGGCCGAGGATGCCGCCTAAAGAAGAATCATGTCTCAAGAAAAAAGGGCCGCTTGAGTAAACAAGCGGCCCAAGTCTAGGGAGGAAACGCCCAAGGAGGGCAGCGATAGCGCGAGGCGCTACCGCACCGCAACAATATGCGACCGCGCTGCACAAAGCGCAAGAGGTTTTCATGCATATCCAGTGCAAAACCTCATTCGGTCCGGGGGCGGGACAAAAAAGTCACATCTGGATATTTTCTACAGCTATTTCAATATATTAGGATCATACCAGCCCACGGATCGGCGTGATGCGAGAGCCCTTTTGCCCCACCTCTCGAATTCGTGATCGATCTTGTCATCAGAAAATACACGGCTGCGCGCGGTGATTCGGGGGAACGAAAATGCGCCAATGCGGGCGGGATAGATATCGGTTTCCGGTGCGCGATCGGCAGGATTGAGCTAGGCAAGAGCCTTAAAAACTCTCCTCCCCGCGCACCCCTTTCCAAGGAACCGCCGTGACGGTCATCGATTTCACAGCCTTCATCGGCCGGCTTGCGACCTCGTCGGGAGAAACCATCCTGCCGTTCTTCCGGACCTCGCTCTCGATCGACAACAAAAGCACCAGCCATGATTTCGATCCGGTGACGGAAGCCGACCGCGCCGCGGAAGCGGTGATGCGGCGGCTGATCAAGGCCAATTTCCCCCAGCACGGCATCGTCGGGGAGGAATTCGGCAATGAGCGCGAGGACGCCGAATATGTCTGGGTGCTGGACCCGATCGACGGCACCAAATCCTTCATCGCCGGTTTTCCGATCTGGGGCACGCTGATCGCGCTGTTGCACCAGGGCACGCCGGTGTTCGGCATGATGCACCAGCCTTTCATCGGCGAGCGCTTTTCCGGGGACAGCGGCTCGGCGCATTACCGCGGCCCCTCCGGCGAACGCAAACTGGCGGTGCGCCGCTGTGCCTCGCTGAAGGAGGCGACCTCGTTCACGACCAGTCCGCTATTGATGAACGCCGCCGACCGCGCCGCTTTCGGCCGCATCGAGCAGGCGGTGCGGCTGACGCGTTACGGCGGCGACTGCTATTCCTACTGCATGCTGGCGGCGGGCCATCTCGATCTCGTGGTCGAGACCGAACTAAAGCCCTACGACATCGCGGCATTGATACCGATCATCACTGGCGCCGGCGGCGTCGTCACCACCTGGGAAGGCAAGCCGGCGCAGAGCGGCGGCCGCATCGTCGCCGCCGGCGATCCGCGCGTGCATGAGGCGGCGATCAAGCTGCTGAACAGCTAATCGCTAGCGATCGAGCAGCCGGCCGCGCAGTTCATCGAACGGGATCATGACGTGTTCGCGATAGGCCGCCCGCTGCCGCAGCGTGCGATACCAGCGCTCGACCAGCGGCAGATGCGGCCGATCGATCTCGAGTTCGAAGTAACGGTACAGCGAGGTGCCGGCGGTGATGTCGGCGAGCGAAAGTTCCTCGCCCAGCAGGAAGCTCCGGCCCTCGAGCAACCGCTCCAGCTTTTCGAAATCGACGACGCAGCGCGCCAGCGCGGACCGAATCACCGGCCAGTTTCGCTCGTCCTCGGGCGTGCGAAAGAATCCCCAGAACACCCCGATCAGGAAATCCGGCTGCAGCGCGGTCTGCGACCAGTCCATCCAGCCGTCGACGCGCGCCCGCGCCGCCGGATCGTCGGACCAGAAGCGGCCCGCGCCATGGCGGGCGGCGAGATAGCGCAGGATGGCGTGCGATTCCCAGACCGTCGCATCGCCGTCTTGAATGACCGGAACGCGGCCGTGCGGATTCATCGCGAGGTACGCCGGCGCATCGAGCCCGCCGAAATCGCCACCGGCGTCAATATGTTCGTGGGCAAGCCCAAGCTCCCCCACCAGCCACATCACCTTCTGGACGTTGAACGAACTCCGCCTGCCCCAGACCTTCAGCATTTTGTCCCTCTCGGCATTTCGAAATTGCCCGCTATTGTGCCACGGTACGAAAAAAAGCGCGGCCCATCATCGTTCGGGGCGCGCGCAGGGAGGATGGCATGAAGGTTCGGGCGGCGCTTGCATCCGCGTTGTTGCTGCTGTGGCCGGCATTGGGTCAGGCGGAGGATTTTCCAGCCAGGTCGATCCGGCTGATCGTGCCGTTCCCGCCCGGCGGCCCCAACGACATCATCGCCCGCGTGATCGGCCAGCGCATGTCGGAACTGATGAAACAGCCGGTCGTGATCGACAATCGCGGCGGCCAGGGCGGCGTGCTCGGAACCGATGCGGTGGCAAAGGCCAATCCCGACGGCTACACCATCGGCATCGTGAGCGCGGGCGCGCTCGCGATCAGCCCCACCATGGAAAACGTGAACTACGACCCGCTGAAGGATCTGCAGCCGGTCACGCTGGTCGCGAAAGTCCCGGAGATGCTGGTGGTTGCGAGCAACGTTCCCGCCAGCAACATGAAGGAGCTGGTGGCGCTGGCCAAAGCCCAGCCCGGCAAACTCAATTTTGCCTCGACCGGTCCCGGCGGCCTGCCGCATCTTGCCGGCGAACTGTTCAAGCTGAGCGCGAAGATCGACATCGTCCACGTGCCTTATCGGGGCGCCGCGCCCGCCGTCAACGATCTGCTCGGACAGCAGGTTCAGATGACCTTCCTCGATCTGCCCATCCTGCTGCCGCAGATCAAGGCCGGCAGCCTGAAGGCGATCGCGATCGGTTCCCCGCAACGCGCCCCGACCGCGATGGACGTGCCGACGACGGCGGAAGTCGGGATGCCGGAGGTGCTGGCCGAGAATTGGTACGGCATGGTGGCGCCCGGGGCCACGCCGCCGGCCATCATCGCCGCCCTGAACAAAATCGCGACCGAGGCTATACGCGATCCCGCGGTCAAGGAAAAGCTCGCCAGTCAGGGGCTGGAACTGATTGGCGATACGCCAGAGCATTTCCGCAATTTCATCGAAGCCGAATCGGCGAAATGGGCGAAAGTGATAAGAGACGCCCACATCCCGACCGAGAAATAAATTTTTCGACAGCCTCTCCATTTTCGTCATGCCCGGGCATAGCCGTCTGAAGGACGGCGTCGCTTCCGCTCGCCTATGTCCCGGGCATCCACGTCTTTGCTATTGCAACTAAGCAAGACGTGGATGGCCGGGACAAGCCCGGCCATGACGAACGTCGGTTATGACGCGCCTACTGTGCCGCCTTGCGCAGATGCTCCACCAGCAGCTTCGCCGGGCGCGGCAGCGTCTTGAAGCTGCGGGCGCAGATCGCGAGACTTCGGTTGGCCCACGCGTCGCGGATCCGGATCATCGCGATCGGCATCGTCCCGGCGCAGCGCCGCGCCGCGGCTTCCGGAACCACGGCCATGCCGACGCCGGCCGCCACCATCTGGCAGATCGCGTCGAAATCCCGCAGCCGCGCCCGGAACCGCAGCCGCACGCCAAGCCGGGCGGCATGCCTTGCGATGTGGCTCTGAAGCGCGGTGGTACTGGTCAGCCCGACGAAGTCACAGCCGGCGAGCGCCTGGAAGTCGATCTGGCGGCGGCCGGAAAACTCGCCGTGCCGCGGCGCGACCAGCATCAGCCGGTCCTCGCTGAACGCGAACCGCTCCATGTGATCCGGCAGCGCGTGCTCGGCGGCGAAGCCGAGATCGGCGGCGCCGGTTGCGATCGCCGCCGCGATATCGGCGCTCTCGCGCTCCTCGACATCGACGCTGATGTCGGGATGCTCGCGCAAGAATGCCGCCAGCGCCTTCGGCAGATGTTCCGATAGCCCCGAGGTGTTGGCGAGCAGGTACACGCTGGCCTTGGCGCCGCCGGCATAGGCCGCAAGATCGCCGCGCATCGCCTCTACATTGTGGAGGATGATGCGGGCATGCGCGAGCAGGCTTTCGCCTGCCGCGGTCGGCTCGATGCCGCGGCGACCGCGCTTGACGAGTGCTGAGCCAAGCGCGGCTTCCAGGCCCTTGATCCGCGCGCTCGCCGAGGCCAGCGCCAGATGAACGCGGTCCGCGCCGGCGGTGATGCTGCCGCCATCGGCCACCGCGACGAACAGCTGGAGATCGACCAGGTCGAAACGCATGGTGCTTTTCCTCGAGCATGATCCAAAAAGCCGTCATTGCGAGCCAACGGGTCGGCGCAAAGCGCCGCCCGATGACAGGCTCCGCGAAGCAATTCATCGGACAGCGAAAGAAGTGTGGATTGCTTCGTCGCTTCGCTCCTCGCAATGACGGCAACAGCCTTCGTCAAGGCCGAAGGCTTGCTCCGTAACCTCCAGATTGTGCCCTTGGCCGCGATCGGTCAATGTGCCCGACATGTCCGACCCTCTCCTCATTTTCATCGCCGCGGCGTTCCTGCTCGCGGGCTTCATCAAAGGCGTGGTCGGGCTCGGCCTGCCGACGGTGGCGATGGGCCTGCTCGCGGTCACCATGCCGCCATCGCGCGCGCTCGCCATCGTCATCGTGCCCGCCATCGTCACCAATATCTGGCAGACTTTTGCCGGCCCCTACTTTCGCGACATCGTCCGGCGGCTATGGCCGCTGATGATCGGCACGGTGATCGGCATCTGGCTGAACGCAGGCATGCTGACCGGCCCCTATGCGCATTATGGACCGATCGTGCTCGGGGTGATGCTGGTGATCTACGCGATCACGGGCTTGTACAAGTTCAGCTTCAAGGTGGCCCCGCGCGACGAGAAATGGATCGGCGGCCTGGTCGGCGTCGTCACCGGCGTCATTTCCGCCGCCACCGGCGTGCAGGTCATCCCCTCAATGCCGTTCATCCAGGCGATCGGCATGGAAAAGGACGAGATGGTGCAGGCGCTCGGCGTGTTTTTCACGGTCGCCACCGTGGCGCTGGCATTCAATCTCACCAGCGCCGGGCTGCTTGGCGCCGCGACCGCGCTGCCGGGCGCGATCGCCATGGCCTGCTCCTTTGCCGGCATGTTCATAGGGCAATTGGTGCGCTCGCGGATGCAGCCCGAAGCGTTCCGCCGCTGGTTCCTGATCGCGATGATCCTGCTCGGGATCTATCTGGTCGCAAGTGCGGTCTATGGTTCCGTCTCGTCATGACTCCGTCATCATCGGGCCAGCCGACGACGCCGCAGCGGGGCGGTTCTTAAACGTTGGCGTGCCTCAAGATATAATATCAATCTAAGCGGGATTTTTCGCACGCTGCCGGCGCAACTTTCAGCGGCATCTCGCCGCTTCGCGCCGACTTGTCCGGAACCGCGGCAGTGTGTTTTAAATTCATTGGACTTGGTCAGCCGACCGCGTAGCGTGGTATTTGCCGGGTTGGGGACACACGGGACACAGCTGATGGAGAGACGCCTCGCAGCCATTGTGTGCGCTGACGTCGCCGGCTACGCACGCATGATGGGCGCCGACGAGGCCGGCACCCACGCCGCCTTCAAGGCCCATCGAAGCGCGATCTACCCGATCATCCTCAATCACGGCGGCCGGATAGTGAAGAATACCGGCGACGGTTTCCTGCTGGAATTTCCGAGCATCGTCGGCGCCATCGAGGCCGCCACCGCAATGCAGGCGCTGATGGCGGAACGCAACAACCAACTGCCCGCGGACCGGATGATGCTGTTCCGCCTCGGCGTCCACATGGGGGACGTGATCTCCGACGAGGACGAAGTATTCGGCGACGGCGTCAACATCGCGGTGCGTCTCGAAGCAGTCGCGCCTCCCGGCGGCGTCGCGGTCTCGGCCAAGGCCTACCAGGAGGCGGGCAAGCATCTCAGCGTCACCCTGGTCGACGCCGGCAGTCACCGTTTCAAGAACATCGAGGAGACGATCAACGTCTGGAACTGGCAGCCGGGCGGTTCCGACGCCCGCGGCCGCGAGCCGAGGAGCGCATCCAGCCTGCCGGCGCAATACCGGACCGCGATCGTGGGCGTGCTGCCGTTCAGCAATCTCAGCGACAGCGCCGACGAATATTTTTCCGACGGGCTCAGCGAGGATCTGATCTACGCGCTGTCGCTGCAGTCGTTCTTCAGGGTGCTGAGCCGAAGCGCGACTTTCGAGTTCAAGGGCAAGAACCTCGGCGCGCGCCTGATCGCGCGCGAAATCGACGCGACCTATCTGATCCAGGGTTCGGTGCGGCGCGCGGGAAGCAAGCTTCGCGTCACCGCCGAACTGATCGCCGCCGAGAACGGCGAGCAATTGTGGACCGGACGATACGACCGCGACATCGGCGACCTGTTCGCGATGCAGGATGAAATCACCACCCATCTGTGCGCCGCATTGGCGCCGGAAATCTATCGCGCGGAAGCATCCATGCCGGCGCGGTCGTTGGCCACCGACCTGACCGCGTGGGATCGGTTCCTGCGGGGGCTGTCGCACTACTACAAGCCGACCAAGCGAGACTACGAAATCTCGATCGGATTGCTGCGGGAGGCCATCGCGCTCGATCCGGCGCTTTCGATTGCACGCGCCTATCTCGGCACCATGCTGGTGCAGGGGGTGCAGTTCGGCTGGATCAAGAGCACGAGGGAGTTGTGGAGCGAGGCAATGAGCCTGGCGGAAAGCAGTGTCCGACTCGATCCGCGTTCATCGTTCGCATTCGGGCTTTTGGCCTATGTGCAGGCGATGCAGGGCAATTACGACGCCGCCATGAACGCCGCAGGAAAGGCAGTCGAACTCAACCCCTACGACATGGGTGTGCGCGGCGTTCTCGGAGTATGCCATTTCGTCAGCGGCGAGCATCGGGAGGCGATCGAACAGCTTTCCACGGCTTTCCAGCGCGGCAACAGCGACCCCCGATTCCAGTGGCCGGCGCTGAACGCCTTCAGCCATTATCTGCTAGGACAATATGACGCATCATTGTCCTGGGCGCGCGAAGCGCTGTATTTGAATCCCAATCATCTCCAGGTGCTGGCCGTGCGGGCGGCAGCGTTGGCGCAACTCGGACGAACCGAAGATGCGGCCCGGGCGACCGAAGTCCTGATGACGAGCTTTCCGGGATTGACGGTCGAACGGCACTTGAGGAATTTCCGCTGGAAGCTTGCCGCCGACACCGCTCACTATCGCGACGGACTTTTGAAAGCCGGCGTGCCGTCGATTTCCAGCGCCGCCGTCGATTCGGCGTCAAAACAGTACCTCGGCGAGCCGGCGTCCGGGGAGGATTAGCAAGTAGCCGGGCGTTCGGTTGACACCGGCGCGAATTCCGCCAAAACTCCGGCACATCCTGAAGTTGGCGCTGCCGCCGAATTCGCTTTTCGAGCTTCATCCTCTTTATATCGTCGCGAGCGACTTTCATAATCCGGTTTCTTGATTCGATGTTGGTGAGGATTTGCCTTCATGCAAAGTGACAGCGCCGGGACCGGTTCAAGCGGGACGCCCGGACAGATTCCGGTTTCGCCCAACAATCCCTGCCCCTTCCTGCGCGCACTGGTGGCGGGCGGCTTCGTCAGCGGCCACGTCGTGCCGCTGGCCACGCTTTGCCGGATGGTCGAGGCCGCGAGCGGCGAAACGGGGCTGAAGAAAAAGATCGTGGGCATCAAGACCTGCATGGTCGCCCTGATCGCCAATGGTCTCAGTCCGCTGCGCCTGTGGCGGAGCTGGCGTTCGGGAGCCGTGCTGGACGAACTGCGCAACGGTCCGCTCGACAAGCACGGCGTAGGCTCCCGCATCCTCGGCGTCGACGGCCAGGTGAACGAGGCGGAAATCGAACGTCTCGCGGGCTTCGGCCAGCTCTGCAAGGATCCCTGCGGCGGAACCGAGCGCGGGCTGACCTCGCCGGAAATCACGACCTACATGCGAGCGAATTTCGACCGCGCCAAGGATAACCGGCGCTGGTACGACCCGATCTTGATGAAGGGCGAATGGCCGGTCCTGCTCGACATCATGGGCAAGAGCGAAGGCCAGCGACGCTATCTCAGCGCGGCGGAAGTCAGCACGCTGTTCAACGAGCGCCGGCTGCCCGAGCGGATCGTGGAAAGGCTGGCTTCTGCGCCGGCGCCCGCCACGGGGCTCGTGCGCGTGGCCGGCAAGGTCGCGTGGGGCCTGGCTGCGCTGGCCGGCGTCGCCATCGTGTTGCTTGTCGTGGTAGCCGAGTTTCCCAATCAGCTCGGGAAAATCCTTCCGCAGAAGATCGCGGATTTGCTGCCGCCTCCCTTGCCGGACCTTCCCTCGATCACGGAGGCGCATTGGCTCGACCAGAACTGGTCGCTGGAGGACCGGCACTGGTTCCACCATGCAACCCAGGGCACGATGACTTTCCCCGTGCCCTATGACTGGTTTGTGGCGCTGGAACAGCCGGGAATTCACCTGATCACCCGGCCCGGCCTGTTCAAGGACAGCGGCTATCTGGAGCGATTCGGATTCCTGCCAAGCCCAAAGACTATCCATACCGACCAGGCGACCTTGCAGCGCTATGGTTACTACCCGACCGACGCGAAGACCGAGCCGGCGCCTGAGACGGTCACGGGTTTGAAGTTGAAACCAACCCCGGTCGAGAATTTCGACGGCCTGCCGGTCGGTTTCGCGCGGATGAGCGGCGCCAAGAATCCTGCAACCGGTGAGCCCGAACCCGACATGATCGGACTGACCTGCGCGGCCTGCCACACCGGACATATCAACTACAAGGGTGTGAGCGTGCGCTTCGACGGCGGCCCAAGCATGGTCGATCTTTTGAAACTCGAACGCGCGACCGGCCTCGCAATTGCGACCACGCGCTACTTGCCCACCCGGTTCAAGCGCTTCGCGAACCGCGTGCTCGGTCGCAATGCGACTTCGGCACAGCGCGACGAACTCAAGAAAGGCCTGTCGCAGACCTGGGACGTCGTGTTGGGCCAGGTCAAAGCGCTGGAGAAATCGCTCAACGACAAGCACCAGCAGGACACCGAAGAAGGCTATGGACGGCTGGACGCGCTGAACCGGATCGGCAATCAGGTTTTCGCGACCGACATGGCGCTGAGCGGTGTCCCGGGATTCGACAAGAATCTGGTGGCCAGGAACGCGCCGGTGAGTTTTCCGCCGATCTGGACCGTGCCGTGGCTGTTGTGGGCGCAATACGACGCCTCGATCGAACAGCCTTTGATCCGCAACGCCGGCGAGGCGCTCGGGGTTTCGGCGCTGCTCAATTTCTCGCCCGACGCTCCCCGGGACACGCTGTTCCGCTCGTCGGTCGAGACCGCGAACCTCATTCGCATCGAAGACATGCTGCGCGGCGCCAATCCTCCCGGCCCAAATCGGAAGAGTTTTGGCGGGCTGCAATCGCCGAAATGGCCGGCGGCGATATTCCCCAACGATACGGCGTGGAAGATCGATCCGGCGCGGGTCGTGAAGGGCCGAGCGCTCTATGGCGAAATCTGCTTCGAGTGCCACCTCGGGCCGGTCGATGACCCCCTCTTCGACGCGCAATTTCCGGACGAGAGCATCTGGAAGCCGGAGCACTGGGACGAGACCATGGGGCCGGCGCTAAAACCGGTGCAGAAATCTGTGATCGGCATGGGCACGGATCCGGCGCAAGCGGAGGTGCTTGGATTCCGCAAGGTTGCCGTTCCCGGCTTCCTGGACATCCAGCCGGCGCGTGACCTCGGCAAGGCCTGGGGTTGCACATCCATGCCCGATCCCTCGAGCTATTCCTCGACAGACATGCCATATTCGATCGCTCTGATGACGGTTGTCGATCTGGTCGGCCGGAAATGGATGGATGATCTGTCCATGACGAGCGAGGATCAGAAGGCCGTTTGGGGGCCGCGAAAGAATTGTCCCAATGACTGGAAGAACTCCGAATATCCGGCAAAGAGCTCTCCAGCTGACGCGAAGAAACAGCCGGACGACGGAAACCTGTCCTATCGCGCACGCCCGCTGAACGGCGTCTGGGCGACCGCACCCTACCTTCACAATGGTTCGGTCCCCTCGCTCTGGTGGATGTTGATGCCCCAGGCAGAGCGTCCGAAACAATTCTGCATGGGATTCCGCGACTTCGATCCGCAGCAGGTCGGCTTCCACGTCGAGGCCAATGAAGCGCCGAAGTGCAAGACCGGCGAGACCCTGTTCTCGACGGCCGATTCCGGCGGACCGATCCAGGGCAACAGCAATCTCGGCCACTCGCTGGAGGCAAAGCCCGGCGAGGGTGCGCACGAACACAAAAACGGGGTGATCGGGCGACTGCTGAGCGATGAGGAACGCCTCAACCTCATTGAATATCTGAAGACGCTGTGAGGGCCCGCGAAACCTTCGCTTGCGTGCCCTCTCACCCGAACAGCGGCGTGCCGGGCACGAAGGCGTCGAACGCCGCCCAGAATTGGGCGCGGTAGCGGTCCTGCTCCTGCAGGATTTCGTGCTTGGCGCCGGCAATCACGAGATGCGAGCCGGCGCGCAGATGATAGGCGAATTCCTCGATCGCAGGCGTCGAGACGATGGTGTCGTTGGAGGCCGCCAGCATCAGGATCGGCTGGCGGATCTGCGAGGGATAATCGGCGGCGCGAAAGCCGTGCATGGCGCGGGACGCGGTATCGGCCCAGGCCACCGTCGGCGAGCCGATGCCGAGCGTGGGATCCTCCTCCAGGATCGCGGCGTTGCGGGCGTAGCGCACGGGGTCGCTGGTCAGAGGATTGTTGACGAAGGTGTCCGCACCGGTCAGCGCGTCGCTGCCGCCGGGAATGTAGCGGCCGCCCTGGCCGGCCAGCCGCAACACCCGCAACAGCGCGCGCGCCGGAAACGAGGTGCGGTGCCCCGGCAGGTCGATCATCGGCGCCGACAGCACCATGCGGTCGAACCAGCGTTTTCCCGCATGCGCGACCCGCAGCATCACGGCGCCGCCCATCGAATGCGCCAGCGCGAAATGCGGCGGCGGGCAATCCGGCAGCACCACCTGCTGCACGAAGGTCTCGACATCGATCTCGAAGTCGGAGAAATCGCGCACATAGCCCTTGCGCGGATCACGCAGCCGCCGCGACGAATGGCCCTGGCCGCGCCAGTCGATCATCGCCACCGCAAAGCCGCGGTCGCGCAGATCGCGCACGGTCTCGAAATATTTCTCGATCTGCTCGGCGCGGCCGGTGAAGACGCAGACCGTGCCCTTGCGGCCGGCAGGCGGCGCCCAGCGCGCAAACCGCAATTCGGCGCCGTCAGGCGTCTTGATGGTGCCGGTGACGAAATCCTCCGGGACCGGATTGGCGGGGATCGAGACGAGCGTCATGGGCGGCGGACCGGCTAGGAAAAAGGGGCTGGAAATCAAGGGTGGGAACGCGAAAAAAGCAGGCGTTCCCCGCTTCTTGAACGCGTGATCGCCCCTCCCATATCACCATCGTGCAGGCCGCTACCAGCGTTTCGGAAAACCGGACCGCCGGGGCTGCACGAAAGCCCGGCCCGATGGCGGGCGGGTTCATTCAACAGTCGCTCAATGGAGGACTTCACCATGCGTACTTACGATCTCACCCCCTTCTACCGTTCCACCGTCGGCTTCGACCGGCTGTTTTCGCTGCTCGACCGCGCCACCCCCGATGGCAGCCCCGGCTATCCGCCGTACAATATCGAGCGCACCGGCGAGAACGGCTATCGCATCACGGTTGCGGTCTCCGGCTTCGCGCAAAACGAGCTTTCCATCGTCGCCAAGGAAAACACCCTTGTCATCAAGGGCGAGAAAACCGCCAATGAGAATGACAAGCAGGGCGAGGTGCTCTATCGCGGCATCGCCGCGCGCGCCTTCGAACGCGCCTTCCAGCTCGCCGATTTCGTGGCGGTGAAGAACGCTTCGCTCGAGAACGGCCTGCTGCATGTCGATCTCGTCCGCGAGATCCCCGAGGCCAAGAAGCCCCGCAGCATTCCGATTTCCACAGGCACTCAGGCGCCTCAGGTCGAGGCTTCGACCGAAAAGGCCGCCGCGTAAGCTTGCGCTCTGTCGGCGAATACGAAAACGCCCCGTGCAACCGGGGCGTTTTTTTGTAACTATTGTTCGCGTCATTCCGGGGCGAGGCAAAGCCTCGAACCCGGAATCTAGAGGCAACCAGGACGAGATTCCGGGTTCGCGCTTCGCGCGCCCCGGAATGACACTACTAATCCAGCCCCTGCATCTTCGGCATCGGCTGTGTCGGCAGGATTTGCGGCGCGGCGGGCTTCGCCTGACCGACGGTGGCAGCAGGAGCCGGCGGCGCGTCGGCGGGTTTTGCCTGTACCGCCGCCGATTGCTGCGGCGCCGGTTCGGCAGGGGGCGCGGCTGCCAGCGGCTTGACGTCGCCGGCGTGCGGCGGCGCTGGTTTCGGCAGCGGCGGCACGACGGGCGCGCGGCTCGCCAGGTGCGGGATCGGAGCCGGCGGCCGCGGCCCGCCCCGGATCGGGCTTGGCGGCGGCGGAGACCCGGCTGGGCCGTAGACTTCCGGCATATCCCCACGGAAATTGTCGCCCATCCGGTAGGCGGGCATGAAGCGGAGGATTCGCCCGTTGCGGGCGTCGATCACCAGCCGCCCATCCTCGCCGCCGCGGTCGATCACCGCGATCGTGTAGACGAAGCCGCGCTGATGCGGGATTCCGAGCGGCGAAAATCCGTTGTCGCGGAGCACGGAGTAGACTTCCTGCGGCGGCAGCAGGCTCGGCCCGTAGTCGCGCCCGACCGGCCCCGCCTCGGGCATCGCCGCATAGGGCCCCTGGAAGTCGGAGACGACCGCATAGCGCGGCGCGCCGGCACCATAGGGCGCCACGCCCTGTGCATTGGCGGCCGAGGCCACAAAGACCAGGCCGGCTGAGATCATCCATCCTGTGAACTGCTTCATCGCGCCATTGCTCCTGCAACGCCGCCCCTTGGCCTGAAAGCTTCTCGCTCCTCATCCCCACGCGTAACTTCATTGCGGATTCCGGCGGACCTTGGGCCGGATCGCGGCGCGCCCATGTCGCCATCGCGGGCCAAAGCAAGCGACCGGCGACTTTCATGCGCTTGTGTGATAGAAAAAAATTTGGCATGGTCGGAGTTAGGACAGTATCACTGTCTCAATTGTGGGGCGAACCCGGCACAGGGATTGCAACGCAAACAAGGGCGTCGCGGCGCCAAAAGACAGCAGGCAGGGCCGTTCGTCGGGGACGCTGAACGCCCAGGCCTGAATTTAGGAAATCGCGGCTCGCGGAGGACGAGCGGTGGCCCGGTGGGTACCGCAAACGCCCAAGGTGCGCCGCAGGACGCGGTGAGGCTCAGCCTTATTTGAGAGGACTGAAGATGAGCGGGTCGGAGATCGAGCGCGAAACCATCGTGACAGATGCGCTATCGGCGGCCCCGGATTCGAAACCGGAGCAAGGCGCGCGCGAATTCAGCTGGCGGCCGCCGGCGGAAGGTCTTTACGACCCCTCGCTGGAAAAGGATTCCTGCGGCGTCGGCTTCATCGCCAACATCAAGGGCAAGAAGTCGCATCGGATCGTCTCCGACGCGCTCAGCATTCTCTGCAACCTCGAGCATCGCGGCGCGGTCGGCGCCGATCCGCGCGCCGGCGACGGCGCCGGCATCCTGGTGCAGATTCCGCACGCCTTCTTCGAGCGCAAGGCCGCCGAGATCGGCTTCCAGCTGCCGAAGCCCGGCGAATACGCGGTCGGCGCGCTGTTCATGCCGAGGGAGACGGCCTGGCGCAAGGTCATCAAGAGCATCATCGCCGACCAGATCAAGGCCGAAGGCCTGATGCTGCTCGGCTGGCGCGACGTGCCATCCGACAATTCCTCGCTCGGCGCGACCGTCAAGCCGACCGAGCCCGCGCACATGCAGGTGTTCATCGGCCGCAACGGCGCGGTGAAGACCGACGACGAGTTCGAGCGCAAGCTCTATATCCTGCGCAAATCGATCTCGCAGGCGATCTACCAGCGTCGCGACCGCGGCCTTGCCGGCTATTACCCGGTGTCGCTGTCGTGCCGCACCGTGGTCTACAAGGGCATGTTCCTCGCCGACCAGCTCGGCAAGTATTATCCCGACCTCTCGGAACCGGATTTCGAGAGCGCGCTGGCGCTGGTGCATCAGCGGTTCTCGACCAACACCTTCCCGGCCTGGTCGCTGGCGCATCCCTACCGGATGATCGCCCACAATGGCGAGATCAACACGCTGCGCGGCAACGTCAACTGGATGGCAGCGCGCCAGGCCTCGGTGCATTCGGAGCTCTACGGCAAGGACATCTCGAGGCTGTGGCCGATCTCCTATGAGGGACAGAGCGACACCGCCTGCTTCGACAACGGCCTCGAATTCCTGGTGCAGGGCGGCTACTCGCTGCCGCATGCCGTGATGATGATGATTCCGGAAGCCTGGTCCGGCAATCCGCTGATGGATGAAGAGCGCCGCGCGTTTTATGAATATCACGCCGCGATCATGGAGCCGTGGGACGGCCCCGCCGCGATCGCCTTCACCGACGGCCGCCAGATCGGCGCTACCCTCGACCGCAACGGCTTGCGCCCGGCGCGCTATCTCGTCACCTCCGACGACCGCATCGTGATGGCGTCGGAAATGGGTGTGCTGAAGATCCCCGAGGAGCACATCATCACCAAGTGGCGGCTGCAGCCCGGCAAGATGCTGCTGGTCGACCTCGAACAGGGCCGTCTCATTCCCGACGACGAGATCAAGGCGCAGCTTTCGAAGAGCCATCCCTATCGCGAGTGGCTCGACCGCACCCAGATCGTGCTGGAAGAATTGCCTGACGCCCCCACCAAGGGCATGCGTTCCAATCTGCCGCTGCTGGATCGGCAGCAGGCGTTCGGCTATTCGCAGGAAGACATCAACATCCTGATGACGCCGATGGCCTCCACCGGCGAAGAAGCCAACGGCTCGATGGGCAACGACACGCCGATCTCGGCGCTGTCGGACAAGCCGAAGCCGCTGTTCACCTATTTCAAGCAGAATTTCGCGCAGGTCACCAATCCGCCGATCGATCCGATCCGCGAGGAACTGGTGATGAGCCTGGTCTCGATCATCGGGCCGCGGCCGAACCTGTTCGACCTGCAGGGCGCGGCCGGCAACAAGCGGCTCGAAGTGCGCCAGCCGATCCTGACCGACGCGGACCTTGAGAAGATTCGCTCGATCTCTGACATCGCCGACACCCATTTCAAGTCGCGCACGCTCGACACCACCTTCCATGCCGGCCTCGGCGCGGCGGGACTGGAACAGGTGCTCGACGAACTCTGCGCGCGCGCCGAGGCCGCGGTGCGCGAGGGTATCAACATTATCATCCTGTCCGACCGCATGGCGGGCTCGGACCGGATTCCGATTCCCTCGCTGCTCGCCTGCGCCGCCGTGCATCATCATCTGATCCGCACCGGATTGCGGACGTCCGTAGGCATGGTCGTCGAATCCGGTGAGCCGCGCGAGGTGCATCACTTCGCCTGCCTTGCCGGCTACGGCGCCGAAGCGATCAATCCCTACCTGGCGTTCGAGACCATCATCGCGATGAAGGAGCGGCTGCCGGCGGCGCTCGACGATTACGAGATCGTCAAGCGCTACATCAAGTCGATCGGCAAGGGCCTCTTGAAGGTGATGTCGAAGATGGGGATCTCGACCTACCAGTCCTATTGCGGCGCGCAGATTTTCGACGCGGTCGGGCTGAAGGCGGATTTCGTCTCGAAATATTTTGTCGGCACCCACACCCGCATCGAGGGCGTGGGATTGGCCGAAATCGCCGAGGAAACCGCGCGCCGCCATGCCGATGCGTTCGGCGACGCCCCGGTCTACAAGAACGCGCTCGACGTCGGCGGCGAATATGCCTATCGCACCCGCGGCGAGGACCATGCATGGACCGCCGAGTCGGTCTCGACGCTGCAGCATGCCGTGCGCGGCAATTCGCTGGAGCGCTACCGGGCGTTCGCAAAGATCCTCAACGAGCAGTCCGAGCGGCTGCTCACCCTGCGCGGCCTGTTCAAGATCAAGACCGCCGAGGACGAGAAGCGCAAGCCCGTCAAGCTGGACGACGTCGAGCCGGCCAAGGACATCGTCAAGCGCTTCGCCACCGGCGCGATGAGTTTCGGCTCGATCTCGCGCGAGGCGCATACCACGCTGGCGATCGCGATGAACCGTATCGGCGGCAAGTCCAACACCGGCGAGGGCGGCGAGGAGAGCGACCGCTTCAAGCCGCTGCCGAACGGGGACAGCATGCGTTCGGCGATCAAGCAGGTCGCCTCGGGCCGCTTCGGCGTCACCACCGAATACCTCGTCAACGCCGACATGATGCAGATCAAGATGGCGCAGGGTGCGAAACCCGGCGAAGGCGGCCAATTGCCCGGCCACAAGGTTGACGCCACCATTGCGAAAGTGCGGCATTCGACGCCCGGCGTCGGCCTGATCTCGCCGCCGCCGCATCACGACATCTATTCGATCGAGGATCTGGCGCAGCTGATCTACGACCTCAAGAACGTCAATCCGGAGGGCCAGGTTTCGGTCAAGCTCGTCTCCGAAATCGGAGTCGGCACGGTGGCCGCGGGCGTCGCAAAAGCGCGCGCCGACCACGTCACCATCGCAGGATTCGAGGGCGGCACCGGCGCCTCGCCGCTCACCTCGATCAAGCATGCCGGTTCGCCCTGGGAAATCGGGTTGGCCGAAACCCACCAGACGCTGGTGCGCGAGCGGCTGCGCAGCCGCATCGTGGTGCAGGTCGACGGCGGCTTCCGCACCGGACGCGACGTCGTGATCGGCGCGCTGCTCGGCGCCGACGAGTTCGGCTTCGCCACCGCGCCACTGATTGCGGCCGGCTGCATCATGATGCGCAAGTGCCATCTCAACACCTGCCCCGTGGGAGTCGCGACCCAGGACCCGGTGCTGCGCAAGCGCTTTACCGGCCAGCCCGAGCATGTCATCAACTACTTCTTCTTCGTCGCCGAAGAAGTCCGCGAGATCATGGCTCAACTCGGCTACCGCACCTTCAACGAGATGATCGGCCAGACCCAGATGCTCGACCAGTCCACGCTGGTGGCGCACTGGAAGGCCAAGGGACTCGATTTCTCAAAATTGTTCGTGCGCCAGAAGGAAGAAAAGGGCCAGAAGATCTATCATTCGCAGGGCCAGAACCATCATCTGGAGGCCGTACTCGACCGCCGGCTGATCGAGAAGGCGCAAGCCTCGCTCGACCGCGGCGCGCCGGTAAAAATCGAGACGGAGATCAACAACACCGACCGCTCTGCGGGTGCGATGCTCTCGGGCAACGTGGCGAAGATCTACGGCCACGCCGGCCTGCCCCACGACACCATCCAGGTCGCCTTCAAGGGCACCGCGGGACAGGCGTTCGGCGCATGGCTCGCGCGCGGCGTCACCTTCGACCTCGAAGGCGAAGCCAACGACTATGTCGGCAAGGGACTGTCCGGCGGCCGCATCATCGTCAAGCCGCCGCGCCATTCCGCGATCGTGCCGGAGCAGTCGATCATCGTCGGCAACACCGTGATGTACGGCGCGATCGAGGGCGAATGCTATTTCCGCGGCATCGCCGGCGAACGTTTCGCGGTGCGCAACTCCGGCGCGGTGGCCGTGGTCGAGGGCGCCGGCGATCATTGCTGCGAATACATGACCGGCGGCATCGTGGTGGTGCTCGGCAAGACCGGACGCAATTTTGCCGCCGGCATGTCGGGCGGCGTCGCCTATGTGCTGGACGAGGCCGGCGACTTCCCGAAACTCTGCAACATGGCGATGGTCGAACTCGAGCCGGTGCTGTCGGAAGAGATGATCAACGAGAACGCCTACCATGCGCTGGGCGACCTCGAAGCCCATGGCCGGGTCGACGTGTTCGAGAACCTCTTGGAATCCGATATCGAGCGGCTGCACATCCTGATCACCCGCCATGCCAGGCTGACGGGATCGAAGCGCGCCGCCGATATCCTGGCCGATTGGAGAAAATACCTGCCGAAATTCCGCAAGGTGATGCCGGTGGAATACCGCCGCGCGCTGAGGGAATTGAAGGCCAACGCCGACGCCGAGCCGAAGATCGCGATCGGAGCGTGAGAGGAAATGCGTCATCCTGAGGTGCGAGCCGTCTTCGGCGAGCCTCGAAGGATGACACGGAATACCTGTGGCCGATCCTTCGAGGCGCGCAAGGGCGCGCACCTCAGGATGACGAGAGAGAGTAGGCGTCATTGCGGGGCGCGCGTGAGCCGCGAACCCGGAATCTCGCAAATCAATATCGAGATTCCGGGTCTGCGCCTGCGGCGCATCCCGGAATGACGTAACAGACGAGGCAGCGGTTCAGAGGCTTAAGGGTTAATGGGCAAGATTACAGGTTTTCTGGAGATCGACCGGCACGATCGCAAATACGCGCCCGTCCCCGAGCGCATCAGGAATTTTCGCGAGTTCGTCATTCCGCTCAGCGAAAAGGACACGCGCGACCAGGCCGCGCGCTGCATGAACTGCGGTATCCCCTATTGCCACGGCACCGGCGCGGTGGCGCCGGGCACGCCGGGCTGCCCGGTCAACAACCAGATTCCGGATTTCAACGATCTGGTCTACCAGGGCAGTTGGGAAGAAGCTTCGCGCAACCTGCACTCCACCAACAATTTTCCGGAGTTCACAGGCCGCATCTGCCCGGCGCCGTGCGAGGCCTCCTGCACGCTCAACATCGACGACAACCCCGTCACCATCAAGACAATAGAATGCGCCATCGTCGACCGCGCCTGGGACAATGGCTGGATCAAGCCGGAAGTCCCCTCCGCCAAAACCGGCAAGAAGGTCGCGGTGGTCGGCTCCGGCCCGGCGGGGATGGCTTGCGCGCAGCAGCTCGCGCGCGCCGGCCACGACGTGCATCTGTTCGAGCGCTGGGCCAAGGCCGGCGGCCTGCTGCGCTACGGCATTCCCGATTTCAAGATGGAGAAGCACGTCATCGACCGCCGCGTCGCGCAGATGGAGGCCGAGGGCGTCACCTTCCATTACGGCAGCCCGGTCGGCGGCACCGCGCCCGGCGCGATCGATCCGCGTGAGATGCTCAACGAATATGACGCGCTGGCGCTGACCGGCGGCGCCGAGGCGCCGCGCGATCTGCCGATCCCCGGCCGCGACCTCGCCGGCATCCACTTCGCGATGGATTTCCTTCCGCAGCAGAACCGCCGCGTCTCCAACGAGCCGCTGGGCGGGGTGCCGGACATCCTCGCCGGCGACAGGCATGTGGTCGTGATCGGCGGCGGCGACACCGGCTCGGACTGCATCGGCACCTCGTTCCGGCAAGGCGCCAAGTCAGTGACCCAGCTCGAAATCATGCCGGCGCCGCCCGAGCATGAGAACAAGGGCCTGACCTGGCCGAACTGGCCGCTCAAGATGCGCACCTCCTCGAGCCAGGCCGAAGGCGCCAAGCGCGAATACGCCGTGCTGACGCAGCGCTTCTCAGGGGAAGACGGCAAGGTCGCCAAGCTGCATTGCGTGCAGGTCGACGAAAAGTTCAAGCCGATCCCGGGCACCGAATTCGAACTCGACGCGCAGCTGGTGCTGCTCGCCATGGGTTTCGTCCATCCGGTGCATGAGGGCCTGTTGAAGACGCTCGGCGTCGAGCTCGACCAGCGCGGCAACGTCCGCGCCAACACCTCGGAGTACCAGACCTCGCGCCCCAACGTGTTCTCCGCCGGCGACATGCGCCGCGGCCAGTCATTGGTGGTGTGGGCGATCCGCGAGGGAAGGCTGTGCGCGCGCGCGATCGACCAGTTCCTGATGGGCACGACGAACTTGCCGCGGTGACCACTCGTCATTGCCGGGGCTTGACCCGGCAATCCATCTCCCTTCGCAAGACTCTTGTGAAGAAAGATGGATACGCGGGTCAAGCCCGCGTATGACGGCGGTGGTTCACAACTGAGACCGCCGCGCAGCAATCCACCCCTACCTATCCAGCCACACATCCTCGAACCGCAGGGCATTGTACTGGCTGTTGTCGTGCGGGGTGTAACCCCTGACATAGGGCTGCCAGCAATTGACCGCGACGCTGGAGAGGACGACCGGACGGGCCGCGTCGTCGACCAGGATGCGCTCGATCTCCCAGACGATCTGCCTGCGCTTGTCCCTGTCGAGTTCGCGCGATTGCGCCGCCAGCAGCCTGTCCACCTCGGGGTTGCAGTACTGCGTGTAGTTGCGCTCCGACTTGCATGAATAATTCTCGACCAGATTGCCGTCGGGATCGTCGACGCTGACGCCGGTCACGTTCAGCCCGATGGTGTAGTCCTTGCGCGCCAGCCGCGCGTACCATTGCGGCGTTTCCAGGATGTCCAGTTCGCCCGAGATGTAGATCTTCTTCAGCTGGTCGGCGAGGATCACCGCCGGCTCGCGGTAGGTCGGCAGGTTCCGGGTCTGGATCTTGATGACAAGCGGTTTCGCATCGCTGTAGCCGAGTTTTTGCATGATACCCTGCGCCTGCGCGATGTTCTGAGCCGTGTCGGGACCATAGCCCGCAAGCTGCGACACCATCTCCGGCGGCATGCCCCATTCGCCGACCGGTTTTGGCAGCATGGCCCCGCCTATCAGCGCCTTGCCCTCCATCAGGATCGTGTTGAACGGCTTACGATCGATCGCGAGCGACATGGCTTTGCGGATATCCGGATTGTCGAACGGCGGATTGACGCGGTTGACCAACAAGTTGATCTGCGTTCCCGTCGGCACCATCTCGCAGATCGCGTTCGGCGCCTGCGCCTTGATGTCCTTCATCAAGGGCACGCTCACGTCAGAAGGGAAGGTGATGTCGAATTCACCGGTCTCGAAACCCAGTAGCCGCGTGGCACGGCTGTCGACCACGCGGAACGTGATCTCGTCGAGATAGGGACGGTCTTTTTTCCAGTAGTCGGGATTGCGCACCAGCCTGATCGAGGCGCCGCGGTTGAATTCGACCAGTTTGAACGGTCCGGTGCCGACCGGCTTCGTGCGCATCACAGCCTGCGGCACATGGCAGGGATAGACGGCGGAGAACGAGCTTGCGAGCAGTACCGGCAGGCTCGGCTGCGGCTCGCTCAATTCGAAGGTCGCCTCATAGTCGCCGTTGATGCTGACGTCCTGCAATTTCGAGTACCAGACTTTTCGCGGGTTGCGATGAAAATCCTGCGTTCCGCTTTTGCCGATCAGCATCCGCCAGGTGCATTGCACATCCTTAGCGGTGAACGGCATGCCGTCATGCCATTTCACGCCTGGCCTGAGCTTGAAGGTCAGCTTGGTGTTGGTGGAATCCCACGACCAGCTTTCCGCCAGATCCGGGATCACGGTATCGATGCTCTCGTGCGGCTTGGCGGGATCGAACATCACGAGATTGTTGAACACGGCCGAGAACGGCGTCACCGAGGCGATGGTCGATTCCTCCAGCAGCGAGGTGCTCGGCGGATTGTCGTTGTGATAGAGTTTTAGCGTGCCGCCCGGTTTCTGCGCGGCGGCGGGAGTTGCGAGAGCGATGGCCAGTGCGATGACGCAGGCCGTGGACAACCTGTTGGCGCGCATGCTGGCCTCCCCATAAGCTTTTTGTTTTTGTATAGAACTGCCGGGAGTGGGGTGCAATGTGCCACCACTTCGCATGTTGTCATACGCGGGCTTGACCCGCGTATCCATCGCTCTTCACAGGAAGCGCTTTTCGAAGACGATGGATTGCCGGGTCAAGCCCGGCAATGACGGGACGTTAGTTCTGCAACCTTACGCCCAGCATCACCACCGTTGACTGCGAACTCGACAGCGGAATGTTGGAGTCGAGAATGTCGTGCCGCAGCGTGCCCTTGATCCAGAGGTTTTGGGTCATCTTGTAGATCAGGTCGCCCTCGACCGAGTAGGTCTTGTCGTTGCGACCAAAGCCCTGGTAGTCGAGGGTGCCGTAGGTGAACTTGCCGATCGCCGTCAGCCAGCGCCGGAAGTCGTGATCGGCCTCGATCGTGTAGGTGTGCACCAGCACGCCGGACGCGCCGGGCAGCGTGGTCTCGGCGATCTGGGTGTCGGAGTAGAATTTGGCGGTGGTCAGCGGCGTCGCGTTCCAGGTCAGCGAGGCCGAGGTCAAGAGGCCCTGCAGGCGGTCGAGCCGCGGATCGACATAGTCGCGCGCGGCGTAGCCGATCGAGATCTGGCCGATCAACAGCCGGGTGAATTCGAACGACGTGCCGGCCTTGGCATAGCCGCCGTCGGAATCGCGCTCGTAGCCGTTGCGGTCGAATTGCAAATCGTGCACGCGGGTGTCGCCCTCGACCTCGACGAAGGGTTTTATGGCCGGCGTCAGCTCGTAGGAGACGCGCCCCACTCCGCCATATTGGTTGAAATTGCGGTCGTCGTTGCTGGCGGTCGAGCCGTCGGTCAGGGTCGAGTTGCCATAGGCGGTGCGGTCGACCGTGCCGCCAGCGGAAACCTGCAGGCGGTTGAATCTCTGGTCGAAGCCCAGGGTGGTGCCGACCGTGGTGTAGATGGGATACGACGCCAGTCCGGCCTGGATGTTTGGGCTGCCGGGATTGTCGGTGGCGACCCCCAGCCGCAGCTGCGCAGTGATGTCGGTATCCCTGGAGACATCGAGACGGCCATCGACATGGCCGACGAAATCCGGGCGCTGGACATTGGTCGGCGCCGGCGAGACGCCGCCGTCGACGGTTGCCGGCAGGTTGCCGCCATAGCCGGTGAAGGAGCCGCGCAGATCGGCGACCAGCGCGTGGCGGTCCCAGTCGGAGACGGCGAGAAACTCCGGCGCTACGACATAGAACGGCAGGCCATGTTGTTCGGGAAGCCGGCCGGGATTGCTGTCGTAGCCGCCGGACAGTTCGACCGCGGATTTGACCAGAAAGCTGCCGGCATAATCGCCGACCGCGCCGAACGGATCGTCGTCGACCTTGAGCCGCTTGCGCGGCGGCTGGCCGTCCGCCGTGCCGGCCATCGACGGCGGGATCGGCGGCTTGTTGGCGGTCTCCGACGGGGGGATCGCCAGCCGCACCCGGCCGTTCGAAATCGCAGGGTTCGTCGCAGCCGTCGGCGCCGGCGTGCCGGGACCCGGCGACGGTTTCGGCTTGGGCTGGCCCGGATAGAGCTTTGGCTTCTTGCGCGTGCGGTTCAGCGAATCGAAGCCGGTGTCGGCGGCGCCATTGGCGGGCGGCAGGCCATAGGTGGGGATCTGGCCGATCCGCGACGGCGCCGGCTTGTCGTTGTCGCGCAGCCCGGTGGCATCGGTCGGGTCGGTGGGATCGGCGGCGTTGTCGCCCGCTTTACGCAGCGGCAAATCCTGCGGCAGAATAGAGCTCGCGCGGACGGGGCGGAACATGTCCGGCGTCAGGGTCTGGGCCTGGGTGCGGCTGGATGCGAAGGCGATCAGCGCGAGGCACGGCAAGGCTGCGCGCCAAACCTTCACGCGCCCGCTCCGGCCCCTTGCTGGACCCGCCATCACAATGAAAATACTCCAGCGAATTCATACGCTTGACGATCGGGTTCCACCCACGCGACGAGACGGAGCGAAAAACGTCGTTAATGGAGTTAAAACAATTATGGTTAATGACCCGTTGAGAACGCCCCGCCGCCGCGTCGCATCGCAAAACCGGCCGTGCTAAGGAGGGGCCGCGGCGAAAAACAGCTTTCCCCGCCTTGCGGGAAACCTTCATGGCCAAGTCTAGTCCGCTGATGACATCCTCATCCGCATCAGAAGCGAACGCCGCCGTCCAATCCGCGCTGCGTACCCTGGAGGCCGGCGGCAGCGGCATCAGCGCGATCGCGGCCGCCCTGCAGGGCCCGCTCGGGCCGGCATTTGCCGAAGCCGTCGATACCATCCGCAAGGCCAAGGGCCGCGTCATCGTCACCGGGCTCGGCAAATCAGGCCATGTCGCGCGCAAGATCGCGGCGACGCTGGCCTCTACCGGCACGCCCGCCTTCTTCGTGCATGCGGCGGAAGCCAGCCACGGCGATCTCGGCATGATCACGCCCGACGACGTCATCATCGCGCTGTCGTGGTCCGGCGAGCAGCCGGAGATGAAGAACCTCGTGAGCTATGCCAGGCGTTTTGCGATCCCGATGATCGCGGTGACGTCGAACGCGGCCTCCCCGCTCGGCGAAGCCGCCCAAATCGTGCTGGAGCTGCCGAAGGCGCGCGAGGCCTGTCCGCACAATCTGGCGCCGACCACCTCGTCCTTGATGCAGGCCGCGATCGGCGACGCGCTCGCCATTGCGCTGCTCGAAGGCCGCGGTTTTACCGCGCTCGAGTTCGCCAATTTCCATCCCGGCGGCAAGCTCGGCGCGATGCTGAAATTCGTCCGCGACATCATGCACACCGGCGATGCGATGCCCATCAAACCGCTCGGCACCAGAATGTCGGACGCACTGGTGGAGATGTCGGCCAAGGGATTCGGCTGCGTCTGCATCGTCGATCGCGCCGGCGAGATCGCCGGCATCATCACCGACGGCGACTTGCGCCGCCACATGCGGCCCGACCTGATGACGGCCCTGGTCGAGGAGGTGATGACGAAGAATCCCAAGACCATCGCGCCGGGCATGCTCGCCACCGAGATCATGCGCGAGAGCGTCGATTCCTCGCGACCCGCGGTGTCGGTGCTGATCGTCGCTGAAGGCAGCAAGCCGGTCGGCATCGTCCATGTCCACGACGTGCTGCGGGCGGGCGTGGCGTAGGGCGCGGTCCTTCCGCCGTCATTGCGAGCGCAGCGAAGCAATCCATCGCGCCGCAAGGAAGTATGGATTGCTTCGCTGCGCTCGCAATGACGGTCACGTCGGAAACCGCGCCGCCGTCGCCTCCAGCGGCAGGTCGAGCCCGTTCGCCAGATACGACACGGTGCGATAGAAGCCGCAGAGCAGGATGATTTCGAAAATCTTCGCCTCGTCGTAATGCGCCGACAGCGTCTTGAATTCGGCGTCGCTGAGCGTGGCGCGGGCGTGCAGCGCGTCGACGGTCGCGATCAGCGCCTGTTCGGCCGCCGACCAGCATGATGCGTCGGCCGCGCCCTTTACCGTGGCGCGGACCTGCTCCTCGGTCAGCTGCGCGGCGGCGGCGAAGGCCCTGACATGCACGCCCCATTCGTACTCGCAACCGGTCCGCGCGCAGGTGCGGTCGATCACGATCTCGCGCTCGCGCAAGCTGAGCGGCCCACGATCGAGCAGGCTGCCGGCGCGGAATTTCTCCCATGCCCGCGCGTTGCCGGCCATGACGCGAAACAGCACCAGCGGCGGCGCGCCGCGCATGATGCGGTCGAACTGCTCCCGGATGTCAGGGGCATAAGGCGGCTCCAGCGGCGCGATGCGTGACATGACGGACTCCCGTGCTACAATATACGTAGCGTCACGCTACATTATCTGTAGCACGCTTGCCAATGGGAACTTCGATGCCGAAAAGGATACCAGCCGTGAAAAAACGCGCCGTGCGCGGCTCGAAAACCGGCCGCCCGATCATGGTGCTGCTCGACCTCCTGGGCCGGCGCTGGTCCTTGCGCATCCTGTGGGAACTGCGAGGCGAGCCGCTGACCTCGCGGCGCTTGCGCGCGGCCTGCGACGAGGCTTCGCCGACCGTGCTGCAGGCGCGGCTGTCGGAACTGCGCGAGGCGGGTTTTGTCGAGCTGCATCCCTCCGGCGGCTATGGCCTGACGGCGACAGGCCGGGAATTGGAAGACACCTTCCTGCCGCTGCATCGTTTTGCCGAACGCTGGAGCAAGCGGTGACGAGCAAGCGACGACGGCTGCTTCTTCCCCCTCGCCCCGCCCTTGCGGGGAGAGGGTTGGGGTGAGGGGCTGTCTCGACATCGGGACTCGCGGAGAGTCCCCCTCACCCGGCGCTGCGCGCCGACCTCTCCCCGCAAGCGGGGCGAGGTGAATCGAACGCTCGCCGCTTCGCAATTATGCCGCCGCCACCGTCAGGCTGGCGCCGTCGGCCTGCACGATCTTGACCCGGCTGCCGGCCGGCGTGTCGGGGCCGGCGACGCGCCAGACGGTGTCGTCGATCTTGACCGTCCCGGAGCCGTCGATGATCGGCCGCTCCAGCGTGAACACGCGGCCGACCAACGCGTCGGCGCGCCGGTTGAGGAACGGATTGCTTCGGCTGACCGCGCTGCTGCTTCGCGCGATGCGCCGCCACAGCGGCACCGCGCAGGCTGCGAAAATCGCAAACATCAGGATCTGCATCTCCCACGACGGATGGATCGCAAACGACAGCAGCCCGACCAGCAACGCGGCGAGCCCGAGCCAGAACAGGAACACGCCCGGCGCGAGCAACTCCAGCGCCATCAGGATGACGCCGAAGATCAGCCAGTTCCAGGTGCCGAGTGTCACGAACATCTCACTCATCTCACGCCCCCTTTTTGCGTCACACTGCCGGCGGCGGTACCGGCGGAACGGTGCCTGTGCTCGGCACCGAAGCACGCCGCGCGGCGGCCGCAGCCGACGCCGCGCTTTCGCCAAAGGTAGCTTTCGCGATCTCGCCAATGCCGGCCAGCGATCCCAGAATGCTGACGGCCTCGATCGGCAGCATGATGATCTTCTGGTTCGGCGAGTCCGCCAATTGCCCGAACGCCTTGATGTATTTGTCGGCGATGAAATAGTTCAGCGCGGCGACGTCGCCTTTGGCGATGGCTTCCGAGACCATCTGCGTCGCCTTGGCTTCGGCCTCAGCCGAGCGCTCGCGCGCCTCGGCATCGCGGAAGGCTGCTTCTTTTCGGCCTTCGGCCTGCAGGATCTGGCCCTGCTTGGCGCCTTCCGCACGCAGGATTTCCGATTGCCGCTGGCCCTCGGCCTGCAGGATGTCGGCGCGCTTGACGCGTTCGGCCTTCATCTGGCGTCCCATCGCCTCGACGAGATCGGCGGGCGGCACGATGTCCTTGATCTCGATGCGGTTGACCTTCAGGCCCCACGGCGACACCGCGGCGTCGACCACGCGCAGCAGGCGTTCGTTGATCTCGTCGCGATGCGACAGCACCTGGTCGAGGTCCATCGCCCCCATCACCGAGCGGATGTTGGTCATGGTCAAGACGATGATCGCCTGGTTGAGGTTGGACACCTCGTAGCTCGCTTTCGCCGCGTCGAACACCTGGAAGAACGCGACGCCGTCGACGGTGACGGTGGCGTTGTCCTTGGTGATCACCTCCTGCTCGGGAATGTTGATGACCTGCTCCATCATGTTCATCTTGCGCCCGACGCGGTCGAAATAGGGGATGATGAGGTTGAGCCCCGGCTCCAGCGTGCGGGTGTATTTGCCGAACCGTTCGATGGTCCAGTCATAACCCTGCGGCACCGTCTTGATGCCGGCGAACAGCGTGAAAACAACCAACAGCATCAGCGCAATGGCGAATATGTCGAACCCGGTCATAAATCCTCCCAAAGCCCGGCACGATCGCGCCCGGGCGCACGCTTATTAGTCTGCGTACCGGCCGCGCCGGTTCAGCCTGCGCTTGCCTGACATAGGTGGGGTCGCGTTTGCCGGCCGCCAGATGTACGGCGACTGAACATTGCGATTGGCCCGTCATGCCCGGCCTTGTGCCGGGCATCCACGTCTTAGCCGCGCTCAAGCTAAGGAAGACGTGGATGGCCGGGCATAGGCGAGCGGAAGCGACGCCGTCCTACGGACGGCTTTGGCCGGCCATGACGAAAGAATTCACAGGTCAGATCCAGCCCTGCAACTCGCGCAGCACCAGTTGCCGGATCACGTCCATGCCGGGATCGCTGTCGTTGAGGCAGGGGATGAAGGAAAATTGCTCGCCGCCATGATGCCTGAAGATCTCGGCGTTTTCCTGGGCGATTTCCTCCAGCGTTTCCAGGCAGTCGGCGGAGAAGCCGGGCGTCACCACCGCGATGCCGCGCACGCCGTCCTTCGCCAGTTGCTCGATGGTCTTGTCGGTGTAGGGTTTCAGCCACTCGTCGAAGCCGAAGCGCGACTGGAAGGTGAGCAGCAGTTTTGACGGATCGAGGCCCATGCGCTTGCGCAAGGCTTCCGTCGTCGCGGTGCATTGCGCGAAATAGGGATCGCCCTTGTCGACATAGGCTTGCGGCATGCCGTGAAACGAGGCCACGATCCGCTCGGGCACAAACGGCAGGCTCGCGAGGTGCGCATGGATCGAGACCGCCAGCGCCTCGATATAGTCGGGGTCGTCGTAATAGGGCGGCGTCACCCGCAATGTCGGCTGCGCGCGCATCGAACCGAGCACACGGAACACTTCGTCGCAGACGGTCGCCGAGGTGGCGGCTGAATATTGCGGATAGAGCGGCACGACCAGCAAACGGTCGCAGTCGTGCGCCGTCAGTGCCGCGATGCGGGACGATATCGACGGGTTGCCGTAGCGCATCGCCCAGTCGACCACGACATGGTCGTAGTCCGATATCGCCGAAGCGAGTTTCTCCGACTGCGCCCGCGTAATGGTTTTCAGCGGGGATTCGTTCTTCTCGGTGTTCCAAATCTTCCGGTAATCGCGCGCCTTGCGGGGCGGGCGGACCCGCAGGATGACGCCGTTCAGCGCCAGTTTCCAAAACAGTCCCTGGTTCTCGATCACGCGGGGATCGGACAGGAACTCCCTGAGATAGACGCGCACGCCCCTGGTATCGGCGGTGTCGGGGGTGCCGAGATTGACCAGCAGCACGCCGACGCGCGGCGGCCCGACCGCGGCGGCAGGCTCTGCCTTCTCGATGGCGACGACCGTTGTCATGGTGGCCGTGGCTTCGCGCGTTGCACCATCCTTGTCAAGATAATGGCCGGTTCGATAGTGTCGGCCGTGACCCGGGGTGGGAGAAGCCATGACCGTCGCCGAATGGTGCGTTTTCGCAAGCCTGATGCTCTATCTGCTGACGATCGTGCCGATCAAATGGCTCGGCTATCGCCGCTACGACAATTCCAAGCCGCGCGACCCCGCCTTCTACGGCGACCCGCTGCGGACGCGGGCGCTGGGCGCGCACCAGAACGGAATCGAGGCGTTTCCGTTCTTCGCCGTGGCCGTGCTGCTGGCGGAATTCAAGGCCGGCCCGCAGCGCCTGATCGACGAATTGTCGGTGCTGTTCCTGATCGTGCGGGTCGCCTACGTCCTCACCTATCTCGGCGACCGCCCGCGGCTGCGCTCGATCCTGTGGAACACCGGCTTTGTCATCAACATCGCGATTTTCTTCCTCCCGCTGATCCGGCGGTATCTGCCGATTTGAACCGCGATCGTACAGATACAATTTTCAAACAGCCTGCTATTGCGATGGCTGTGGTCGCTCCCTGCCACGCGCGAAGAGCGCGTGGAGGGAGGGGGGCGCACCGCCGCGGCCCCGACGATCGGGCAAATAGCATAGCGGCGGCCGGGAACCATTCTCCAACTGGGGCGTTTGACCGGGTTGGGGCGAGAACTTCGGTATGGCCAAATCCAAAAAAGCCCAGGCGCGGAAATCCGAAAAGGACTTTCGCGACAGTGAGCGCATTTTCAGGCTGCTGGTGCAAGGCGTCACCGACTACGCCATCTTCATGCTCGATCCGGCCGGCCACATCACCAATTGGAACGCCGGAGCCGAACGAATCAAGGGCTACAAGGCCAGGGAGATTGTCGGCAAGCATTTTTCCATCTTTTATACGCCGGAAGATCTCGCCGCGGATCTTCCAGCCAAGGCGCTGGCCACTGCCCGCAGCGCGAAGCATTTTCTCGCCGAGGGCTGGCGCGTCCGCAAGGACGGCACGCGGTTCTTTGCCTCCGTGGTGATCGACCCGATCTACGAGAAGCGAAAGCTGATCGGCTACGCCAAGATCACCCGCGACATCAGCGAACGCCAGCAAGCCTCGGCGGACCTCGACGACAGCGAAAACCAGTTCAGGATGCTGGTGGGAGGCGTCACCGACTATGCGCTCTATATGCTGAGCCCGACCGGCGTCATTTCCAACTGGAACGCCGGCGGTCAACGCATCAAGGGCTATCTCCCGGAAGAGATCATCGGACGGAATTTCTCGATGTTTTATACGCCGGCGGACCAAGCCGCGGGCAAGCCCGCGCGCGCCCTCGGAATCGCCGAGCAAACCGGCCACTACGAAGAAGAGGGCTGGCGCGTTCGCAAGGACGGTTCCTTTTTCTGGGCCAGCGTCGTCATCGACCCGATCCGCGACGACCACGGCAAGCTGATCGGATTCGCCAAGATCACCCGCGACATTACGGAGCGCCGCGAAGCACAATTAAAGCTCGAACAGATGCAACGACAGCTGGCCGAATCCCAGAAGATGGATGCGCTTGGCCAGCTGACCGGCGGCGTCGCGCATGACTTCAACAATCTCCTGATGATCATTTCGGGCAACGTTCATCGCATCAAGAAGGACTTGTCGACCGATGCGGGTCTTAAAGCGCTCCAGTCAATCGAAGCGGCTTCCCAGCGCGCCGCGTCGTTGACCAGCCAATTGCTGACATTTGCGCGGCGGCAAAGCGTCAATCCCCAGCCGATCGACCTTGCCAGGCGGATCGCATCCTTGCGCGACGTCCTCAACAGCGGCCTCGGAAATGCCGTCACGTTGCAGCTCGATATCGAGGATGCCATATGGCCGGTGGTCGCTGACCTCTCGGAGTTTGAAACCGCGCTGGTCAATCTGGTCATCAATGCCCGGGACGCGATGCCCGACGGCGGCGTGGTCACCATTTCCGCGAGGAACCAGCAACCCGACCGGGTCCTGATCGGGGTTGAGGACACCGGTGTCGGAATTCCGGACGACGTTCTGAGCAAGGTATTCGATCCCTTCTTCACCACCAAGCCGGTCGGCAAGGGAACCGGCCTCGGCCTTTCGCAGGTTCACGGCTTCGCGCATCAGGCCGGCGGATCCGTCGAAATATCCAGCGTCCTGGGCAAGGGCACGACGGTCTTCATTCGGCTGCCGCGCGCGGCCGGCGCCGAAAGCCGGGATCAGGCGTCGGCAAACAAGTCCGCCTCCGGAACGGTGCTTCTCGTCGAGGACAATCCCGAGGTTGCCGACGCCAGCACCGGCCTGCTCGAACAGCTCGGATATGCCGTGCGCTGGGTCTCCAATGCCGAAGCAGCCCTGCAGGAAATCGAGCGCGACGGCATCGACCTCGTTTTCAGCGACATCGTCATGCCCGGGAAGATGGATGGCGTGAAGCTGGCCTCCGCCATCAGGGCCATGCGGCCGGATTTGCCGGTGCTGCTGACCACGGGATACAGCGGCGGGGCAGGCGAAGCCCGGACAGACTTTCCTGTCCTGAAGAAACCGTTTCAGTTGCACGAGCTCAGCCGCGAATTGTCGAAGTTGACGGAAGGCTAGCTCTAGAACACGCGGACGGCTGTTGCCTCGATCGCCTCTCGCAGTGACTTGTGCAGGCTGTCGCGCGTCATGATATCGGTCTTGCGGCCGAGGATGCTGGCGGCGTATGCTTTCACGTCCATTAGCTCGTAGACGCCGAGCTTGCCTTTTTGACAGTCGAAAAACAGGTCCACGTCGGAATCCCGTGCCGCGTCGCCGCGCGCCGTCGAGCCGAACATGTAGAGATGTTCGACGCCAAGCCGCTTCAAATCGGCTTCGTTCTGCCGCAACCGGCTAATGGCTTCATCGCGCTCCATGGTTGCAATATAGCAAATCCCGATGGCCGTTTCCACGCCTTTTGATTTCGCGGCCTCGCTGCAATCGCCACGATCGCTCGCGCCGCCGCTGCTATCGTTTGCATTCGCGCTTGCCGGACCTATAGTTTGCGAAGGGGCAGTCGCCTTCACGAACCAGGATTCATGCGCGTTTCAATCATCACCGGAGGCGGGATCGGGATCGGCGCCGCGGTGGCACGCCGGCTGGCCGGGCCGGACCAGTGCCTGATGCTGCATGGGCAAGGCGCCGACGAGGCCGGGCTGGAGCGATTGAAGGCGGTCGGCGCGCAATGTCAGCGCGCCGGCGCCAGGGTCGCCTGGCACGCGGGCGACCTTGCCAATGCCGGCGCGGCCTCCGAACTCGTCACTGCTGCGCGCTCGGCGTTCGGCAGCATCGACGCGATCGTGCATGCCGCGGGCTTTGCCGACCGGCGCGGATTCACCGAGTTGCCGCGCGCAGGCCTCGATCGGTCATTCGCCGTGATGGCCGCCGCATTTCACGAATTGGCGGCGGCAGCATTGCCCGACCTGACCCGCGGACCGCAGGGACGCGTCGTCGCCATCTCCAGTTTCGTCGCGCATCGCTTCGTGCCGGGTTCGACCTATCCGGCATCCGCGGCGGCCAAGGCGGCGCTGGAGGCGCTGGTCAAGTGCCTGGCGATCGAACTCGCGGGCTCCGGCGCAACCGCCAATGCCGTGATGCCCGGCTTTACCCGCAAGGAGGCCGGACGCACGGGCGCGCTGGACGCGCAAGCCTGGCAAGTGGCCGCGAAAGCCAATCCGCTGGCGCGCCTCGCGGAACCCGACGAGGTCGCTGCCGCGGTCGCCTTCCTGTTGTCGCCGGAGGCCGGGCATGTGACGGGGGCTGTGTTGCCGGTCGATGGCGGCTTGACTCTGATGTAGATGAGGGTGGGGACAGGTTGATGGCGGACAATGTCACGGGCAAGCAAACAGACGTCGTCGTGCTCGGCGCGGGCATCGTCGGCGTGTCGGCGGCCTATGCCGCGCGGCAGCGCGGGTTGTCGGTCATCCTGGTCGACCGCCGCGAACCGGGCAGCGAGACCTCCTATGGCAATGCCGGCATTCTCAGTAGCGGCTCGATCCTGCCGCTCAACAAGCCGTCGCTGTTTGGCGCGCTGCCGGGCTACCTGACCAACAAGCACGCGGCGCTGCGCTGGAATCCGGCCTGGGCGATCGCGAATATCGACTGGGTGGTCCGCTTCCTCGCCAATGCTAGACCATCCCGGGTCAGACCACGGGCGGCGGCGCTGCACGGGCTGCTCGGCGCATCGCTGAAACTGCATCGCGAGTGGATCGTGAAGGCGGATGCGGGCCATCGCATCCGCGAGACCGGCTGGCTGAAGGCGTGGCGCAGCGATGCGGTCGGTGCGGCGAAGGAAGAGCAGGCGTGGCTCGCCGAATTCGGCATCGAAAGCCGGCTGCTCGACCGCCAGGACATTTCCGCGCTCGAGCCGAACATCCTCCCCGTCTACAAGGTTGGCCTGCTGCATACGCAGACCGCGTCCGTCGACTCGCCGGGCGCCGTGGTCAAGGCCTATGCGAAAATGTTTGTGGGCACAGGTGGCGAGCTCCGCCAGTCCGACATCAAGGCGATCACCCCTGACGGCGACGGCTGGCGCGTCACGCTCGCCGATGGGGCGGTCTCGGCGCGCCATGTCGTGGTCGCGCTTGGGCCGTGGTCACCGGATATTCTAAGGCCGCTGGGCTATCGCGTGCCGATGGCGTTCGAGCGCGGCTACCATCGCGAGTTCAAGCCGAATCCGGCACGCTCATTGCTTCGTCCGATCCATGACGCCGAGGGCAGCTTTCTGATGACACCGATGGAGCAGGGTATCCGCGTCACGTCAGGCGTCGAACTGACCGACCGCGACGCGCCCTCCTCGTTCGCCCAGCTCGATTCCGTGGTGCCGCTGGCGCGCGGCGTGGTCGAATTCGGTGACGCCGTCGGCGAGCCCTGGCGCGGCGCGCGGCCGACGCTGCCCGACAGCCTGCCCATGATCGGGCCGGCGCCGCGGCATTCCGGACTCTGGCTCGCTTTCGGTAACCAGCATATCGGGTTTACGACGGGACCTGCGACGGGAGCGGCGATCGCCGCGATGATCGCAGGAGCCGAGCCGCCGTTCGACGTGGCTGCGTTTGCGCCGAGCCGTTATCTTTAGAGGGTTGAAGTTGATACAAGCGGCATCGCCTCTTCTCCCTCTCCCCGCTCCTTCGCGGGGAGAGGGTTGGGGTGAGGGGCCCTCTCAACGAGTACGACTCGCGGAGAGAGCCCCTCACCCGGCGCTTCGCGCCGACCTCTCCCCGCGAAGAGCGGGGCGAGGTGACTCCAGAGAGTCGGGATAAGGCGATGCACTATGTTTGGGACTTCGCGATCCTCGGCAAATATAGCCATCTGTTCTGGCTCGGGCTCGGCTGGACCATCGCCTACACGATCGGCACGGTATTTCTCGGAACGGTGATCGGCCTCGTGGTCGGCATCCTGCGCCTGCGGCGCCTGCCCGTGATCGACTGGCTCCTGATTGCCTATATCGAACTGTTCCGCTGCACGCCGCTGCTGGTGCAGATCATCTGGTTCTACTACGCCTTCCCGGTCGTGATCGGCGTCAACATCCCGGCGCATGTCGCCGCCGTCACCGTGCTGTCGCTCTATGGCGGCGCGTTTTATGCCGAGATCGTCCGCGGCAGCATCGAGAGCGTCAATCGCGGCCAGTGGGACGCGGCGCAGGCGCTGGGGCTGCGGCCATGGCGCGTGCTGCGGCTGGTGATCCTGCCGCAGGCGCTGAAACCGATGCTGGCGCCCTACGTCAACCAGTCGGTGACGCAATTGAAAAACACCTCGCTGGTGTCCATCATCGCCGTGCCCGACCTCGTCTATAACGCGACTTTGATCAATGCCGACACCTACCGGCCGCTGGAAGTCTATACCATCGTGGCCCTGATCTATTTTGCGATCCTGTTCCCGGCGACCCTGGTGGCGCGGAGGTTCGAGCGCGGCATGACCTACGACAAGGCGTGAGCGGGATCACCGGAAACACAGACGGGAGATTTGAGATGGATGATCGAACCGTGCGGGCGGCGCTGCAGCGCCATTGGGAGGCTTCGGACGCGAACGATTTCAAGACAGAACACGAAATCTACCGCGACGATGCCGTGCTTGATTATCCGCAATCGGGCGAACGGATCCGCGGCCGGCACAACATTCAGGAGAGCCGGTTCGTCCAGCCAAACAAGAAGCGCTTCACGGTCCGGCGAATGATCGGCAGCGGCGATCTCTGGGTCACCGAATTCGTGCTCAGCTATGACGGCAAACCATCTTACACGGTAAGCATCATGGAATTCCGCGATGGCCTCGTGGCCCACGAAACCCAATATTTCGCCGATCCGTTTGAGCCTGGACCCTCGCGCGCGCATCTCGTCGAGCGAATGGACGAGGCGTGATCCTGAGTGGAATGATCGCTCCCTCTCCCCGCCCTTCTGCGGGGAGAGGGTGGGGTGAGGGGCTCTCTCAACGAGCGCGACTCGCGGAGAATCCCCCTCACCCGAAATTCGCGAACCGCGAATTTCGACCTCTCCCCGCAAGCGGGGCGAGGTGACCCGTGTTGCTGCCTCAACCGCCATATGACGAATCAGCGCGTCGGCCTAGAATCCGGCCGGATTCGCCGGGTTGCCCGGTGGGGCGATCGGCGTTTCGCGAGAAGCATCCGGGAGGCAAAAGGATATGAACCGCAAGCAACGCCGCATCGCCGAGGCGGCCGGCAAGCGATCCGGCGCACAGCCGTCGGATCCGCGCGTTGCCGGTCTGTTTGCCATGGGCCTCGCGCATCATCAGGCGGGCCGGCTGGCGCAGGCCGAAACGTTCTATCGCGAGACGCTGGCGCTGCAGGGCGATCATGCCGACGCGCTGCATCTCCTCGGCGTGATTGCGTCCCAGGTCGGGCGCCATGACGTCGCCGTCGATCTGATCGGCCGGGCGATCGCGCACGACCGGGGCAGCCCGCTCTATCATGGCAACCACGGCCTCGCGCTGGCCGGCCTGCAACGCTTCGAGGAGGCGATCGAAAGCTACGACCGCGCCCTGTCGCTGCGTCCGGGCGGCGCCGAGATGCTCTACAACCGCGGCAATGCGCTGGTGGCGCTCGGGCGGCCGCACGACGCGCTCGAGGCCTACGGGCGCGCCCTGCTCGCAAGGCCGGATTATACAGAGGCGCTGTGCAATCGCGGGGCTGCGCTAACGGCGCTCGGACGCCACGACGAGGCGCTCGAAAGCTATGACCGCGCGCTCGCAGTTGTGCCCGATTTCAGCGCGGCGCTGTCGAACCGCGGCAACGCGCTCAAGGCGCTCGGGCGTCTCGACGAAGCGCTTGCCGACTACGACCGCGCATTGACGGCACGGCCGGACGACGCGCAGGCGCTCTTCAACCGCGGCGTGACCCTGCACGAATTGAAGCGCTTCGAGCTGGCGCTGGAAAGCTACGATCGCGCGCTCGCGGTGCGCCCCGATCACGCCGAGGCGCTGTCGAACCGCGGTGACGCGCTCCGGGAGCTCGGCCGGCCTCAGGACGCGCTCGAAAGCTACGACCGTGCGCTGGCCGCGCGACCGGACTATGCCGAGGCGTTCTCCAATCGCGGCAATTTGCTCAAGGCGTTGCGCCGCTTCGATGACGCGCTCGAAAGCTATGACGCCGCTTTGCGCCTGCGCGCCGATGATCCCGCGGTGCAGTCGAATCGGGCCGTGACGCTGCAGGCGCTCGACCGCCTCGACGAGGCGCTGGCGAGCTGCGACCGCGCGCTGGCGTTGGATGCGGACAGGATCGAGGCGCTGATCAACCGCGCCAGCGTCTTGCAGGAGCTTCGCCGCTTCGACGAGGCGCTTGCGACCTACGACCGCGCCGCCGCGATCGCGCCCGATCACGCCGAGGCGCAAACCAACCGGGCACTGCTGCTGCTGCTCACCGGGGATATGGCGCGGGGATGGCCGGCCTACGAATGGCGCCGCAAATTGCCGAGCTGGGTGGAGCGCGGCTTCACGGAAGCGGAATGGTCGGGCGAGGACATCGCCGGCAAGCGGCTCCTGCTTCATGCCGAGCAGGGTTTTGGCGATACCATCCAGTTCGCCCGCTATGCCGCGCAGGCGGCCAGCCGCGGCGCCGATGTCGTGCTCGAGGTCCAGCCGTCGCTTGCGCCGCTGCTCAGCGGGCTGTTCGGCATCGAGGTGGTCGCGGCCGGCCGCGATCCGCTGCCGGCTTTCGATCTGCACTGTCCCCTCCTCAGCCTGCCGCGCCTGCACGCGACGACGCCGGCGACGATCCCCGGCGGCGTTCCCTACATCGTCGCGCCGGCCGACCGGATCGCCGCATGGGCCCCACGCTTGCCGGCAGAGGGGTTGCGTGTCGGTCTGGCCTGGTCGGGCCATCCGAACAATGTCAGGGACCATGAGCGCTCCATCCCGTTCGCACGCCTGGCGTCGCTCATCGGCATTCCCGGCACCCGCTTTGTCAGCCTGCAGAAGGATATCCGCGCCGCCGACGCCGGCGATTTCCGCCGCTGCGGCGACGTGATCGAGCTGGGCGACAGGTTACGTGACTTCGCCGACACGGCGGCCGTCATCGCGCAGCTCGACCTCGTCATCACCGTCGACACCGCGGTCGCGCATCTCGCCGGCGCCATGGGCAAGCCGGTATGGGTGCTGCTGCCGCGCATCCCCGACTTCCGCTGGTTGCTCGATCGTCCGACCAGCCCGTGGTACCCGAGCGCGCGGTTGTTCCGCAAAGGCCGCGCGGACAGCTGGGACGCCGTCGTCGCTGGTGTGGCCACCGAACTCGCGGCGCGTGCCGCGCCGGCGGTGGGGCTCGCGCGATCGGCGTAGGGCGATGCCAGGCCGCACACCCGCGGCTTGACGTCCCCCGCTTTCTCCTCCTGGCACATCGCGACATTGCGCAGCGCGCAACCCTTGTCCTCTGGACACGAACCCGCTGCAACGTCCAAACTCGCCGGCAAAAGAGGAGGCGCCCCCGATGACGATTATCGATTCCCAGGTCCATGTTTATGAGGCCAACACGGCGAAGCGACCCTGGCGCACGGTGCCGAACTGGCCACCTCATGTCACCGGCGACGAGATGGTCGAGGCCATGGACAAGGTCGGCGTCGACGGCGCGATCTTCATTTCAGCCTTTTCCATGTATGGCTACGACGCCAGCTATGCGGTGGAGGTCCAGCGGGCCCATCCCGGCAAGTTCGGCATCGTCAAGCCGGTCGACCCCGACGATCCGGCGGTGGCCGATATCATAGCCGACTGGAAGAAGATTCCGGGCGCGGTCGGCGTCCGCATCATGATGACCAAGGAAGTCAACCGCGATCCGGCCCATCCGGGCATCGACCGCATCGCGCGCGCGGCGGCGAGCCACGATTTTCCGGTCAACATGCTGTGCTGGGGCAATGTCGACGCCGGCATGTCGATCGTTGATCGCCATCCCGACACCCGCTTCATCATCGACCATCTGGCGATCCTGCAGCCGCGGGTCCCGCCGGCGCCGCCAGAGCCCTGGGCCGATCTGCCGAAGGTGCTGGAACTCGCCCGGCACCCGAACGCGGTGATCAAGGTCAGCGGCGCCTGCACGCTGTCGCGGGAGCCGTATCCGTTCCCCGACATCTGGGATCCGCTGGCGCGGGTGTTCGACGCCTGGGGTTTCGATCGCTGCCTCTGGGGTACGGACTGGACGCGCGCGTTTGCGGTCGTCAACTACGAGCAGGCCGTGCAGCCCTTCGTCAAGACCGACCGCCTGAGCAACAGCGAGCGCGCCATGCTGATGGGCGGCGCCTGCGCCAAGGCCTATCGCTGGTCGCCGACGAAGGGGTAGCGGCGCGGCAGACCGGGATGGATCGCTCTCTCTTCCCGCCCTTCCGCGGGGAGAGGGTGGGGTGAGGGGCTGTCTCAACGAGCGCGACTCGCTGAGAGAGCCCCTCACCCGGCGCTTCGCGATAGCCGAAGCTTCGCTTCGGCGTTCTCTTAATAAGAACGGCCGCCGAAGGCGGCCTTTGCTCTCCCCGCAAGAGCGGGGCGAGGTGATTCTTCAGATATTGAGCTCCACCGGCACGTCCTCGGGCTTGACGCCGGAAAGCGCCAGCCCCTTGACGAACCATTCGCGCATCTGGCCGATGCCGCGGTTGTAGTCGACCCACACGGACAGGAAATCGCGCCAGCGCTTGTCCGGCTCGCGGCGCACCGCCATGCTGGAGGGAATCGCGACCGACGGCGATTGCAGGATCTTGTAGGTACCGAGATTCGGGTTCTTGGCGATCGCGGTCAGGCCCAGCACCAGCGCGTTGACCACGCAATCGACCCGCCCGGACGCCATCTCCAGCATCACCTCGTCGCGCGACTTCATCGACTTGATGGTCGCATTCGGCGCGAAGCGGCGGGCGATGGCCTCGTTGGCGGAGCCGACGTCGACGGCGATCCTGACTTCGGGCTTGTTGATGTCGGCCCAGGTCTTGGCCTCGATCCCCCTGAGCATGGCGCCGAACGGATGCGGGAACACGGTGGCGGTGAAATCGACCACCAGCGCCCGCTGCGGGGTGGGATTCAAGGCAAAGCCGAGGTCGATCTTGTTGGATTGCAAGTCGAGGATCGAATTGCCGTAGGTGGATTCGGTGTATTCGAGCTTGACGTCGAGCAGTTTGGCAATGTCGTTCGCCATCTCGATGGAAAAGCCGGACCAGGTCCCGGTCGCGAGATCCTTGTTGAAATAGGGCAACTCTCCCGGCAGCACCGCGATGCGTAGCGCCTTGTTGGCGCGGATGGCATCGAGCGTATTGTCGACGCTCGACTGCGCCGCGGCCGGGCTGGCGAGCGCGGAGGCAAGCGCCGCGCCGCTGCCGATGGCGAGCGCGTAGCGCAGCGCTTCGCGGCGGTCTTCCGAAATCCTGGAGTCGTCAGATGTGGTCACGCATGCCTCCTGGCTCACCGGCGGCAAAGCCTAACGCGCGCGCCGTAACGCAGCAATAGCGGGAGCGCGCGGCGTGTCGCCGTCAGGCCGCCTCGGGTGTTTCCAGAAGGCCGCGGCGGCGCAGCAGCGCGTCGGGCTCGGGCTCGCGGCCGCGGAAGGCGATATAGGCGTCCTCGGGGTCGCGCGAGCCGCCGGAGGAATAGATGTCGTCGTGCAGGCGTTTGGCGGTGGCTGGATCGAAGATGTCGCCGGCTTCCTCGAAGGCGCCGAACGCGTCGGCATCCATCACCTCCGACCACATGTAGCTGTAATAGCCGGCCGCATAGTGGTCGCCGGAGAAGATATGGCCGAATTGCTGCGGCCGATGGCGGAGCGAAATCTCCGCGGGCATGCCGATCTTGTCCAGTTCCTGCCGCTCGAACGCCCGCACGTCCCTGATAGAGGAAGCGGGCTGGCTGTGGAATTCGAGATCGATCAGCGCCGAAGAGACGAATTCGACGGTCGCAAAACCCTGGTTGAATTTGCGGGCCGCGAGGAAGCGTTTCAAGAGGTCGTCCGGCAGCGGCTCGCCGGTCTGGTAGTGCCGGGCAAATTGCCGCAGCACCTGCGGCTGTTCCTGCCAGTGCTCGTAGAGCTGCGAGGGCAGCTCGACGAAATCGGTGAATACGCTGGTGCCGGACAGCGAGGGATAGGTGACCTCCGACAGCATGCCGTGCAGGCCGTGGCCGAACTCGTGGAACAGGGTGCGCGCGTCGTCCGGCGACAGCAGCGAGGGCTCGCCATGGGCGCCCTTAGAAAAATTGCAGACATTGATGACCAGCGGCGAGACCGCGCCGTCGAGTTTTTGCTGGTCGCGCAGCGAGGTCATCCAGGCCCCCGAGCGCTTCGAGGGCCTTGCAAAATAGTCGCCATAGAACAGCGCCTGGTGGCGGCCGGCGGCATCCCTGACCTCCCAGACCCGCACGTCCGGATGCCAGACCGGAATGTCCCTGCGTTCGGCGAAAGTAACGCCGAACAGGCGGGTGGCGCAGTCGAAGGCGGCCTCGATCATGTGGTCGAGCACGAGATAGGGCTTTATCGCCGCGTCGTCGAAATTGGCTCTGACCTGCCGCAGCTTTTCGGCGTAATAGCGCCAGTCCCATGGCGCCAGCGCGAAATTGCCGCCCTCTTCCGCCACCAGCGCCTGCAGGTCGTCGCGATCCCGGAGCGCCCGGGCGCGGGCCGGCTTCCAGACCCGTTCCAGCAGGCCGCGCACCGCCTGCGGCGTCTTCGCCATGGAATCCTCCAGCCGGTAGGCGGCGAAATCGGCAAAGCCCAGCAGTTTCGCGCTCTCCTCGCGCAGCGCCAGGATTTCCAGAATGGTCGCGTTGTTATCGTTGGCGTTGCCGTTGTCGCCGCGGGCTGTGAAGGCCTTGTAGACTTTCTCCCGCAGGTCGCGGCGGGTGGAGCTCTTCAGGAACGGCTCGACCGAGGAGCGCGACAGCGTCACGATCGCCTTGCCCGTCATGCCGCGCTCGGTGGCGGCGGCCCTGGCGGCGGCGACGAAACTGTCAGGAAGGCCTGCGAAATCGGCCTCGCCGAGCTCCATGAACCAGTCCTGCTCGTCGCCGAGCAGGTGGTGGCTGAACGATGTGCCAAGATGGGCCAGCCGCTCGTTGATCTCGGCCATCCGCTTCTTCGCGGCATCGTCGAGGCCGGCGCCGGAGCGGTGGAAGCGGGTGTAGGTGCGCTCCAGGAGCCGCATCTCCTCGCCCGTCAGCGGCAGCGAGGCGCGGTTCTCGTGCAACAGCGCGATCCGACCGAACAGCACCGCGTTCATCATGATCGGATTCCAGTGCCGCGCCATCCGCAAGGAGACCTCCTTGTCGATCTCGAGCAGCGCCGGATTGGAATGCGCCGACACCAGGTCGTAAAACACCGCCGAGACCTTGGAGAGCAGTTTGCCGGAGCGCTCCAGCGCGGTGACGGTATTGGCGAAGTCGGGCGCGGCAGGGTCGTGTTCGATCGCTTTGATCTCGGCTGCGTGGTCGGCGAAGGCCTGCTCGAAGGCGGGAAGGAAATGTTCCGGCGCAATCTCCGCAAAAGGCGGCGTCTCGAACGGCGTCTGCCACGGCCGCAGCAGCGGGTTCATTTGCAGGGGCGCGGCGGCAATCTTTTGCTCGGTATCAGCCATGACAATTCCCGTTTTCGTCCCAAATTCGTTGCGCCAGCTATATCACGCGGTGCGGCGTTTTTGCGCCTTTTACGCTTGATAGCGGCGCACTTTTCAGGGAGATTGCGGCCCGAAACAGGACCTTGAATCATGAGCTCCGAGACCCCCCTGAAGACCCCTCGCCAGATCGTCTGGCCGAGCGTCATCACCGTCATCAGCGCGGCGATCCTGATCGGCGCCGAGGTGTTCGGCGCGGCGTTCGCGGGCGGCTGGGCGCTGGCGATCCTGTTCGGGCTTGACGACGCCGGCGCGCACATCCTGCAGGCGGTGCTGTTCGCGCTTGGCGTCCTGGTGATGATTGCCTTCATCCGCGCTGCCCAGCGCGTCGAGCCGTTCTCGCGACGCGCGTAAGTCGGCCGAGCAACACAGCCGCGCCTCGCGCGCTCACGCTTCATTAGCAAAGCTTAACATCCGTTCACTTCCGACGTCGCGCGGCGGCGGCGAGCGCGGCGTCGCAAGCACCTGTTAGGGAAATTTTCGCTCAGGCTAAAAAAAATGTTGCGAAGCAGGATCAAATAACATATTTCCGGTCTTGCCCAATTTCGCACGTGCCTGTGGTCGTGTGTCAGTCGGTAGGTATCCGGACAAGAGGCCGGACAGCCGCCAAGGGACGAAGAACCGAGGGTCGCTCTGGTCGCAAGACCAAAGGGGCCAGCATCTCTCTCAAGAGATGCCGCTGAAGGTCTCTTCGCTCCTTGCAACCGTGACTGGCAGCCGGAGGCGAACCGGCGCACCCCGCTCTCAGCGGGGGACGCGACTTAAAGCAACGACGGATCGGGCTTTTTTGGTCTCTGCCGGCTTTCCACCAGCCGGCGCGAATACCGAAGAGGCTTGTCCTTCATTGCCAGGTGTGCGGGCGGGATCCTTCCCAA
>Ga0210388_10000195_pt1 | contig 59218 bp, 70 predicted proteins | sample IncBWC19OmetaG_FD_155485 | JGI IMG/M metagenome (GOLD analysis project Ga0210388, IMG submission 155485) | Forest soil microbial communities from Barre Woods Harvard Forest LTER site, Petersham, Massachusetts, United States - Inc-BW-C-19-O ... | reverse complement strand
GATGGCGCGGGAGGAGATTGGTGACCAGGGCGCGTCGCTGAATCAGCGAGTTCTTTTTTATCGCGGCAACGTCGTGGTCGAAGCCGTATTCAGCCAGTTGTCTGTGATGTCAGCGGCGGGACTGCGCGAACTCGCTGGCTTGCTGCCGCACCCCGGCGGAAACGCCGGCAACCTGCCTCCCATCCTGGCTTCCATGCCGCACCACGGCTACTCCCGGAATACGGAGAAATACGCTGAAGGGCCGCTGGCTCTGGAAGCCATTGGGTCTCCGCTGTCCGCGGATATGGTCGATTTCAGCGCCAGTCCCGAAGTCGTGCTCGGGCAATACTCCACCTCTGGCGGAGGAGCCACGCTGATGCTGATCGAGTATCCCACGCCCGCGTTGGCGGCTGAGCATCTGCGTCGCATTGACGCTGCGAATCATGCCCCTCTACCTCAGGCGGGTGTGGATGCTATCGAAAATGTTGGACCGTTTTTCGCCAAGCGCACCGGGCCGATTGTTGCGATTGCCGCGGGCCCGATTTCCCAGAGCGACGCGCAAACTTTGTTGGGCGCGGTGAACTGGTCGCCCAGCGTTACCTGGAACGAGAACACGTATTTCGACAAGAAAGACAATATCGCCAACCTGCTGGTCAACATCATTCTGCTATGCATTATCGTGGGAGCGATCTCATTGGCAGCGGGATTAGCGTTCGGCGGCGCTCGCGTGTTTCTGCCTGTTCTGCTGCGGAAGTGTTTTCCTGGTCGAGTTTCCGAGGCCGAGCAAACCGAGTTCATTTCGCTTCAGTTGGGAGGCGCTGCGCCAGCCTCTCCGGCTCGCCCACCGGCTGCGACCGAGACCTCCAACGGTTCTTAAGTGCCTGAGGAATATTGGCTTAAGGCTGTTCCGGTCATTTTTCGTCTCAAATTGGGACAATTTGGCTGATTGTTGATTGGTTATGTAAGTCACTGAAACTAAAGACATTTATTTACCAAAAATTGCTTGACACCCTGCTTTTTCGGCTCATAAGATTTTGTCCAGAAAGTTTTGACGGGATCTTTTGCCTCCGTTGGAACTATTCTCCCTTGAAAAGAAAAGGCCGCCCTGTTGCCGGGTGGCCTTTTCGTTTTGCTCGTGAACCGATCCGCGTCTGTAGCAGAGCAAAGTTGGAGAAGCACGAACACTTTCCACTGAACTCTCGCTTGCGGTTTGCGTATTATTTTTCAGAGATGATGAGTTGAGAGGTGTGTTGCGGCTGCGGGTGTCGGCTCACGCGGCGGCAGGAGGAAATTATGTTCTGCGACGGGTGCGGCACTACAGTGCAATTCGGACAGACGTTCTGCAGCAAGTGCGGCAAGCAAATCATAGGGTCGATAGCAGTAATGCCGCAGCGCCCAGGACGCGTGCAGGGTCACGTTCAGCTGCTGGGGATTCTCTGGCTCGCCATCTCCGCGTTTAACACCATCGGTGGCGTGGTCTTGTACGTCCTCGCCAACACGCTGTTTGCTCATCTGCATGAATTTGGTGCGCCGGATGCGCCCACCGCGTTTCTGCGTCCGCTGCTGAGCGTGATCGGTATTTTCATTCTGGCAAAAGCGGCGTGCGGGTTCATCGCCGGGTGGGGATTGATGCACCGCGAACCCTGGGCTCGCATCATTGCGCTGGTGCTGGGCTTCATCTCGCTGTTCAATATTCCCTTCGGTACAGCCGTCGGCGTGTATACCTTGTGGGTTCTGCTGCCCGCGCAGTCGCAAGAGGAATACGACGCACTGGCCACCGCCCGCGCCGCATAAATGAGCAGACCAAGCCCGTTTTTGTTCCGAAGCGGAGCACGCGTCTCGACCGCCTGCTCTTGCTCGATCGGCGATTTGATAAACTGAAACGGTCTAACCAGAAGCCGACGTAGCTCAGTTGGTAGAGCAGCCGATTCGTAATCGGCAGGTCAGCGGTTCAAGTCCGCTCGTCGGCTCCAGATTTTATGCGGGTTCCAAGCACATCGACATCTTGGAACCTGTTTTCTTATCCCAGAACTTTATCCCATAAAGCACTGACATGCCGATTCAGGAGTTACGCCGTCCCTCGCTGTGAAACGGCGATAGGCTGGGCTTTACCGCTCCGCTTCTTTGCCAGTACGCCCATCGCATCGATGACGACCTCGGGAACGGTCTGGATGTAAGACTCCTGCGTAACGGAGACGTTCGCATGGCGTAACGCTTTCTGAATGACCAAATCCGAAACGCCGTTACGATGGAGTTCAGTTGCGACTCCGCGGCGGAATCCGTGCCAGCCTTTCCATGCGAGTTTCTTTGCCGTCAACTTTGGCAGGACAACCCGCAAGATGTTGCTCGGTTGCATCGGGGGCATTCCCGCGGCGTCTAGCAGGTCTCCATAATCTTTTCCGTCACGGCGAACTCTCGACTCGCTTGCCTGAAATATCCAGCAATCATTGACCGCGGCTTTGCTGTCTCCGAGCTTTTTTGTCTGGGACATTTTCCAGCGATTCAGAATGACTCTCAGTTGAGAGGCGACGTGAACAGGTGCTTGTGACTCGCTCGTTTTCGGATTGGAGATGACCATCTCTCCCTTGAGTCCGAAGCCAAGACTACGGTTGACAAAAATCTCACTCCCGTAATCCGACCATTTTAGTGCGAGAACTTCCGAACGCCGAAGTGCTGTCCAGTAACAGACTGCGAAAATGACTGAATACGGTTCAGGCAGGCAATCGATAATCGCTTGGGCTTCCGCGTCCGTATACACACCGGTTTCTTTTACCGTCTTGTTCTTTGCAACAGCCTTCGCTTCAGCAGCGGGATTCTTTTTGTCATACAGGTCTTTGCGGCTAGCTTCACTAAAGACGAGATGGACGAAAGACTTAACGCGGGCTAGCGTCTTCTCCCGCATCTCAGGATTCGCAGCAGCGATACTGCGGAGCATCGTGTCAACGTCATGCGTCCTGACACTCGTCAGCTTGCGGCTCCCGATGCGTTTATCGACGTGCGTGTCCCACACGGTGTGATAGCCACGCAGCGTATTCGGGCGAACGCTGTCCGCATGTTCTTTGAGAAACCCAGTGACGAACTGCCTCACTGTTACCTGTTGATTCGGTCGGAACTCCGCAGGACGGTCCTCTTCGGGCGTGTTTACATTCGCCATGAATTCCTGAAATTTCGGATAAATGGTCTTCTCCGTAGCATAGTCAGCGAGTGAGGCCAGTTTCGTCATCCGTCGCTTGCCGTCGAGGTAATAGCGCACGAACCACGATGAGCCGACACGCTTCAATTCACCTTTTTGCTTTGAGCCGTTTGATTCCATGTGACCTCCCGTGTTTAGTCGATTTTCTATAATCGGCATGTCAGAAACAATGGCCCGATAGTCATCTCTTGGTTGGTTACTAAAGCGGGATTACCCCGGAAACCCTTGACTGGCACGGGTTTCCGTGATAAGATGAATTTACGTGCGGATAGTTTTGTTTCCGCACCTAGAACCCCGCACACGATGCAGGGCACTCTATGGGGAGATGGCAATAAGCCAAATCTGGCATAGGGTTGGTGCACGGAACGAACTGCACTGCTTGGAGGGCTGCCATGTGGCTCATCCAACAAACACGACTCAGCAGCAACCTCCAAAACTTCTTACGCCGGACGACCTTGTTTCAATCTTAGGCATCGCACGGATTCAAATCATTCGGCTGGCACGAGCAGGGAAACTTCCCGCCATAAAACTCGGGAAGGCGTGGCGATTTCGACCGAGCACTATCGATACGTGGCTTCGTGAGCAAGAGAGCGCGGGTGTCGCATGACGACAGCACGCGTTACGCTGCTGACAGCCAGAACCGAGATTAGTGCCGCGGCGGGCTCCATGAAATCGAGCAAATCGGGCCATCGTCTAAGGACAATTCCATAGGGAAGCCCGAGAGCCTGTTTCGGTAAGCTAATCGATGGAGTATACGTCGTACTGAATCAAAGAATAGCCGCCATTGGGACGCGGAACGCGGGAAGCCGCCGTGGTCACGCCTGCACTCTCTCGTGTTCACATTTCTGTAATTTCTGTCACGACAGAACAAACTGCGTCCTGCACGCCGGTTTCTGCTCGCGTGCTCCTGTCGTGTGGGATAAGGCATGGGATAAGGCGTCTGCAACTCGTTGTCTATAAATGACTTCCAAATGACCTTCCGTCTCGCTATCGGCATGTCACGCCCCGGAATTGCCAGTACGACGTACCAAACGCTGCGTGCCGCGTCCGGTTTGCTCCACTGTGACTTCCCTATGCTAGATTTGGCTTGCACCCTACAAAATCGGACATCCGGAAAGCTCAGGGTCCGCGGGGAGAACGCGGCACGCAGCGCGGGAGCGATTGCCTCTAAATTATTGACCATGGTGGGCTTAGGTACCATAAAAAGGATTGTTAAATTTGGCAGGAGGCCGGGTGCCTGTACCCCAAGAACTTGTTCCAGCGACGGCGGCTTGGCCCAGCAAACGCTCGCGGCGTGCTGCTTCCGGCTCTGTCCTTACGTCCACGCAAATGTGCCCTTACAACACGCAAGTGTGCCCTTACAACACGCAAAAGTGCATGTTTTGCATATCAAATCAGGCTCTCCCGCGGGCTAGGGCTCTCCGTCTCGCTTGGGGCCCCCTTCTTAGGGGTGTCGCTCGATTTCTACGTTTCGTCGCTCCGTTTTCTTATGCCCGATTCTGGAAAACCGCACGCGGAAATTTGGAATTCTGTCTATTTAATAGAGTGTTCGCCGCGGGCGGGACTCCTAACGAGCCTCCCGTTTGAGCCTCCCCGCCAGAGGGGTGGTAGTGCTCTAGGAGTCCCAACCTCCCCCGATTCTAGGATCGATCCTCCCGGGCGGGTAAGTTCCATCCTTGCCCGATTGCTCCGCGCCCGCGGCGGCATGTTCGAAAACCTGTCAAGTACAAAGTGAAAAATCTGTATTGGTGCAAAATCGAAGGGTGCCCGACGCACTCTATTCATCCCGTTGACTCACCCTCCGCACCAATACAAATCAGGGGGCGCGATTCGGGCTTGTTTTGAGAAGGTCATGGTAAGTTGGAAATGGAAGCAAAGAAGGGGGGACTATTATGGCGACAGCAACGCACGAAGCTGGATATGCGGTAGTCATTGCGTCGACGCGCATGACGCCAACGGAGAAGTTCTTCCACGGACAATATTAAGGATGCATCCCGCGATTTGTCGCAGTGGCTTAACAACTGGACTCCGGTGCGCCACGCTCAATGCGAGGACCGACATTACTTTCGTAACGTCGATATGTATCGAATTGAGTTGCTGCTATTGAGGTTCGATTACATTGCAGGGGGGACTCGCTCACCCAGTACCCTGAGATGCCGCAGGTCGTTTTAACCAGCCGCTTTACTTACGATGCATCCGACGCTTCTTGGGAAAGCAAGTCCATCGTCATTGGAGCGTGGGAGAGAAGTATGAACAAAGATGGCGGGCCAAAAGAAACCGACAGCCAGCGAAGAGAACGCTATGCCAAAGAGAGGGACGAGAGGGAGCGGCGTCTCCAAGAGATCGAAGAGTGGTCTAGAAGGAAGATGGCAGAAGATGACGCTGCGTTGGTAGAGCGCTACGGAAAAGAGACTTTTGAGCAGCGGCGAGCACGTTATGCCAAAGAGAGAGCGGCTTATGTCCAAGCAGTAAAGGATAGCTTGGGAAGAATTAAACCGTCCTTGCACAACCACGATAATTGGGGTGGCTGCGACGTTTGCATGTGGTACGAGGTTTACCCAGACGGCAAAGGTCCTGAGTCTAATGAGGATACCTCAAAGCCGACGGGCAAATAATGAGCCTGCACCGAATGGCTGATTCAATACCCGTACTTCGGGCACAGGGGTGTCGAGAGACAGTACGGGGCACTAATATATGTCGTACACTCCGACCGGCGATAGGCTGAAACCAGCGTCCAGCGCGGCATTCAACGAGATACGAGCTTGACAGGATGAGTCGTACTGTGTTAGTATAAAGAATGGGAGAAAGATGAACTTCTCTCCCAGTAAGTTGCTCCGTTGTTGCCGCACAGCCTGATCGACTCCCAAGGTTATCAGGCATCTCGATTGAGAGTGCCGCAGAGCCCGTGGTAAGTCACCCACTGAAGGCCAAGTAAGTCGGACGCTGCAACCCTGTAGCGTGCTGTCCCCAAATGTTGGAAATCGTTATCGATTCAAATGGGCAGACCTCCGTCTATTCGAACCGGCCCAAGCTTCAAAAGGCATTTGAACAGGCTCTCTATCTCGAAAAGGCAAATCCATTTCCCGATGTCGATTCGGAACAATTCGTCGAACATCTTGGAGTGCGGTACGGCGACAATGAAGGTCAATCAGCAACATAAAACATAAAAAGGAGAATCAACATGAGCGCTGGCACGAGCATGGCAATGGAACGGTCGAATCAGAAACAAAACCGCAAGCCCGATTGGTCAAAATCTGAAATCGAGACACGCGGCGATTCTAACCGGGTCACCGTGCACTTCAACGACGGAACGATTCTCTACTGCTACGGCAACTTTTCACAGAAACGATGCGTGTAGGCGCTTGAACTGAAAGGAATGAATGATATGACCATGACAACCCTTAGCCCGGACCAACGCCAATCCCTGCTCGAAAAGGTTTTGGCCCTTCGGCAACTGACGCAGGAAACATCGATGAAGACGAATCGCTCTCAGACACAACTGCTCAACGATCTGTCTCCGGATGACTTGACATTTATATCCGTCGAGTTGAGACGGCACCGCGATAAGTACGGCTGGTAATCGATGTTTTAAGAAGTATGAACAGAAAGGAACAGAATCATGATAATCACACGCCCCAAGACTGAAAGACGATTGCCGCTAGAGATTGCCTGTCTCTGGTATATCTCCCAATGCACCACTGTCGGCGGACTATTTCACTCCGCGGCATCCCACTTCACAAAAGTCATAAAAATAGAGGTACGCGCCGTTCAGCAAACGTTGCGAGACCTCGTCGCCCTCGGCTATCTCGAAGAGGTCGAACCGCGCCGTCGGGATGATCTGAACAAGTTCTGGATACCTGCTACCTATCGACTGCTGAAAAGCTGTGATTTATTGGACGGCGCACCCACGATCGATCTGCGCACTGATGCGCAGGTACTCCTACCTACGCACTGTAATGCGCAGGTCACCCTCCTATCTGCTAGTAATGCGCATAGCAAAACAAAGGACTTAGTACCTACCTGCGCACCCGTTCGCACAGTACCACTAGCTACTAGTAAGAGCGTATTAGATAGTACCGTTAGTATAGTTAAGGTAGTAGGTAGCAACGAGTATGGTGTTGGGGATGCGCAGGTCGATAGTCTACAAAATACCGTCCTGCCCCTACTCCAATTCAAAAAGTGCAAATCCCCTTCGTGCTGGAATGAGGCCGTACTTAACGACTTCTGCGGTGTCCACGACGGCACGCCGCCCGTAACGTTCAAACCCGAACCAATTGAACCTCTCTCCGCGTATCCCATAGGCAGTCGTCAGCCTCTGGATGGTTTTGACAATACGAGAATCCCGCTCTGCCCGTTCTGCACTGGCAGGGAAACAGTTGACTGGTGCGACCTCAACGGACGGAGACTCTTCGAAGAAACTTGCGGTGCTCCCGCCTGTATCACAGCCAATTTCAATCGCCGTAAAAAGGGCGAGGAAGCATTGAGTGAGAGTTGGGCGCAGGCTGAAGCCCGCAGAAAGCGTGAGTTCGAACGGCACGACGAACTTCAAGCGAAACGCGAATTGAATGCTCAAAATCCAGCCTTCGACGAAAACGGACGGCTGCGCCCCGGGCTGACTTATCCCGCGAGCGAGTTTGAAGAGGACTTGGTGCCTGACTGCCCTGGCTGCATAACAGAAGGGTGCGACTGGACTCCTGACGAAAAACAGGAAACGGTCAAGATTCACCTGACGTGTGGCAATCCCGCGTGCGACAAAATTCGGGCGAAGGTTCTTGAGGGACAGAAAGAGTTCGACGAAGCGATATCTGAGGACTTCACAGTGTCTGTCAGGGATGGAGGTGCCGCATGAGCGTTCCACTTGTACCAGCAGATGAACGTACATTCGTGGCGTGTTTTCGTAGAATGCAAGCGGCACGAAAGGCGATGCCTCAACCAACAGATTTCATCCGTCGCCCTCGGCGCAAGTCAGGCATCATCGGGATTGACCCACTGCCGTCCCTGCCACTAGTCGAGCAGCCGATCAAGCCATTGTCGATACTCACGATTGATTCTGATCTAGAAGAGCCTGAGGCGGTGGCGTTGGAGCCAGAAGTCGGGTTCGTGCCCGCGCTCGTGGCTGGGGAAGACGAGCCTGAGATTCCGAATGAGACGGACGAGGATTCCGAACCGGACGAACCGGGCGACTCTCAAGATGAGGTAGGTGTAGAGTGAACACCCCCCTTACAAAGTGGTACGAGCAGTCCCTCGCCCTCGTGCCCAAACACTATCGGCAAGAGTTACGGGAATATCTCGACCCGCTCGTCAAGCATTGCCGTGCGAAAACTCGGGCACGATATTGGATGTGGCTCCGTCAGCAACTCGCGAAGAACCAAGACTTAGCCGAGTTCTATTTTGAATACTTAAAAGAGTCATCCCTCCCGATTGAGTATGAAGAAGACCTCTTCCAGTACGAGATTCGCGGGGATACAGCCTTTATTGACCTCGGAAACGACCGAATCTGGAAAGTACCCGCTGATGATTTGATTTGGGCGAAGGCTATTTTCCCCATCAACGTTCGGGAAGTTCCTCCGCTTGAACCGCCTGAGAAGGCCGAGTTGCGGAATACGAAAGCGCGGTTGAAACAGAATCGTCTCGGATTTAACGAACGTCACCAGTTGGAGAAACGTCGGGATGTTCTTGAAGGCAAGATAAAATCGGGCGACATCACCACGATGCCGCGACGCTTCGGCATCTTCAAGAAGATAGACGGCGAATACGTCTCCGTTGCACGGCTCTACATCCGCGCAGGTCGTAACGAAACTGTTGACGCGCTGGACGGTGACCTTTTGAATTATGGGCTAGTTCCGACGGCGTCCGTCACCCAGCCGATCTATTTCAACAACACCGCGATTGTACCCGGGATAGCGAATCCACAGAACCCCGTGCGTGTTGACGGAGACGGATGTGTTCCTAACCTTTACATCGTGCAGTCCGCAGGCAACCCGTATACGACCCGACATGAAGTTCAAGAGAAGTTCGAACGCAAGATGTTGCCTGCGAAGTATGGGGATGATGGCTCTCTGTTAACGACCGTCGCAATGGACTCGGACGGCGAGATGGTGCAGGTTGAGGGCACCCCCGTCGCCGCAAACGCCGACTTGAGCAAACGAACAGGTGTTTACGGCAAGGTGCAGGATGCGGGGTGGTTCAAACCCCTATCTGTGGATGAGGCTGCCGAGATAGGACTTTCTGGGTTGGAAACGCCTGAATATCCGAAAGAGTCAGAAAAAACCGCCGAACTCTAAAAAAAGTCCCGCTCATCGGGTGTGCGTAGCCCAATAGGGGGGCAAGACAGGGAACGCTATCCCGCGCCCCGCTCGGGGCGGTAACGGTAAGTCCGCAGTATTTCGTACACAACATCAACATTGACCCACTCGCCCGTCGCTACCTCGCCGCGTGCCAGCGCGGGCGCAATATCCAACGGGAGGAAGCATGCTGCTACGCGATGCCAAGGGCAGGTTTACGAAACAGAATTCACGGCGTGCGTGGGTCGAGAATGCGACGGGCAACATCCGTCACGGTCATTGTCGAAAAATCAACGGTGTTCTAAAGCGGTCAAAAACGTACAACTCCTTTCACGCGATGCATACTCGACGGCACCCCGCATACGCCGATGTCAAAGTCTGTCGACGATGGTCGGGCAAGAACGGCTTTATCAATTTTCTCACGGACATGGGAACGCGCCCTCGTGGGCGAACGCTTGATAGAAAGAACCCTCGACTCGGTTATTACAAGGCGAACTGCCGCTGGTCGAACGGGCACGTTCAAGCGACGAATAAGAGAGAGTCAGGACGGGCAATCGCAATGCGGGCATGGAAATCTAGGCGGGCCAACGCGATGTAGGAGGAAATATGGGGACTGGATGGGGTACTGAAGTATCGGCGGGGGCGCAATCCATCCCAAGCAACCAGCCGTATGCGAAACCGAAGAAAATGTCTACGCGGCAGATTCTTCAGGCGAAACTATTTTGTCGAAACTGTCACGAGACTTTTTCGCCCGTTGAGTATTGCGCGGCGACTAAAGTCGTGTTGCTTCAGTGTGGGTGTCATCGGAGTCTTTGAAAGTTAGGAGGAAAGATGGAACTCAATCAGTCAGTAACCAAGCAAGATGTTTTGAAGATGGGACGCATTTTTTGCCCGCGGTGCAACGAGAGCAAGAAAATTATTGATGTGTCGGAAGACGCTCAGATAATCAAAGCGGAGTGTTTGCACTTCCGCCCGTTGAACGTGCCAGTCGCGGGCCCCGTGGGAATAATGAATGCATTATGAGCGTCCTAGTGTACGACACGTTTGAAGCGGCTCTTTTGGTGTATGACAATCGATGGCTTACTCAAGTTGACTACGACCAGAACGGCCAGAATACTTTTCACTTCGAAATGCAACCGTGGAGTTACGATGAGTTGCACGCCGCCTATATTAGCGATGAGGGTCAAGGCATCACGAACCTCCGCGAATACGCAAATGCGTTCAAGCGGGTTGAACGCCTCAAGGGATTGGCAAAACGGAGTCGTGACGGTAACTGGGTCGACAAGGCGTGGCAGAACGGACAACGAAATCGGGAGGAGGAGAAATGACATTCGACGCGGCAAGGTATCTCGACACTTTATCAATGAACGGTGGACGTTCAGAACTTACTACTGAGCAGAACGCGCAAGTGTGGGCGGAACTTCATCGCAGGATGGGCGAGACGCCTCAAGTCCTTGAGCCCACCCAAACGGAGGTCGCTAATGGGACGCCAGCGGCGTAGGCAGTCGACGGGATTATTTGAAGTTTTCCAGTGGCAGTTTGCCGCGGAGGAAGCCGCGAAGCATCCCGTTGTTGCTCCAAAGCCTCAACCGACCGCACAGGAACTTGCGGCCAAGCGAGCGCAAGCCACGACCGCGGCCTACGAAGCAGAGTATCGAAATCGCAAGGCGAAAGAAAATGCTGAGAGCAAAATCGCCCAAGAGCGGGGCGAAGTCGATTTCTTGTTGACGCATATGGGGGCAAGCAAGGACGAGAAGAGGCAACTACGGAATTGCCCACTCGCGGAAGTCCCTACGGCACTCTCTGATTTACGAAATGCGAAGGGTTCGCCAGAGATTAACGCTTTGTACGACCGAGTCGTATTACCGAGTTTACTGAAGTAGTTCAAGGAGGAATATGAAAACTAGAGACGAAAGAATCAGAGCGCAACGTCGCGCAAATGCCGCCGACATTGTCCTCGCTTTTAACAGGGCGCAATCGAATACGAATGCCGATCTTAACGAGGGTGATTCAGAGTTAGAGCGCCGCAAACGGCTTTACGAAGAGTGTAAACGCGAAGCCGCTGAAGATGAGCGTAAGGCGTTAGCACAGGCTCAAAGGGCTGAGGACGACCGACTCGGCATTACCCCTCTGAAGCAAGCCGATACGAACCTAAATGAGGCTCTTCGCAAACGTTGGGCACACTCGTTTGAGAGTATTGCCAAATTTGTAGCGTTTGATGAAAACGACCCTGCGGGTAACATCCTCGCGCATTCTTATTACGACAAATTTCACACGATGCCGCATGTCACGGAACCTGTTGACATTTCGGGTGAGGAAGCGCAAAAAGCGGCACTCAATTTTTTCGAATGGTTAGAACACGTTCAAGGCGTGGTGCTGAACGACGACAGCAAGTCAAAGATTATGCTGTATGTCGGCTTAGTAGCTTCCGTGGATAAGTTGATTGACCCTCGACTCTCTTCGTGCTGGAACGCCGCCTATGAGCGTCTCGCGAATGAATTGGAAGTTCTAAATGTAACTCGGACGAAGTCGCAAGTTGCACCCACGCCTGCGAGCGTCAACAAAATCACAAATGCGACTTCTCGCGAAGATGACAAGCGGATTGCAGACGACGACTTCGTTGACGAGACGGGCGGTTGGATTAGCGCGTGGGCAGAATCGGTCGAGAAGGGCTTCGGCATTCGCATGACGATTGACCAGAAGCGAAAGGCTCTCGACTACATTGTCGACGTTCTAGATGGAAAGTGGAACCTCCATGAATCTTGGGACAAGGCGAGGATACACTTGGCGAATATCGGGGTGCTCGTATGTGCTGACGGTACGTTGCCGCTGACGGAGAAAGAAGTCATTTTAAGAAAATTAGACGGGCTCGACCTCGCGGTTCCATCGCAGCGTGCAGAATATCTGAAACTTGCGAACTACATCAACTACAACCAAGTTTAAAGATTCGGGGGATTTGCGGTGTCCGTGCCCCCGAACGAGGCTTCATCTCCTCGACATCAACACGGCCCGCCTCCTAAGATTTACGAAAGGAATTAAATTATGCCACAGCCAAGTCTGCTCGACCAAGTCGCCGCCGAATCGAACGCGACACCAACGGCACAAGCAACGCCAGCACCAACAGACGGAACACCATCGGCGTCTGCGGCTACACCTTCATTTGCGGCTGCGGCACCTACGTTGCCAACTTCGACTTCAGGCTCTTTATTGGATTCGGTCGCATCAGAGAGTGCAGCGACAACACCACAATCCGGTTCTGATACCGCCCACGATTTGACTGTGGCAGAATACGCGGCTCTTCCTAAAGACAAACAAAAAGAATATGACGAGCATATTCGCGCAGGGCGAAGTGTCTTTGACCCCGCCATCGGATTCGTTAAAGGTCTCGGAGAAAGTATAAACACTCTGAGCGGATTGGTAAGTCGCGTTTCCCCATCCCTTGTACGCCCACAGGATGTAAACGCGGTAAGAGCGGCGACGACTGCCACACCCGGTACTTTGCAACCTGTCGGAAAAGTTGGCGAGAGTATCGCGGAGTTCTTCCTTGGCGACGAAGCGTTGAAGGGGTTGAGTATCGCAGAGCGACTTGGATTAGCGAGCAAGGTTGCAAAACTCGCTGAATCGAATCCCATAATTGCGAGAATAGTTGGTCATGGACTGACCGCAGTTCGTGGTGGGACTGTTACGACGGCTCAACAGTTAGAGCACGGGACAACGCCGGGGGAAGCGTTAACGACGGGTGCTGAGGCAACGGCACTTGGTGCCGGGGCTGGTGCCGTTACCGAAGCTGTGACCCCTGCGGTCAGTCGCATTTTCGATTCCACAACAGGGGAGGCCGAATCTGTACCCGAACCGGGATTCGTGAAACAGGTCGTCGAGGGTAAGAATGTGAATCAACCCGGGGCACAAATAGCCGTTCGTAGCGGTGTGCGGGCGAGTACAGAAGCTGCAGGCACCGCAGACGAAGCCATGGCGGCACACATTGAGAACCAGCCTTTACTGAGCGGTAATCAGACTGTCGTAGACAAACCTCTGTCAGCTCTCAAAACTCAGGAACAAGCCGCCTACGACAAGATGGACGAGATTGCCGAGTTTGATGTAAAGGCAGAAAAGGCACAGTTGGCGAACGACAAATACAAACTCCAGCAGTTGGGTAACACGGACGCCGACATCACGCAGCGGGGCAACTTGATCGACTCCATTAACGATTCTGAAAGCCGTATCACTGAAGCAGAACAGAAAATGAAAGCTGCGAATATAGACCCGAGGACAGCGGACGCAATTCACCAGCAAAGGATGGCTGGTCAGGATTTCAAAAAGGTACTGGTCAAGAATACGAATCCCGACGGTAGCGTGAACGTAGATGGTCTGCTCAAGGATAGCAAGAACCTCCGATTCAACAAGTACGGGGATAGACTCGGACAGTTCATGGGCAATGATGCTGCAGAAACATACATGTCTGAGTTGCAGGAGATGCAGAAATTGGGGGCTCACGCCGTGAAAGCCCGATGGATCGCTGGCATTCTTGGGACTCTGGCCTTAGGCGGGAGCACCGTAGCCAAGATAGCCCACATTGGTGCGGCCTTGGTGCCTTAAGAGTTTGCCCACAGTCCGATCAGTTTGGAAACACAAAGCCTGCAGGCTATTGCACAAACGATTAGCAGAAATAGTGTCATGTTTGACCCTTTGTAGATCTGCCAGTCTGAAGTCACCCCTACGACCTTAATCCGGGCACTGCTGAGCCTGATGTGTATAGCGTTACGTGGAGAGAAGTTGAAATCTGCGATATTAACAAGACATCCCGATCAAGGCTTCTTTTCCCGTCTTAAACCGGGTCACAAGAAGTCCGATGGGAAAAAGCCCGTCTGCGGAGAAGCTTCTAAAAGGCGGCCACGAAATGCTTCCGGCAATAGGCCATACCGGAACGGTCAATTGGCCCCAGTCACATGGAGCCTCGTGCTGCGGGATGTTAGGGGTCACGGCACTATTTTCGGTGAGAACGTGAACGGTAAGAACCTGAATGGCCAAGTGGTCGAGGACAATCGTAATGACTTGCCCGTGTATAGCACTTTTAGCGATTTCCCCGTTGTGCCAGATGTGAGTACCGCTCTCCCAAAGTCCGATACCCGAAAATTGCCCAAGCCAAACAATGGTGCGCGGCGGGATTGCTGAGTTAAGCCGCAATTGCTCGCACTCGTCTTGAGTGTAGAAGTGGCCTTTGCTTTTAGGCGGCGGCGGTGCGGTGGTCTCGAATACCATGGCCGTTTTTACAGCCCAACGAGCAACAATGGTTTGCTGAGCTTTATGTAGGCAAAAAAGACCGCTGCCACTCAAGAGCCGTTCTATAGTTGGCTTGCTGGCAGTCTCTAAATCGCTCATCCATCCAGTGTTGCACGCGTTGCAAACGCTCCTGACTTTAAGGTTTTGAACATTGCAAAACCAGACAGGCGCGGACTTTCCCACAACCCGCCGAATCTCATCTTGGATGTTGATCTTTTGCAGAATCCAGTCAGGGATAACGTGCTCACGACTGTCCGCCGGGTTTCCGCAGAATTTGCACTTTCGCACTTTCCAAAGCGTAGCACGTTTCAACGTCAGGTAAATGATCCCCGTGATCTTCTATTAGAGCCGATAAACGAAGGCAAGAGTAATGCTGCACGACTGTTCTCCCTTGGTCAGGAGCAGTCGTGCACTTCGGCCAGAGGAGGAGAAATGAACATTCAGGAATTTGCAGTTGAGCACCGATTGAAGGCGCGAGTCGATTCTTGCGGCGAGAAGATTATCGAGGGTCGTCAGGGTCAGATTTACGAGTACGACAACGATATGCTCGGCGTCATGTTCGCCCCGCCGTCCAAAACCGACCCATTTGGTCGATGGTATCCAAAAGTCTGGAATCGGCTTCGGAATCTGGGTAAGTCACTAGGCATGGATTGCCGTCAAGATGGAAATTCCGAGGGCTGCTTGCTGTTTGACGGGAACAACCGGGCGCAAGTCAAACTTGCCCTCCAGAGTCGCCAAAGTTCGCACGAAGCGGGTTCTGAGCCCAGAGCGGGCTGCAGCGGGCGCGGCAAGGCTCGCGACCTATCGTCAGGAGCGTCTGGACGCAAGGAAAACCCCTTGTTTAAGCCTGTAATTTCGCCGAACAGCACCCTATGCGTGGTTCGGGCGCAGTTTTTCTCCTGAGTTTGTTTTTCAGGCACTTAAGCTGTCTATTACGTACACAGTAAGAACGCCCGAATCGGGCAGAAAAGGAATCAAAATGCCCGTAGGGATTCTTAGTAACGCAAATGCAGCCGCGGAAGTCGCGCCAATCGGTTCAGGACCGCAGGATACGTCTCAAGTTGGAGGAGATTATCAGAACGGGGCGTACGCCGTTGGTACCTTGCAGTCGCCGCCACAGCCGGGGGGATTGAATGTTGTCCGCGTGCAGCAACTGCCCGCGTTGACGAGAGTGCAACTCCCCCTCGCGAACAACCCGATGGTTGCTCAGAAGGGCCCACAGGAATATGCCGTCACGCTATCACTCTCGGGCACAGACACCTTGCAATTGTCGCCAGCATTCGCGAACAGCCAGAATGTTCCTACTGCACCTGTCAGTCCCTCCGTTCCGGCGTTTACGTACACGTGTCGCAACATTTATGTCGCAACCGTCTCTCCCTCAGGACTCGTCACGGGTCACAATCGTGGTGAGTGCACGATTTTAGTTTCAGCCATTCGCGGAGTGAATGCCACATTCGCAAGCGCGACCCCACCAGCAGGCTTGACGGGTTGTGAGATCGCGATGGAATTGGCAGTCAAGGTCGTAGCGTAATTTTAGAACTCTTCAGTGCATGTCGCCCGCACGGGGCAGGGAAACTCGCCCTTTTTTAGATGGAGGAAATCTATGGAACCGAACGCACCCCACGGCGTCATTTACGCGCCGAAAACGCAGCGAGAGATCGACAAGCACGAAAAGATGAATGCGGATCATCAAGCGTTAGTGCGAGCCCGACTTGGCGGCAAGCCCATGCCGACGAAAAATGAAGTTCGCAAGCCGCGGTACGCCACACCCTAAACGTAAAGTTCAAATTTCTCAGGACGTTGCCAGAACGTAAGGCCGTTAGTTTCCTAGAAGGATCAGGATCGTTATGCCCACTCCCTTTTGCCTCTGCTTCCAAAGTACTTATATTGGAAGCGTCAAACCGTTGTGAGCCGTGCATAAGACTTGGAGAGAGAATACCGAACCGAATCGATTGAGTAGTTCGTCTACGACGTACACGCTGAAAGAGGAGAACCTATGGCAGAAGAAATCGACCAGAATCTTGAAGAGCTTGAAGTTCAGCCCGACGCGAAACCGGGCGATTCGAAACCAAATAAGAGGCTGAAAAGCCGTTCGGGGAAATTACAAATTCAAGAATGCATCAACGAGTTAACGGCGATGTCAAAAGATACATCGATCCGTGGGCCAAAGAGAATCGATGCTCTCCTCCAGAAGTCGGCTTTGGTTACGGAGATGGCTCGACTACAAGCGGCTGAGGACTCGGACGCCGCGGCTCAGGAACTTGACACTCTCAAGGCGCAACGCGCTGAAGACGAAACTACGATAAATCAGTTACAGAATGAACTCGCCCAGTGGAAACAAAAAGCTTCCGAACGGTTAGTCGAACGAGTACCCGATCCGCGTTTGGCAGAACAGATTTCCGCTAGCCTACAACAGACGAACCTCCTCATCAACACAGGTCAGGCTGTTAAGCAAATCGTCTCGGAGCCTGACAAACTTCGAATAGCCGCCGTATTGTGTCGCCGTTCAGGTCGCGGTGCTCAATCTATGATTTCGGAGATGGGGGTGGATTTCGCTTCGATTTACATGGCGTCTCAAGAATCGTCCGAAACTTTGACCGCTCGAATAGACGCAGCTTCGCCGGAGGGTCAAAGAGGAGCAGCCGTTTTGGTCGCGAAATCGACATTGGCTGCAAGAGGGCAAGATTACGTGTACGTCGGCCCCCGGTCGACGAAGCCAGTCTACGCGGATGTGTTCTACGAACTTGATGGGAGATAAGGATTTGAAGGATTGTTAGAGAGGAGAAGACAATGGAAAATGAAAGCGCTATCACCCGGTTTGAACGGGCGTTCAACGACTATCTTGACGAAAACGGTGCGACATTTATCGACGCACAGAGATTGTTTAACGACTGTGCAAATCGCAGAGCCATGACTGAAAAGGCACGCCGGGACGCCGCCAACAGGGAGATCGAGAAACGGGCATTCGAAGAGCAGGACAGAATCGACGCTGAGAGGTCAGCCCACCTCGATTCGCTACGACAACAATATCGAGACGCGAGGTAACTTCTATGCCCTACGCGGATGATATAGACCTCGGAGGGAACGTGGTCGGAGTCGTAAACGTTCCACCGCCCCTCGTCCTCGGTGACCATCCCGAGTCCGATGTGCCCACGGTAAAGAAGCTAGCGGGCTCACGCAACCCAGTCGACGTTCAGCACTGGTCGGGTGAGCCCGATTACGTCCTCACGCTGACCGCGGGCGTTAAACTTAGCCGCCGGAATCTTTCGGATTGCATCGCGGAGTGGAGAGTCGCGCATCCGATAATCAATCGCATTCGCGTTTACGTCGGCAATCACCCGTTGGTTAATCTCCCCATTCACGTTTTAAAATCGCTCGGCTTCGAGCGTATGTCGCTTGAACGCTGCTGGGAACGCGACATGAGACCCAAGCCCCCGGCTCCGAGGCCTGAGCCGAAGGTCGAGACGAAGCCTGAACGCGAGTGGGACGCGTGGAGAGAAGAGTTACGCCTCATAAAAGAGCGTCAGGTGTTCTGCTCGCGTAATGGGATAAGGTTTCTGCAACCTGATCTTGAAAAAATCGAATGGTTGGAGTCGAAGATTGCTGAAGATAAGGCGTGGCATGAAAGCTCTGCGCAGAAGCAACTGGATGATGCGATTGAATCCCTTCAGCGTGACATCGACAAGTTGCAGAAAGGGAAGTCGTCGTTGTAGCGAGCTTTTTCATTTCGCACTTGGACTTCGTCGCCCAGTTCTTCTCATTCTTTCGGAATCGAGAGGCTCTGAATGGGAGCTTTCAAAGCTTTTTCCAGTCGTATAGCTGCGTCGATTAGTTTGTCTTGCAGCTTGCCCCATTCGGCCTCCGTCTCGTCCCAGCCTCCGCTCAAGAACGTATAAATGCGACATGCTCGGCTCTCTTCTAATTCCTGCCAGTCGAGTTTGTCGCCGAAAGAAGTCTCGATTGTCTGCTTCTGTTGCTCTAGTGCTTTGAAAGCTGCGAGATTCTTTTCGCCTGAATTCTTACCGAGGTCGATATAACACTCAACTCGGGACTCGTCTCGCAAGAGAACGATACTAAGATTGAACCCAGCACGCCCGAGGGAGACCGCAATCCACTGGTCCTTGCTACCAGTTCTGTTTGCAAACAGAGGAGTTTTTGGCCGCGACCGCTCAATGAGTTGACGCCAGAAACGCCGAAGCATCGCATCTCGGCTTGTTTCCGCCAATCGGTTCTCCTGCTGCTGTGCCCGAATTTTCGTTTCGTATTCCTCTGCCTCAGGCAGTGGGATTAGCTGTTGAATATCCATGAGTACTTGCCCTTCGAGCTTGTACGGCTTGAGGCGAACGCACGTAATGTCCAGACCAGATTTGTTCAGCCACAAGACTGTCGTAGTCAGTTCTATCGAGAAATCAGCGGAGACCAGAATGATTCTGACCTCGGCAGACAGTCTCGCTTCTTCTGACGATTCGAATTCCAGAAAACTGAGAATCGCTGACCGGGCTCTCTCCAGTGAGTCCTCCCCTCCCAAACAATGTGCATGTGCTCCCACTAGCTGGTCGAAAGTCATGCTTGAGACCATCGCGGCGTAGCGCACCGCTTGCAACTCCATATGTCCGCCGTCCTCAGTTCGCTTCAGTTCCACTACCACCAAATGTGCATCTCTATGGAGACAGAGGAGGTCAATCCTGCGGCTGCTGTCCTCCCAATCTCCAAACTCCTCGTCTATCACCATCAGGTCGGGCGAGAGCACTGAGATGTTGGCTTTGAGTCGCCTTTGTAGGTCCTTCCTTTCCAGCAGCTTTTCGCGAGCGAAGGTCGTTTCCTCGACCTTTTCAATCGACAAGTCAGTAATGCGGAAGATAGCCATATGGCTGGGATGATACTCCAGCAGATTCATTGACGCCCGTCTTCGTGAGCAGATGTCGTGAGGGCCACGGCGTGAGTTAGCATCCGTCGCGAGGAGAGGCACACAAGACCCATTCAACTGAGACGCTAGTCCTGCACGCACCACACCTTCTGAGAGGAATTACACTGCGGTGCCCAGCCGCCGCTAACGGCGGTCTTCCACGGCAGAACTTGCGGCAAGGTATTGGTTGTGGCACTGGCTGGATAAATCAAATCGTCCCAGTGTGGATTTAGGTAGACGGCACTTCCACGCTGCGAACTGGCGTTAGAGGTCCAGCCTGTGCAACTAGCTGTTCCAGCTTGCAACTGCGGCAAACCGTCTGCTGCCATTCCGGTGCGTACCCAACCAGTAGCCTCTCCGCCAGAAGGCGGCCCTGAACCAGAATCCGTAAATGTAAATCCTAATGTAGGTTGGTATTTCAAACCGGACAAACTGTAAATCTCCCAAAGAGATGCCATGTGATACCCGGGCGTTTTCTGACATTCTTGTATCGCTGCGTTTCCTTGGACTGCGTTCTTCGTGAGAAAGAAGCCCCGAGTCTGGGCGACCGCAGCACCGGCGAAGCACAACAAGCTGCATATTCCTACCGAAAGCGACCGTTTCATTGGACCTCCCTCCAGAGTAGTGAATTGGAATTTCAGTTTGTGCAGGTGCCGCCTGCAATCGGGAGATTGCCTACTTCGCTCCGTTCTTCGCACTGCTACTGCTACTGCCTTTCACAAGTGGCTTCAAGTTGTACGAAAACGAAAACCCTAAACCCGTGTAGTACGTCCAACCGATTGGTGCCTTACTGAGACTGGTCGCCGTCAAGTCGCCTACAGAGAAACCTCCCGTCAGCTTCTCATGCTGGCCGATGTGGAAGCCGGGGGAGAAATAAAAATCGTGCCAGCCGACGCTGATAGGCGATGCGAAAAATTCAACCTTGGCTGTGCTCAGGTTCGGATTGACTCCGATGCCCATCTGGGGCCCCAAGTTGAAGGTGCGAGAACCTGCAACGTACAGATTGACGAAACCAAAAGGGATAAATTGCGCACTGGGTGCGCCGGTAACGCCAATCGAGTTCTGCGTATTGACGACACCACCGGTGCCAACTCCAGTCTGAACCGTCTTGATGCCGTATGACTGTATGCCCGTGGTAGCCAATAGGAAACCTGCTGAGACCGCAACTCGCGGGGGAGTCTGGTATGTGATTTTTACGTTCTGAGTAGACTTGCGGTCAGTCCCTATCTTACAAGTAGCATCTATCGAAAGAATTTTGTTCTTCTGTGGGCTCAGCTCGTAAACGTTTGCGGCAGCCCCCTCATACAATGCTATAGGTCCACCCTTTGCAATCAAAGCCAAAATGTCGGGCACTGGGCTGTCGCTGCTCGGGCGGGTCACAGAAACCGTAGTCGATGTTGAGGAGCACAGATTGTCATACGAAGTTGTCAAGATAACTTTTTGTCCATTGGGGACCGTTAATTCCAGAGGTTCGCCAACGCAGTCTAAGCCAGCGAGCCCCGCAGGGGGGTTCCCTAGCATTACTTCTACAGATACTGCCTCTTTTGTGGGCTTAGGATTCCAAAATCCCCAAAAAATGTTGGGAGCGTCTTTCTTGGCATAGCAACCCAAGCTGCTTTGCGATTCTTTATCTTTCTTTTTCTCTGCGGCTCTCGTAGCTGCGCCCTTGTCGGTCGCCGGAATCTGTTCAGTTGGACTTTGCCCGATTCCGCAAACGCTGCTGAGGAAAAGGAAGGTGAGGACGAGCCATCGCATACAGTTACCCTCCAAGAGCTTATTTAATTGTTATTGTAGGGTTCGGCCCGATGTAGAGTCGCAGCCTACTGGCCGTCTTAGAGTCTGTCAATCAAAAATGTGGGCACAACGAAGGTTGTTCGGATGTTGTAACAAGCTCCCACATTTCCCCACGCGGGGCGTGATAAACTTCCGGTCCACCACCGATTGGAGGTTTCCCGCAATGTCTGGAGGAAAGGACGGACCAATTCCAGTCGCTATCATCGGTGCGGCAGGAGTTATAATCGCGGCCCTAATCGGAGTGTGGGCGACCAACAGAACCCATACTGACTCGCCAGCAATCCCGAATTCTGGAACTTCCCCGGCGGATATCGTGAAAGCCCGATTTGAAAACAGTTATTCACCCGTCGGTGGCTTCGTTGACTGCCCTTGCATTGCGTACACGAAAGACGAGAAGGGAATGACCGTTACGAACAACTGCTCGGGACCTGTGTCAATGATGTGCGTGAAGGATACTGACGCGACTGTTCCGCCGGGCTGGGACTTGATAGCTATTATTCCCGGTCGTAAATTTGCTCAAGTTCAATTACAAGCTAAGCACAGAGTGTTCTTCGATGCGGATGGGATGGTCAACAACAGAGGAGCATGCCAATTTTACTCTTGTCCGGGGACCAGCAATCAGCCACGAGCACTACGTTGTCAGGCGGGCGTTTTACAACCACCACCTGTGGCTGCTTGCTTTCAGAATTCTGGGTTAGTAGGACAACCGTGTACATGCCCCAATGGCGTGATTGGAATACTGACTCAATAGTGACTCCTCCTCGCGCTGCCCCCTTGTCCACCGAATGCCCGTCACAGGAGACCATGAAGCTCACAACCGGATATGCGCTACCATCGTCCTTTGTATCACTGTTTCGCACGCAGGAACAGAACGTGGGCAGTGCCAGCCGTCAACGACATTCTGACCGTCGCCGAGGTTGCCGAACCGCTAAAGTACAAGCCATCCTCGGTCTACAACCTCACGCGCCGTCGTGGTCGAGCACGGTATGACAACCCGATTCCCGCCCTGCGTCTACCGATGGGCGCGGTTCCGTCGGTCGTCCGTTCTCGCGTGGCTGAAGTCGCAAGAGACAACGAGCGCAGCGTAGGGTTCAGATTTCATTCACAATGACTCGGCTCCTCAGTTCGTACCCCGGCTCAATCTTCTGACCGAGCGTGCTCTTCTTCGTTTTTCCTATGGGATGAGTCGGTTTTTCGTTAAGATTGGCGTTTTCAGGGGGCAAGGAGTGTTCGGATGCCGCAGGAGGCAGTGCCGGGGCAATCGCCCGCAGTGGACGAGTTCGTCAAGAAGACCATCCAGCAATTCCGGGAGAAGCTGTTGGACCTCAGCAGCCGAAACCCGCTGGTGAATTTTCGTCACTCTGAACGGTCCCGCTCGCACATCCGTATTGTTGATGAAATTCCCGAAACGCTTTTCCAGCGGCTCTCTGCATCACGGCAGATGTCCTTCGGTCCACTGCCTTATCCAGAGCTAATCCCGCCCGATGAACAACCTCCGTTATTTGAAAGAGCATTCCGACACGCACAACGAACCGATGAAGTGTACAAATCAAAGTTCTGCGAACTCGGCCCAACTCCTTCCGAACGTCAACTGCAAAAATTAGAGCGGGAACTGCGCAATCGTGTTCGGGTACAAATTGGGCTGGAGCCTTATGAACCCACACTCGACCCCAAGAAACGCGCAGTCGAGGTTGGTATTCGTCCCGAGTATGACCTGCCAAAGCCCCCAAATAATGTTACAAGGCGGCACAACGAGCTGAAGTTGCAAACCCTATTCTTTCGAGAAGATTTGGATAGAAAGCTTGGGGCGCTCCGTGACTCTGCTCGTGTTCTGCTGCAAGATGCTGGACTCTCAGCCCTATATTGTGCGTTTGGCTTCCTCGAATACTACGAGAGAGAGGACAGCGACCAGAAGCGGCTGGCTCCCCTTGCGCTTTACCCGATTGAGCTTGAACGTGAACTTGTTGGTGGTGAATACCACTACTTCATTCGGGGACGCAGCGATGAAATCGAAATCAATGTGGCTCTTAAGGAATTGCTTCGGAGCCAGTACAACCTTGAATTACCGGACTGGGAGGAGAGTGAAGACGAGAAGGTAAACGCTCTCGCAACCTACATCGCCTCAGTGGAACGCATGGCGGCGAACCGGAACGACTGGGCGGTAAAGCGTTTCGTAACGGTCGGATTATTCACGTTTGCTAGGCTTGCGATGTACAAAGACCTAGACCCCGAGCGTTGGCCCGAGGAATCGCCACTCCACCGACAAGGCGTTCTTCGCACCCTCATTGCGGGTGCCGAAGTGCACGGGTCCGGCTATGCAACCGACTATGAAATTGACGACCCAAATCTCCCCGACGCACTCCTGATAACAGATGCGGACTCCTCCCAGCATAGCGCGGTCATTGATGTGCTCAAGGGTAAGAATATTGTCGTGCAAGGCCCACCCGGCACTGGAAAGTCTCAAACAATCACAAACATAATTGCTGCTGCGCTAGATGCCGGAAAATCCGTTCTGTTTGTCGCCGAAAAAATGGCTGCGCTTGAGGTTGTGCAGAAACGACTATGCGTGGCTGGCACAGACCCATTCTGTCTGGAACTGCATTCGAGCAAGACCTCCAAATCTGCTGTCAGTCAGAAACTTGCGGAAAGGCTTGAATACCGAAACGGCGCGGCCAATCACAATCTGGTGACTGGCAATATTGCAGCGCTGAAAAAGGCGCGAGCAGACCTGCTTTACTACGTCCGCGAATCTAACGGACTTGCGGGAGAAACAGGGTTCAAGGTGCGAGACGTGCTTCTCGGGACGGCAACCAGAGACAGAATTCGGGTTTCCTTGCCTACCCCTCTCGCATTGGCCCGCATGAGCGACGCCCTTCAGATAACTCCCCAGATGAGAGCGGAGATGCTGGATGCGGCAAAGAATCTGCAACAACAGACAGAACCCCTAAAGAAATTCGGTGCGACCAAGTGCCATCCTTGGGCGGGACTTCAAAATAGCGAAATAACGAGCTTGCAAATTGACCAGCTCATCGACGCTTTGAAGCTTTGGCAGAATTCACTTTCTCAGGTTTCGGCACGCGTCAGCTACATCGAGCAGAACACAGATAGCGTGCTCCCGGCCTTCATTAGCGGGCTAAACGCTCTCTGTGCCGATATCGAGCATCTCCCTTCTCCGCCCGAACACTTGGTTCAATCATTGTGGCCAAAGATGAAGTCTCCCGAAACTCGGAGAGATGTAGAAAGGCTCTACTCCACCTTAACTCGGCTTCTGAACAATCTCGCCAAATTGCAAACGTACACTGCCGAATCCGAAGGTGCTCTTCAGGTCACAAGCGCGGAACTTTTGGACTGTTTCGGAGTGCTACGGTCGCTTGACTTGTTGGCAGAAACAGTCGTGACTGCGCGGCAGATATTGAAAGGGTGGAAGCTCCTCTCTTATAAGGTCGAGGCTTGTGAGCCTTTTGCGACTGCACTGACGCGGGCGTTTGGTTTTGATAAGCCCACAATTGGGGCGGTTCGGGCCGCTTGCGCAGGACTGGAACAATTGAAGCTTCTTCCGCGAGACCTATGGCAGCATCGGTCTGATGAGGTCCTCGCCGATGAAAATGCTGCTTCGCTCCATGATGCCGCAACAAGGTGCTCTGCTCTCAGGGCACGAAGAGATACCCTCCGAACCGCGTGGGACTCCACACTGTTGCCCTCAAGTGCTGAGTTGAGGCAATACGTCGTGGCGCTGCGAACAGCGGGCTGGATTTCGAGGTTTACGAATCCTGATTGTAAGCGTGCCAAAAGGCTCGGCAAAGCCGCCGCCCGAAACGCGATTCCGAAGTCACGATTGGCAGAAGAGCTACTCCGATGCGCTCAATATCTGGACGACGAACAGTCGTTTCTTTCGGATGGGGTGGTTCAATCGGTCTGCGGGTCGCTGTACGTCGGCGTCGATACAGATTTCAGCCGCCTGCTGTCCCTGAGTGATTGGGCACAGACAGCGCAAGTTCGGCTTGCGGCACACGGTCAAGACGGGGTCGCAGTCCTGACAACGCTTTTTGCGGGAAGCCCGGCGAAGCTCCGAGAACTTTTGGCTCTCGAAGACCCGCGCACTGCCCAAGTTTTGACAGAGCTAGTCCTTCCAGAATGTAAAACAGCCTTCACCACGTTAGGCGAGGCACACGAACGGCTGGTTGCGAAGCACGAATCGTTGGATGCAGCACTTTCGCTCGTTTGCAAGGTAGGTATACGAGAATCATTCCCATTGTCTGCGGTTCAGGCGCTGGCTCAGTTGCGAGGTACCATTGAGCACGATGTCGAGGAAGCAAACGAGAGAGCACACTCGCTAGACATCCCACTTCCTGCGCAGAGGGATGTTCGTGGTGAGGCGCATGGCATCTCCGTTACTCTGGAATATGCGCACAGTGTCATCAACGCGAAGTACCCAAGTGGATTGGAGAACTTCCTCTTTTCCAATAGCTCCTATGTTCCGACTGTACGTTCGTTTTTCGCTGAATTGAAGTTGCGGTTGGAGGCGGCGGTCAATGCGTCCGACTTGGTTTTCGGGTTTGCGAAGATGGATGCCGAATTATGGTGCGGACAGGCGAACGTCAATGACTGTGACATTTCTAAGCTTGTCGGGCGGTGCACGTACGCAATCGATAACCCCGAGGCTTTGCACGACTATACCAACTTCCTGCTCGCTCAAGACTCAGCAGCCGATTGTGGCATAGGGCCAGTACTGTCGGCGTTTTCGGCGGCGGGAGAAGACTATCGAGACCTCGTGGGTGCTACGGATTTCGTGTTCTTTCGCTCCTGTGCGGAGAAGCTTTTACTGAACGACTCGCAACTGCGGAACCACTCGGGAACCAGCCACGAGCATCTACGCAAACAGTTTCAACGACTCGACCGGGAGTTTCTTGCCTTGCGGCGACAATTGCTCGCCAGCAAGCTTTGCGGCCGTTCAATACCAGAAGGCAATTCCATCGGGAGAGTTCGCGACCTAACTGAACTGGCACTCGTTCGGCAGATTGCTGGTCAAACCAGACCTCGAATCACGCTCCGGGAACTCTTCCAAAGGGCGGGTCGCGCAATTCAAGGGTTAAAGCCCTGTTGGATGATGAGTCCGATGTCCATAGCTCAATTTTTGGAGCCGGGGAAGCTTCACTTCGACCTCTTGCTCATGGACGAAGCTTCGCAGATACGTCCAGAAGAGGCATTAGGAGCAATAGCTCGTGCGGCCCAAGTTGTCATCGTCGGCGACCAGATGCAGTTGCCGCCAACCCCTTTCTTTCAGAAGCTTTCCACCGATAGCACGGATGATGACGAAGAAATCGAAGACACCAAGCAAGAGTCCGTGCTCGAAGCTGCGGCTTCGCGGTTCTTTCCGCCTCGCCGTTTGAAGTGGCACTATCGTTCTGAGCACGGCTCACTGATTAGCTTTTCAAACAAAGAGTTCTACAACAACGACCTGACAGTCTTTCCGTCGCCGTTCCACGAGCATCCCGAATATGGCGTATTTCTGACGCAAGTGGATGGTGTGTATTCTGCTGGGACGAACTCCAAGGAAGCCGATGCGGTTGTTCATGCTGCGGCGGATTTCATGGTGACCTACCCCAACCAGTCACTCGGCATAGTTGCCGTTAATAGCAAGCAAGCGGAATTGATTCGCGAGCAGTTGGACCATGTCTTTGCTTCCGAACCCGCAGCAGAAGCATATAGGGCCAAATGGGAAGCTGAGCTTGACTCGCTATTTGTGAAGAACCTAGAGAATGTTCAGGGAGACGAGCGCGACGTAATTTTTATTTCGACTGTCTACGGCAAAGATGACAAGGGGAACTTCTATCAGCGGTTTGGTCCAATTAACAGTCTGTACGGGCATCGCCGCTTGAACGTGCTGTTCACCCGTGCAAAGAAAAAGGTTGTTGTATTTACGTCGATGTCTCCCGAAGAAATTCAGGAGGAAAACAAACATTGGGGAGTCCGGGCACTGAAGGCGTACTTGCAATATGCGAAATTCGGCTATTCATTCCTGCAAGATGCCGGCCCTAAGGGTGACGTGTGCGATTCGGAGTTCGAGGAATGGGTACTTCAAGCACTACGGGCGAATGGCTTTGACGCAGTACCTCAATTCGGTTTCGCGGGCTATCGGATTGACCTTGCGGTAAAGCATCCGCGACAACCGGGAATTTTTCTGTGCGGCTTGGAATGCGACGGCGCAACGTATCACAGCGCTCGCTCGGTGCGCGAGCGCGACCGCCTGCGCCAAGAAGTCTTGGAAAAATTGGGCTGGAAGATCTACCGCATCTGGTCAACAGACTGGTTCCGCAACCCGGCGCTACAGACCAGCAACCTGCTCGATTATCTCAGGAAGCTGGTCGCTGATAAATCCAGCACAGCACTGTGAGCTTGGCCCAAGGGAATCATCAACATCCACCACCGAGGGCTGCTGTGTAAATTACCTCGGCGGTTTTGTATTTCGAGCTAGCGATGGAAGCGTGCTCAACTCTAATCACGAAATCTCTTGCATCGGGCACACCACCAATTACCGTCAATTCAACGACGGCAGAATAGTCAGACAATTGTCTTCTATCCGCGTAAGGGTAATCACTCATTGAGCGGAATGTCGCCGGACTTCGGGGATGTGGATAAGGGCGAGTGTTCCCTGTGTTCATATGTGCGAGCATAATGCGTCCCGCGTATTTACTGACCAGAGATGCCGAGTCGAGTTGTAGCACCGTGTGTTGTTTGCCGACGTATTCAGCCGCCGACATAAGTGTGTAGAGCCGTTCACGGTCTAACCAAAAGAAGAGCCGCTCGTTCAGAGTCCTATACCATTCTTCCGCAGAACATCCTTTTAAGCATCTTGCGAGATTCTTTGCCGACAGCGGCTTTTGGTCGCGGATGACCGCCCTTCCGTGCATTGGATGTGGAATCTCGACAGAAGCTCGGCGTTGCGTCGTCAGCAGCTCAGTTCGTCGCGGCTCAGGGACCTCAAAGAGGTCCAGCAGCGACTCCGTACTAAGAAGTCCATGTTTGGCGATGCTTGGCCACGCGCCAAAGGATGCCATGTGGTAAAGAACCGGATACCGCTTGCACAGTTCAATCGCAGTTATGCCCACGGTTCACCACGCTCGCCTGTCAATGATGCTCTTCCAGTGAAAGCGAGTCGAAATCAAAGACACCGGAGCAGCGGCAACGTGTTCGATTTCCTCCGTGAACCGGATTGTCGGTGGAGTTAACTGCTCAAATCGCCGGGCTTCACTGTTCGCCCTGTCGATGTAATCAGCGAAGGTCAGGGCAATGTCAGTCGGCGCGTTCAACAAAGCAGCTCGTCGAAGCTGGACCCAATCGAACTCCCCCACTCGCCGCTGCTTCTGTGACACAGAACCCATTTCCACCGTTTGCAATTCTTCTAACGGAATTCCTGAGCGTTCGCTGATGTCCTGCCATGAGAGTTCACCCTTTAGAGGCCCAGAGGTACTCCCAGCGGGGCTCTTGACTCTAATCACATAGCTACGGCACACCATAACGACCTTGCGGACTCGCGTTGGCGAAATGCCAGCCTCAGCGAGACATCCAGCGACAGTTGTATCCCTCGACGTGACGTACGGATAAATGCCGTGATAGATGCTTAGGCCTGAACCCTGTGTTCCCTCGACCAGTATGCGACGCTTCTTTGCGAACGCCTCTTCTAATTCATCTGCAATCGGTCGGCAAAACGGCGCTAACCGGGCATCATCACGTGCGAGTGTGTGTTTCGCCTTGACTCGGTCAGTTATCCTTCGGGCGGCTGCTGCACCCACGCCCTGCCCAGTCGAGCCGATAGCCTCGACCAGCTTGGCCTCACTTGCCTTGTCTTGTTTCGTGATGACCATTGCTTGCGGGTCGATGGAAAGGCGGCTCGCGTCAACGTCACAATCTGCTGTTTCCTTCATCAGCGTGTCGACATCTATTACAGCGCCGGGACCTATCAGCAACTTAGCGTTGCTAAACAGAGTCCCTGATGGAAGCTGCCGATGCGTATAAGGTTCTGGGTCCTGAAAGACTTTGTGTCCGGCGTTGGGACCGCCGACGCGCACAAGCACGTCATACTCGGGAGCTAAGAAAGAGCAGATGTGGCCCTTCCCTTCGCTACCGAACTGTCCGCCAACAACAACGTCGACCAACTGGTCTTGCTGCCGTCCGAACAAGCCCACGTGACTAGCGGCACGGACAAGAACATCGGAACTGTCACACCTATCCGTTGCGATGACGACATCCGCGATGCCTTCTAGGCGATTGATTCTCTTCTCGGTCTTACTGCCCGTGCGCACGGCATCGTATGAGGTGAGTTCGCGTTCTACGCTACCTTTACGATGCGCATAGCGTTTCGCTAGCTCGGAATCAGGAGCAGTGAGATGGATGTGGAATACTCGTGGTCCATAAGCACGTCGAACACCGTCTACCTGTTCGGGTTTGCGCACAGCGTCGACAGCGACAATGGACTCTTCTAAGTCACGTTCATTAATGAAACGAGTGACCTCATCCCTAATCCACAACCCGTGGGTCTTTCGGTCGAGTTCATCGCCAAGGCGTTGAAGCTCTCGTCGTTCACTCGCAGCACGCGGAAATCTACGCTGGATAATTTCTTTGGTCTTCAGAACGCGAACACCAAAATGGTCGGAGAGTCCCTTCGAGAGAGTCGATTTGCCAGAAGCTACCGCTCCCGAAATAAGGATTATCTGTACTTGCATGGTTTCATTGAACCGCGTTGCTAAAGAGGTCGCCTTGCCGATTTGACGGAAGCGGACTTCCCGGCAACTCGTAGACGGTCACGCGAATACCCCAAGTACAAAATTCTTCGGCGATAAGGTTAGAGATAAGCCCCCAAGACCCACCAGCTTCCCCTGCCCCGATTTTAGGCATGTGGATAGAAGCGTTTCTCTGAATGGCAGCGTCACGCAATTGCCGCAAACAATCGCGCAATGCGCCGTACCTCAAGCGCGTCTGTGGGGAAGCCCCGTATCCTCGCTGCGCAACCATCTGAAAGACAGAGACTCGGTCCTCAACACGCGACAAGAAGGTCAGTCCGAGCTTAGACCCTCGTGTCTGCTCGAACGCTTCTTTGAAAGCCTTTTGCGCTTGTGGCCATTTCGTTTGCAAAGCTTTCCCAAAACCCGCGCCCCAATTTGGCGTTTGGTCATTCACAACGTGAGCGATTATCTTGTCGCCTTCTCCACGCGGTTGCAATGCATCGCCGCGTACGAGATGTATCGGAGAGTCTTCCCGAACGTCTTCGCCGATTGGTTTTACCAGTCCAACTACTCGGGGGAGTATCCGACCCGGATAGGGCGATACGCCCACCATTTCTACACTTAAGTTGCCTCTCTGCGCAGTCCACTCCTCTTGAGAGGAAGCTGTAAAGCCAATCGCAACGCACTCTTTCGCAGCGCTATTTGCTGGCAACAGTTCGCCACGCTTTAGTCCGACATCCCAGTTCTGCACCGCTTTAGCATATTCCAATCGGTATCGAGGTTCTACCTTTCCGCTTTCGTCGGCAACAGCAGCAAAGACGGCACATGGAGAAGAGGACAAGCCCGCAAGACGAAGCAATACAGCTTCCACCGACGCCTCGTACTTCAATCGAAGCTGCAAAGCTGTTTCAATGGACAGTCGAAAATTAGACAAGTCTTCTTTTATGCTTCCTATGGGGAGCAAGAATTCCGCAGCCGCCAAATTACAAAGCATTTCCAACTCATATGAGACTGGCGTCGTTTCGGCGTGGTAGAGCCGATTACGCACCTCCTGAGTGCAGTCTGAGAACAGAGTATGGGCTAGTTCGTGGCAGATTGAGAAACGTATCCGAGCCTTTGGACGGTTCGGGTTGTATTCGATTATGGGCGTGTCGTCGGGACCACAGATGGTACGCGCATCACGAACGTCGGTTCTTGGGACCACTGGAATTGAACGATGTTCCGCCAACTTTATCGGGTCGATTGGCAGTGTGAGCGTCCGCGCATCGAAGACCTCCAAAACGAGTGCTCTTGCCCTTTCAACAATGAGGTCGACGGGGTCACCATCTTCGGCGAGTGCTCGAACAGACGGATGCTTCCACCGGGAAGGGTCAGGAACGTGGAGGATGCGGTGCTCCACTTTACCTAGATACTTCCCTCTGACTCCCTGCGAAAAATCGTATCGGTCCTTCATTTCTTAGTGTTTTCCTGTTCGTACTGCCGCTGTTCGTATCGCTCAGCAGGTCTTCCATTAATGATGCGGATGCGCTCTTTACGGTCGCAGTGACAGACAACTAACAGTCGTCCCGCATCCGACCGCCCCATCGTAACGAAGCGCTCCTCTTCTTCAGAGTGCTCGTCGTCATCAATCGTAATCGAAAACGGGTCATCGAATACAGTCGATGCCTCCTCAAATGAGACACCGTGCCTTGCAAAGTTTGTCGCTGCTTTTGCGGGGTCCCACTCGAAGCCATCGTACATAAACTCTTGACATGCGACCTACATTCCGCGACGAAAGATTCTAGCACCAAGCAAATTTTGGCCCCGACCGCGAAGCGTCGCGGTCCCCCCATTAACGGAAGTCTGTGTGAGTCCTGAGCGGCCAACGCTCGTCAATCACCCTCATTATTTCCTCAGCCCAGCGGACGGCATCAGAGATTGCAGCGACCGTCGCAGGTACCCGCTTCCCGCCATCGTACTGGGCCAGTTTCCGAGCCGCCAGAATCGCAGCCATGACACCGATGACTCGTTTGCGACCCTCGTCCACGTCCCGAAGTTTACCACTTTCGCTTTCTATTCGCTATGGCAGAATCGAATCGTGAGCTTGTTCCCGTTTGGCGCTGGATTCGATATCGACGCAACACGCGAAGCGGGTCGCGTCTCCCGCCTTAAACTTCATCGCGTCTGCTCCCATTCGAGTCTCTAGTATAAGTGGTGTGCTACGCTTTCAGGCGGAGGCTCTATGGCCGACCTCGGCCTGTCGAATGGCCCATTCTGTACGAACGGTCTGAGTCTCGATACACCAATTTATCGAATCCACAAGCAGCGATTTTTGGCAGAACTCCTCGCGGGAAAGCTCCTTCTCCCGGCGACTCATCGATGGGATGACCCCTACGAAAATCTAATATCGTGGTGTGCATATGAAGTCGTCGGAGATGACAAAAAGATTAAGCAAATGTTTCTCGGAGGGGACAACCGATTTCCGGTTTTCGGCCAGTGCTGGAGCACGGTTTCCGAATCCGATGCACTCTGGCGGATTTATTCGGACGTGGATAAACATAGAGCCTTAGATGCATCTTTCTCCGCCAACGAGGGCGTCAACCTCCGCACAACCGCTCGAAAGCTCGTCAACGCATTGGCGAAAGGAATGGGCAACGGGAGCGCAGACAAATGCTTCGTCGGCGCGGTCAAGTATATGGAAGAGTCAGAGTTGCAGACCTATGTCGTCAACGCGGTCGGAACATACCGCGAAAAGGCTTTCGGCGAAACTACAGGACACGCTGACGCACTTCTCTTGAAGCGCAGCGCGTTTGCACACGAACACGAAGTCCGTTTGCTTTACGTCGATGCTGACCGAAAGTATGTCGGGAAAGAGTTCATCGAGGTTCCCACTGATGTCAATGCGGTCATCGAAGAAATAATTCTAGACCCGCGTGTCAGGGCGGGTGGAGGCGGGGAACAAAAGAGAACGGAATGGCTCAAAGAAAACGGGTTCAAAAACAAAATTGATGCGTCAAATCTCTATCTAAGAACGACGTTCCTAATTCCACTTTACACGCAGGACGACTTGAAGCAATCGAGTGACCCTGAAGGCCAGCAGGGGTAGTCTTTGAAGAATAGGCGATATATTTTCGGAAATTACCGTTTCTTCGGGCGGGCTGAGGGTTTCTGGTCTTTTTCGTGGCGGACATAGGACAGTCCACGCTTTAATTCAGCAGTCAAGTCCGTTGTCTCAGTCACAGCGTGAACTGGTTTGCCGGTTTCGCGACCGAGCCACGTATTGAGGTCATCGACAGTCGTGGAGACGAATCGACCTTCCTTATGAGCAGGCATACCCTCGTTCGCCCATCGTTGCACCACCGATTGCGACTCTCCGAGGAATTCAGAAATCTGTCCCCAGCCCTTCAGGACGACAGTCGCCGACTTTTTCGCAGGAGGTTTAGGCATCAGAAGAGGCTCGATTGTACCGTCGGTGCGAGTTCGATAGGCGTTGAGCATTCAGCATCATCGTTCGTGACGTTGTTGACACGAGGGCCGACAGGATAGCTCCGCATCTGGGCAGCGGGATAGGGCTTCAGCATGTCGGTCACAGCCTCGACATTCGTCATCGCCGGGTCAAGCCACAGGTCATAGTCTCCGCGGTCAAGAATGACAGGCATTCGGTCGTGAACTGATGAGGTAACCGCGTTCGGCGATGTCGTCAGAATCGAAAACGATTTGACCCATTCGCCGTTCGGGTTCTTCCATCGCTCCCACAGCCCTGCAAACGCGAACAGTTGACCGTCGATGACCTCGAAGCAAAACGCTTGCTTCTGCCCGCCTGTCCGCCGCCATTCGTAAAATCCGTCTGCGGGGACGATGCACCGACGGGATTTCATCGCATCGCGAAATGTCGGGAGTGTCGCCGCTGTCTCTGACCGGGCGTTGATTTTTAGTGCGGCGTCCGACATGTCTTTTGCCCATATCGGTATCAATCCCCATCGCATCAGAGTAAGGGCACGCCGCGGCTCTTTCGGGTGCTGGCGAATGACAGGCGCGGGTTGAGTCGGTGCTATGTTGTAGCGAGGATTCCAGTCTTCTTCGGACTGGGCGTCAAAGTATTCCTCGATGAGTTGCTTTCGTCGAGACAGCCTGTAGCGCCCGCACACGAGACGATTATACGGCGGGAGTGTTCTGGCTGCTCTCTGGCGGCTGGCACTTGTGGCGGTCGAACTGCTCTTGCAGGTAGGCTTGAGCTTCGGAAGTTCTCGTCAGGTGTGTCAAAGGAACCTTGAATTCCCTGCCGCAATACTCGCAGACTGCGATGGCCGGAGTGGTACTGAGCCATTTGAGGACCCGGAGTCTCCGCTTAGGCATGCTGGGCATGCTGGTTAGGGTAGCAGACCCACGCCCGCGCCGCGTTTCAGCGATTGAACTGGAGCAGAGCCGAGTTGTTTCGCCTTGCCACTCGTATCGCGCTCAGAAGCCACGCTGTTCAACGCAGGGGAAATTTCTCGACCTCAGCACTCTCCCATTCATAGTCGGGGTCTTGGTTCCTCATCTTTGCTTGTTTTATAGCATTTCGGTCGTCGGCAACGTCCGTCTCTATTCTGACGACTCCGCGTCTCTTGTGTCTCACGACGACTTCAAATCGAAACTGAGGCTTTTGTCTGGGTTCAACTGACTGGGGCTGGGGCTGTGGTGATTCGGTGGTTTTCTTTTCAGCTTCGTGTCGGGCGTTTTCCCAAGGTGTCTTGCATAGAGGATGAAGATACCCAACTACCGCGTCATCGTCGTCGCGGACTTCTAGCGTTCCGAGCGCTGCTGTAGTCGCGACATTTTGCTTACACTGCAAACACGGTACGAGTTTCCCGTCAGTCTTCGTTTCCATTACGGCGGTAATCGTGTGCATCTCGACCTCCGTCTAAAGTCGCTTCTTCTTCTGTCTTGCTTACACTGATGAGGCTCGGACGCCGGAGCACCCACTCCACTTAATTTTGGGTGCCCCAGCCCAGTTTGTGTTCAGTTGTGAGTCAGCACTACGGAGCGTAGTGGACTGCGAATACATATTCTGAATTGTTTCCATCGTTTGTCCACGCCCACCAAGTGGCTGTATTGTCCCCGTGATATTCAAGGGGTATTGAATGCCCGGAACACGTGCTAGCCATACACTGATAGGTCCATGCACAGGTTGTTCCATGGCAGTCGTAGGTTATATACAAAATCGTACCCGGAGCTGTCAGGTCGGCTTTCAAAAGCACCCCATTGTCACCTGCTGGGACTACGGGCTTAACTATCGCGTTAGCCTTGTCAACGTGGACATAAGCTGGAGAATGGGGGCTTTCCGCAACTGGCACGGCCTTCGTGTTTAAGTTGCCGATGTTGTTCACCGCAGTTGGTTGAAGAGACTCGACGTTCGTAGCGGCAGCGGCCTTATTCGCGAGCATTGGAGACGCAGCGTGCGCACTCCCCTCTAGACGCAGAGCAAGTCCGCTAGCAGTGACTAAAACGAAAAGCAACGCGATAGTACCGTATCCTCTTTTCGGCATGGTTAACCTCCTGATTGGATTTAATTGAGGCCGTATATCCATTTGAGACCGTGCTCAAGCGATGGGCTGCTGCGTAACCATTGCCGAATGTCCCAGAATTTGGCCTTTACGCCACGGTCCGCCTGAGTACGTTTTGGTGAAAACAGTAGGTTGTATAGGCCCTGTCCAAAGGCACCCGAAGTGACGAACAAGGTTGCGGCAAGTAAGACGAGAGAGGCGAAGCGCATGAGGGCCTTGTCCACGCGGTGGATTGCAGCACCGCGCTCTTGCGCGGAGTCCCCTCAAGGCTGCATGGTGCGGGATTCTACGTCGAATCCGATTATCCGCTAAGGGAATCCTCGGCTTGTTCGGATTTTGTAACAAGATTTGTCGCAGAATGTTTGCGGCTCCGAGACCTGCTGTCCGCGCCCCGCAAGACAAGAAAGGGCTGGTTCGCAATCCAAGCCTGACGCTTAGAGTCGGTTTGCCGAGTGCTATTGACTTTGTAGGTGGACAGGAATCAAATTCTCCGTTGAGCACGCCTCCCCTACCGTGCCACGGCGGTTGCCAAGAACCCAAATGAGAAAATTGCTTACCCTTAACAAAGAGGGGAAGTTGTCCCTGCGAGCGGCTGATGGCGTCGAGACCGTCGTGCAACCCAGACGCCGGAATGTCCTACTCTTGATTGACACTTCGGGGAGCATGGCGGGACCAAAGATTGAGCAAGCCAAAAACGGGGCTGTAGACTTCGCGCATTCGGCAATTTCGAAAGCGTATGCAGCGGCACTTGCCATCTTTGCGGACCGTGCCGCGATGGTCTGCGACCCGACAATTGACGCTGCTCGTTTCGCAAGCAAGATTGCTCGCGTCGATATCGGTCTTGTTGGCGGTACGACTGACCTCGCTGCTGGTCTCGCGTTGGCTGCCAAGTTTATGGAACTTGCAGCAGTCGTTGTTGTGACAGACGGACAGAGCAATGACAAGGATGCCGCCCTTCATGTCGCTGCTGCATTGAAGAATCGGGCAATCGACATCATCTGCATTGGGACTGATGATGCTGACAAAGAGTTTCTCAAGCAGTTGGCAACTCGTTCAGACCTAGCAACACACGTCCTCTCCAAGAACTTGCGGTCTGCAATCACGGACGCGAGTCGATTCCTACCACAGGGCTGAGATGAGCGACGAAACCTATTACACTGTCCTTAACGTCAAAGAGACCGCGTCGGCTTCCGAAATAAAGACGGCGTATCACGACCTCATCAAGCAGGTTCATCCCGACACAATCACGAATCTCGCCCCATATCTGCGGAAGATAGCGGAGGACAGGGCGAAAGAGATTACCGAGGCGTACGGCGTTCTTTCCAATTCCAGCAAGCGTCAGGACTACGACAGACAGTTGGCGGCATACCGCCGACAGAGCGCACCTCAGGCACCTCCGACTCCGCAAGCGCCTCCAACTCCTCCTCCACAACAAACGTCGCGATGTTCGATTTGTGGACGGAGTGATGGCGGTCACTCTGCTGCCTGTGTCAATTATCGAACGTCACAAGCGTCAACTTCCTCCACTCGTCCTCAACCGAAGACGGTACGCAGGCTCGGATACAACTGGGCACCCGTCCTGCGCTGGTCGCGTGAGCATCCTTTCATCATCGGATTGGCCGTCATCTATTCCTCCATGTTCATCGCATCGTTTTTTTCTGGTGCCAAGACTCCGCAACCGAAGATTGAGCCGCAATTAGTTACGAACAAAGCCGCAGCAGACCCAGCGGGGCTGTATTCACAGCCGGTACCCGCACCGCCGCCGGGGTTCACAGTTGACGAGAAGAAGGCCCAGATTGATTTCTCGAAGTACGAGTCGCCGACTCCCTCGACCGGGGCGCACGCGCCAGCGCCAACCGTTTCGGTCACTGGTGCATACGTCGGCAGCGTTCACAACCAGACAGCTACCCTTAGTTCCACATTTACAGTCGTCATCAATCAAACGAAGAATGGAGTGCTCGACGGATGCATGAAGGTCCAGCCGCCACTCTATGGCAGCGGAGTTTTGCGTGGCAGCATTCGCGGCTCACAAGTCACCTTCGATGTCGCTGACATTACGTTTCGCGGTGACGCTTCCAAGGGTGGGATTGCTGGCTCGTACATCGTCACCCGGCAGGCTGGAAATCAGTTAGGCGATTTTCGTTTGTCCAAACAGACTGCGGGCAAGGAGACCTTCGGCTGTTCAGACGGAGCAGTCGTTGAATTCGAGGTTGCCGATACTTCACCGAAGCCAAAGCCCGCGGTAAAGATTCCGGCTGCGACATTTGCGGTCGTGAGCGGTAGGTACGGTGCGACGATTTATAAGAGGTGTGCATTCTTGCCGTTGGAGAACTATGGACGCTGCAATTACGGTCCCGAGGAAGTGGCCCAACTCAAACAAGGAGACCGGGTCCGTGTCCTCTCTTCATTAACGAGAGCGCAGAGTGGGGACGATATTTATAGGGTCAGGTCGCAACAGGGGTGGGAAGGCTGGGCTAGGGCGGAAGACCTTACTCTCGAAACCCAATAGTCACCACAGTTGGTGACTCTCATTGACCCGAATGAGTCTGCACCCAGCCGCGACGTAAGCGTCTTCTCCATATCCCGGTTGCAGTGGGGGATAGAGGCGCGATGTGGAAGTGACGGGCTGTGCGTCTCCCCCCGGATAGCAGGTGACCGTCAGTGATTTCAGCGTAATCGACGTTCCGTTATATACGTGAGATTGGTACGAGTCTTTGTTGGTGATTCGCACCCCGGCGAGGACAGCGGGGTCCGAAGTCCCCGAATCAAAATGGATGGCGAGGTAGCCAAGGACAAAGACGACCGGAACCGCAATCACTGCCGCCCATATCTTTGCGATGACGCGAGGCGATACGCCCAAGTGTCGCAACTCTTTGGTGATGAGGCGAGCCTCGCGGACTGCTAGTCTCGCCCCTCTGGTCTTCGACCGTCCCACGCCAGCAACCTCCAGTTGGATTCCAACTAAAACGCAGAAGCCTTCCCACCACAGAGTTCGACCGCGTGCTGCAAAGCTTTTGCGAATCTCTTTGCGTAGGCGGGGGTCGTGAAACCGAGCGTAGAGGAAGTCCAATCCTTGGGCGTTTGCTTCTTCTCAGGTTCGTCGCAGTAGGCTCCATTCCCCGAATCGCCGTTAGCGTTGGCATCTTTACACATTTCATCGAGGTTGTATTTCATGTGAGTCCGCACGCCCCAGAGTCCGTAATTTGACTTCCCACTCGACCCACTGCCCTCCTCGTGAATCTTCGGCTTCGCGTCCGTCGTCTTAAAGACGACAATCTTTCCCTGCGTATCCTCGCAATTCCACGGTTCCTCGGGCCCACTCGATGTCGCAACAGGTTCGCATGAATTCTTGATGCCAACAGATGTTGGGTCTATGTCCTTGAGGTCAAATGTATCAACAGCGCGATAGAGGAAGTACTTGCCCAGCAGAAACCCCATGTCGTTATCGTCCATCTCCACTTCGAATGTGACACGACAGCCGTCGTGAGAGAACCCTGCGATGCTCTCGCTGTGGTAAGGGTCAATTTGTTTGTCAGTCCAATCCTTGACGTAAGGTCGGGGAGTCGGGCGATGGGTGAATGTGGCATTGCCTTCGGACGGCTTGAGTGTGTTTGCCATCCAATCGAATGTCTCCGCCAGAGATGGACTGGGCGTTTGTGCCCGAAGCCGAGCTTGAGGTGTGAGCAATAAGCCCGTCGCGACGAAGGCAAATAGAACCAACTTCATGCGGGGCGGATTATACGCCGAATCGGAGCACTAGCAAGGGACGAACGTGTACTTGCATCATTCGGACTCGTGCTCTCAAACTCAACATGTGAGGCGATTTATTCATATCTGTCTGAATGTCAGAATCGTAGCCGCGGAGATTGGCGGGACATTGGGCTTCGTGTTTTTAATCGTCTTCGGTGCCGTTAAGGCTTGGCAGGAGTTTATCGTCAAGTTATTTCAGTAGGGCATGGGGACTTCGCTTGTGCTACGATTCCCGCCGATGAAAGTTCTGGGGATATCGATTGACCTAGAAGGCTGTGTTGTAGTGCGTGCGGAAGCGTACACGGCGGCGGAGGAGCGTTGGACGCTGCGGCTTGTAAGCGCCGCTCTCGTTGAAGAGGGATACAAAGTTCAACCTTCATCGACCCCAGCACCGACACCAACATCACCGACACCTTTACCCGTCCGAAGACGACGTTCCAATTGAAGGGGCTTTATCCCGGGATATTTACTACCCACGATTTTGTAACTCATTGATTCTACAATGCTGTGTCCTGCTCGGAGATTCTGCCAAGTGCTTGAAGATGCTCGGTACCCGTCACATTCGTAATCGGCAGGTCAGCGGTTCAAGTCCGCTCGTCGGCTCCATTCTAGGCCCCGCCGCCAAAGCCAGAATCCTCCGCTTCAAAAACCTTCCGCCATTCCGGCATACCCGGGTCTTCAAAACCACGTTTGACGTATTCACCAGGGTTGGCCCCGACAACTCGCTTCAACGCCTTACTGAACGCAGCGTCAGACTCGTAACCGACCGACCGACCGAGCAACGTCTATGAGCTTTTTGTCGCGCTGTTGTAGCAACTGCATCGCCTTCTGCATCCGCCACTCGGTTACATATTCCAGCGGTGTTTGTCCGAGTAGCTCCTTAAAACGGGCTGCGAATGCGGAGCGAGACATGCCCGCTGCTTCGGTCAGGGATTCGACCGTCCAGGGGTTTCGGCGTGTATGCGGCGAGCAAGGCGGCGTTGCGCTCATTCGCACGCACTTGGCTCAACGAACTGAAGGGCAGGAATATCCGGGTGAACGTGCTGAGCCCGGGGCCGATCGCCACACCGATGCAGGACCAAGTCCTCACCGAGGAGGGGAAGCGGATGTTCGAATCCGTGATCCCGCGGGGAAAGATGGGTCGTCCCGAGGAAATTGCGGCGGTCGCGCTGTTTCTTGCTTCGGACGATGCGAGCTTCGTGAACGGGGTGGAGTTGTCCGTCGACGGAGGCTTGTCGGCCATCTGAAATCGGCGGATCTCGGTGAGTGCATGATCGCCAAGGCACTCACCCAGATCCGATACCCCGTGCGACATCGGTCGTCTACCGCGGAGCTGAAGCGAGAATGTATATTACTCAACGGAAATAGGGAGAATCCGAGGTGCCCCTGACTAATGCCCTCTCGAGAAGAAGATTCCTGGAAGCGACGGCAGCGGCCGGCTGCCTGACTGCGGCCAGCTTTACCTTCGGTTTGTCGGACCAACCTGGAAAGTCCGACGCTTTCCGGCTAGTCAGCGAAACGGACCGCAGGCGGATTCTGGACGCCGGCGCCAGGTACGTTTCTCAAGCTCCGATTACCATCACGGCGTTCCCTGCCAAGCATAGCGCAGGTGGATTGCACGATTTCTATTCCCAAGCCGACTACTTCTGGCCTAACCCGAAGGATCCAAATGGGCCCTACATTAATCGTGACGGGCAGAGCAATCCGGAGAATTTCGATGAGCATCGCAAGGTGATGGTGGCGCTCTCCATTCAGATGCCCGCTCTGACCGCCGCCTGGCTGCTGACCGGCGACCGCCGCTATGGGCAGCAGGCCTGCGCTCACCTGCGCGCATGGTTTGTCTCTCCTGAAACGCGGATGAATCCGAACCTGCTGTACGCTCAAGCGGTTCAAGGGTCTTCGACGGGCCGCTCCTACGGCATCATCGATACGCTGCATCTGGTCGAGGTGGCCAGGGCTGCGAGCTTTCTGATGTCTGGCATGCTGAGTCCGCAAGAGGGCGCAGCGGTGAAGAATTGGTTCGCCAGTTATCTGGACTGGCTTTCTCACAGCGAGCGCGGAATGGAGGAACGCGATACTACGAACAACCACGCCTTCTGCTGGGCCCTGCAGGCTGCTGAGTTTGCCGGGTTGGCGGACGACGATGGCGCGCGCAAGGAGGTATACCAGCGCTATCGGGATATCTTGCTACCTAATCAGATGGATGCGAATGGATCGTTTCCTCGGGAACTGGCGCGTACCAAGCCATACAGCTATTCGATCTTCAACTTCGACGTGATGGCGGGACTCTGCCAGTCGCTCAAAGGGCTTGCTCCGGATCCGCCGACTTTCCGCCTTGCAGACGGGCGCGGGCTTTGCAAGGCAGCGGAGTTCATCTATCCGTACCTTAGAGACAAGACGACGTGGAAGTGGGCAAAAGACGTGGAGCATTTCGACGCCTTGCCTGTTCGCTCGCCCGGTCTACTGTTCTCGGGGATAGCCTGCCATGAGCGGAGATATGTTGATCTCTGGAAAGCGCTGGAGCCGGATCCCACCGACAAGGAGATCATCCGTAACTACCCTATCCGGCAGCTGCTTCTCTGGGTTTAGCGAGACAACAGATGAACCCGTACCGGGCACCAACGGCCAAAATAGATGCGCTCACGCTCACTTTCGCGAATTCGTAATGGGGCGGTCGGCGGTTCAAGTTCGCTCGTCGGCTCCAGCCTTCAATACTCCTCTCGACCATTTGAAATCAGTAACGACGGACTAGCAGCACATCTCCGGTCTTACGCAAGAATCCCGAATCAGCGTCAACCTTCGTAAAGTTATGCAAAGATTGTGGGAATCCTGGTTTCTTGCGCAACTCTCGGTTCATAATTCCGTTTATAGGTGTAGATAGAATCGCTTTTGAAAAGGAGATACCTATGCTCAAACAGTCCCTGCTCATTCTCGCCGCGGCAGGCCTTATTTCGATCGCGGCGCCCTTCGCCGGCGCTCAAGATTCCAACCAGCAACCCCCGCCCACGCAGGAGAACGGTGGACGGCATCACGGTCCGCCCGATCCTGCCAAGCGCACGGCCGAGCTGACCAAACGACTCAACCTCACCTCTGATCAGGAGCCTAAAGTGCTGGCTGCCCTGCAGTCGGAGCACTCGCAGATGGAGAGCTTGCACCAGGACAGTTCTCTTTCCCAAGAGGATCGCCACGCCAAGATGATGGATATCCGCAAGAGCACCGACGACCAGATACGCGGGCTGCTTGACGCCACGCAGCAGAAGAAGTGGGACGAAATGCAGGCCAGGCATGAAGGGATGCACAACGGCCACGGCGGTCCGCCCGAGGGCGGCGCACCACCTCAGCCGTAGCGATCTGCAAAACGAAGGCCGGTCGTTCTCTCGTTCTCTCGCGGTGACAATCCGGAGAAGCGGCCGGCTTTCACGTATCAATAATCCCGCGTCGCCTTCCACCACAGTTAAGATCCGGTCGATCGAGGGAATCGTGATCTTTTCCTTGGCACCGTCCGCCGTCACGCGCTTCCAAGTTCCCCGTCCTTTCTGGTACTGTTTTGGGTCCATCGGCTGATGGTTCCAGTACCATGTGATGGGCGTCACAGCCGCTGGCGGATTCGATTCTGTAGCATTCGCATTTGGCTGAAAGGCCAGCGATGATTCTTCACGGGGAAAGGACAACCGCGTGATTGTTGGAGTTCCTAAGGAAAGCTACCCGGGAGAGCGCCGGGTTGCGCTGGTTCCGGGAGTCATTCCTACGCTGGCAAAGGCAGGACTGGAAGTGGTTGTGGAATCGGGTGCCGGCGAGGGGTCGGGCTACCCTGATTCGAACTACATCGAGAAAGGTGGAAAAGTTCTTCCCGACAGGGCTGCCGTGTTCGGCACTGCTGACATTATTGTTCAGGTGCTTTGCTACGGCTCCAATGATGTGACCGGGAAGGCAGACCTTCCTCTGCTACGGCGCGATCAAGTGCTGATTGGATTTCTGCGACCCTTCGGTTCCGCCGAAGTCGTCCAGCAGATTGCAGCTGCCGGGGTCACCGCGTTTTCGGTCGAACTCGTACCACGCACCACGCGCGCGCAAAGCATGGATGCGCTTTCTTCGATGGGGACGATCTGCGGCTACAAAGCGGTGCTGCTGGCTGCTGAAACATCGATCCGAATCTTTCCGATGATGACGACGGCTGCAGGCACGATCACGCCGGCCCGCGTATTCGTCATCGGCGCTGGAGTTGCTGGACTGCAGGCTATCTCGACTGCGCGCCGGTTGGGCGCCGTGGCTTCGGCTTATGACATGCGCCCCGCCGCCAAAGAGCAGGTGCAGAGCCTCGGCGGACGATTCGTCGAGCTGCCTCTCGAAGCGCAAAACGCGCAGGACGCGCGCGGTTACGGCACCGCCCAGGACGAAACTTTCTACGCCCGGCAACGCGAACTCCTGACTCGGGTGGTGGCGGAGAGCGATGTGGTGATCACCGCCGCCGTAATCCCCGGCAAGAAATCGCCGGTGCTGATCACCGCCGACATGGTCAAAGGGATGGCGCCGGGTTCCGTGATTGTAGATCTAGCGTCTGAGCGTGGCGGCAACTGCGAACTTACCCGCACGGGAGAGACCGTGAAGGTCTACGACGTAACGATTATCGGCGCTATCAATCTGGCCAGCAGCGTTCCCTACCATGCCAGCCAGATGTACGCCCGCAATGTGGCCACGTTTCTTGCATACATAGTGAAGGACGGCAAGCTGCAGCTGAACCTGGAGGATGAAATTATCCGCGAGACCATGGTCACGCGCGGCGGCGAAATCGTAAACGCGCGAGTGCGCGAGTTTTTCAAGTTGCCCGCTTTGGTCCCGGCGGGAGCGAAGTAAGAGCTGAGAACTGGAGAGCACATGAGCGAGAACCTGATCGATGCATTGTTTATTTTTATGCTGGCTTGCTTCATTGGCTTCGAGGTCATCCGCCACGTTTCGCCCTTGTTGCATACTCCACTGATGTCGCTCACCAACGCACTCGACGCTATCGCCGTGGTGGGCGCGATTGTGATGGTGGGCGAGCGCAAAAGCACATTCGCGACTGTGCTGGGCACGATCGCTATCGTCGCCGCCACCAGCAACGTGGTAGGTGGATTCTTCATTACGGACCGCATGCTGAAGATGTTCAAGAGCAGCCGTCCGAGCGAGTAGGTACTGAGCGAAGTCTTACTGAGCAAGCCATGAACGAGCTCGCCGCAAGCCCGTACGTCATCGAAGCCGTCTATCTGATCGCCAGCGCTCTGTTTATTTTGTCGCTGAAGTGGATGAGTTCGCCGACTACTGCGCGTCACGGGATTTTGGCGGGCGAAATCGGCATGGTGCTGGCCATCGCGGGCACTCTGCTGCATCACGGCATCGTCGACTACAAGTGGATCGCCGTCGGGCTGGTGCTGGGCAGCGGCATCGGCATTCCACTCGGCATGGTGCATATGACAGCGGTCCCGCAGCGAACCGCACTCAGCCATGCTTTCGGAGCATTGTGCGTTACGCTGGTCGGCACGGCTGAGTTCTATCTTGGCACCCAGAACAACTCGAAGTTCGGATTGTCAGTCCTCTCCATGGAAGTGATCCTCGGGGGGCTGACTTTTACCGGAAGTTTGATGGCGGCAGGGAAGCTGCAGGAAATCCTGCCTCAGCGGCCTATCACTTACAAAGGACAGAATTTCGTTAACTTCTTGCTGATGGCTGTTGCCATCGGGAGCGCCGTTTACCTGGTCTTGCATCCAGAGGCGAAGCAATTCTTTCCGCTGATTGTCGGATTGTCGCTGATCTTCGGGATACTTCTGATCATTCCCATTGGCGGGGCCGATATGCCGACCGTCATCTCGCTGTTGAACGGCTACGCGGGATTGTCCGCGGCAGCCATGGGATTCGTGCTCCAGAACAAGCTGCTGATCATCGCCGGCGCACTCGATGGTTCTTCTGGCCTGATTCTTTCGGTCATCATGTCGAAGGCGATGAACCGGTCATTTACCAACGTGCTGTTTGGAGCATTCGGGCAGGTGCAGGTCGCGGCAGCCGGCGGCGCGGAAGTCAAACCCGTACACAGCGCTACAGCCGAAGAAGCAGCGGCGATTCTGGCTGCGGCGAACAAAGTGGTCATCGTCCCCGGGTATGGAATGGCCGTGGCCCAGGCGCAGCACAAGGTGCGCGAACTCTATGACATCCTGAGTAAAAAAGGAGTCGAAGTTCGCTTCGCCATCCATCCTGTCGCTGGACGCATGCCGGGGCACATGAACGTGCTGCTGGCCGAGGCTGATATTCCCTACGACCGCCTCATCGAGATGGATGAGATTAATGGCGACTTCCCGCAGACCGACGTGGCCCTCGTAATCGGCGCCAACGACGTTACTAACCCGGCCGCGCGCAGTGACGCTTCCAGCCCGATTTATGGCATGCCCATCCTCGATGTGGACAAGGCTCACACCGTGATGGTGATCAAACGCGGCATGAGTCCGGGGTTTGCCGGCATTGATAATCCGCTTTACTACCTTCCAAACACCCTGATGCTGTTCGGCGACGCCAAACAGTTCGTCGGAGCGATCGTTCGAGAACTCAGCGGCGGACACTAGAAAGAGCTGGCTGCCGGTCCTTATTTTGAGGTTACTTATGTAACCCTCCGGTACCATGTATCCAGTTACCCCAACCGATGGATCATCAATAATAGATATTCAAGTGAGCGGGTTCGCCCGGGCGGGACCAGTCTCTTTTCAATCACCTTCAAAGGAAGCTACGGCAGCAGTATGTCCACAGGGGCGCAGAAAGCAGTCGATGCAGCGCAAGAATCACCCGAAGCTTTAGCGCGCCTCGACGTAAAAGTTCTGGCCATGATCATGGCCCATGCACCTCTTCCCGAAATCCTGGAAGCCTTGTGCACAAACATCGAGAAGCAGCATAATGGATTGTTGTGCTCGGTTTTGCTTCTGGATGCCGACGGCAAGACCTTGCGCCACGGTGCCGGCCCTTCGTTGCCACGGGAATACACCCAGATTATTGATGGCATCCAGATCGGCGCCTGCGTCGGATCTTGTGGCACTGCCGCTTACCGACGCCTGCCAGTCATCGTCTCCGATATTGCCTCCGACCCTCTGTGGGCCGACTACCGCCATCTCGCGCTTCCTCATGGGCTGCGAGCTTGCTGGTCTACGCCGATCGCCTCGCAGGATGGCGGCATCCTGGGAACGTTTGCCGTGTACTATCGCGAGCCTCGAACGCCTGACGGAGAGCATCTACAACTCATCGCTCACGCCACTCATCTTGCTGCGGTCGCCCTGGAATGGGATCGAGCGCAAGCAGAACTCAAATCGGCGGAGAGCCGCTATCGCACGCTGGTGGAGCGCCTGCCCGCCGTCACTTACGTCGCCGAACTCGGGCCCTTAGGCCGCTGGCACTATGTGAGCCCGCAGATTGAGTCAATGCTCGGGTTCTCGCCCGCGGAGTGGCTCTCGAATTCCGCGAACTGGATAGATCGCATCCATGCCGAAGACCGGGACAGTGTTCTCGCAGTGGAAGAGACGTTCCAGAAAAACCGCGACCTGTTCCAAGCCGAGTACCGCATGTTCGCCCGCGACGGCAGGGTGCTTTGGTTTCGCGACGAGGCCGTCATGTTGCCCACGACAGAGGACCAGCCATGCCTCATGCAAGGGGTCATGTATGACATCACCGAGAGGAAACGTCTCGAAGATCAACTTCTGCATTCGCAGAAGATGGAGGCCGTGGGACTTCTGGCGGGAGGCGTCGCTCACGACTTCAACAATCTTCTCATGCTCATTCAGGCTCACAACGAGCGGCTGCGCCGCGCGCTTGCTACGGACGCGGCATCGCAAAAAGAATCCCTGGGAATTGAACATGCGGTGACTCGGGCGGCTAGCCTAACCGGCCGGTTGCTCGCCTTCAGCCGCAAACAGGTATTACAGCCCAAGGTCATGGACCTGAATGGAGTCCTGGCGGAAGTGGCGAAGATGTTGGAGCGCCTGATCGAAAAAAATATTGCCTTACGCGTAGTGCCCGCTGCGCAGCTTTGGCCGGTCAAGGCTGATCCAGGACAGATGGAGCAGCTGATCATGAACCTTGCGGTCAACGCCCGGGACGCGATGCCGCAGGGCGGACAGTTGGTCATTGAAACAAGGAACGCGGAAATAGGACACAACCATCCGCGGCTTCGCGATGGCGTGCTGCCCGGCCGCTACGTAACACTGATTGTCAGCGATACCGGTGTTGGAATGGATAGCGAAACCCAAGCCCACATGTTCGAGCCGTTTTTCACCACCAAAGAACCAGGGAAAGGCACGGGGTTGGGGCTGCCCATTGTCTATGGAGTGGTGAAGCAGACCGGCGGTTGGACCCACGTCGATAGTCAGCCGGGAAAAGGCACGACTTTCGAGATCTATCTTCCCTGTGCAGAAGAGGATCGGGCGGAAGAAGCGGAGACCAGGACGGCGCTGCAGGTTTCCCAGATACGAGAAGATCTCGCCGCTGCGCCCAGGGGTACGGAGACGGTTCTTCTGGTTGAAGATGAGACCGGTATTCGCGAGTTGGCTTGTGAATTTCTTCAGCGTCAGGGCTACAAGGTGCTGCACGGCATGGATGGTAACGAGGCTCTGCGAATTGCTGAGGGACATGAAGATCTGATCCACCTTCTGGTAACCGATATGGCCATGCCCAACGTCGGAGGTAAAGAGTTGGCGGACCGGCTGAGGAAGGTGCGTCCGCAAATCAAGGTTTTGTTCATGTCCGGCTATCCCGACCACGAAGCCCTGGGCGGCGCAGAGGTCGGCGTGCAAAACGCGGTCCTGCAGAAGCCCTTTTCCCTGGATACGCTGGCGCAAAAGGTGCGGACACTGCTCGACCAGAGCTAAGTCGTGAACTCAGGGCAGCATGGTATTCTAGTTAAGACCAGCTGCGTACCGTCTTGGCGGAAATTCCCCGCAGTCCTAAGAAGAGTTACTAACCAATCATGCTTTCAGTCAGTAATGTTTCCATGCGCTTCGGCGCCAAAATACTGTTTGACGAAGTCTCCACGGCGTTTACGCCGGGCAAGCGCTATGGCCTGACCGGGCCCAATGGCTCGGGCAAGTCGACGTTTATGAAGCTGCTCAGCGGCGAACTGGAGCCGCACAAAGGGACGGTTGTACGTCCGCGCAAGCTCGGGGTTTTGAGCCAGGACCAGTTTGCCTTCGACGCCTACACGGCGATCGATGCCGTCATCATGGGCAACAAGCGCCTGTGGGCAGCCATGCAGGAGCGCGACGCGATTTACGCGAAGCACGACATGACCGACGAAGACGGCATGCAGCTCGGCGAACTGGAAGGCATTGTCGGAGAAGAAGACGGCTACACGGCCGAGAGCGACGCCGCGATCTTACTGCAAGGGTTGGACATTCCGGACGAAGCGCATTCCCGCAAGATGAGCGAACTGCAAGGCGGACAGAAAGTCCGGGTGTTGCTGGCGCAGGCCTTGTTTGGGCATCCGCAGGCATTGCTGCTGGACGAGCCAACGAACAACCTGGATTTGGATTCGATCCATTGGCTGCAGGGATTTCTGAATGCGTACGACGGAGTCGTGATCGCGATCTCGCACGACCGGCACTTCCTCAACAGTATTTGCACGCACATCGCCGATATCGACTACGAGACCATCATCACCTACACCGGATCGTACGACGAGATGGTGCTGGCGAAGACGCAAGTCCGCTCGCAAATTGAATCGCAGAACGCGCAGCGCGAAAAAAAGATTTCGCAATTGAACGAGTTCATCGCGCGATTCTCCGCCGGCACGCGGTCAAGCCAGGTGCAGTCGCGGCGCAAGGAAGTGGAACGCCTGCAAGTTACGGAACTGGCCAAATCGAATATTGCGCGGCCTTACATCAAGTTCGAGCAGAAGCGGCCGTCGGGCAAGCACATTCTCGAGGTCGAACAACTGAGCAAGGCTTACGGCGACAAACAGGTCATTCGCGACTTCACGGCCAGCATCACGCGCGGAGAAAGAATCGCATTGATGGGGCGCAACGGAGCAGGGAAGACCACGCTGGTGAATGCACTGCTCGCGAATTCTCCGACTACGCCGGAAGCGGAGCTGCGCAAGACCAGCGGCTACGATGGGCCGTTCGTCGACTCTGGCAAAGTGATCTGGGGACACGAGGCTTCGATTGGATACTTCGCCCAGGACCACCGCAGCCTGATCGAAGGCGGCACGACGGTGCTGGAGTGGCTGCATCAGTGGAATCCCGCAGCGGTGAGCGAAGAAATCCGCGGCTTGCTGGGGCAGATGCTCTTTGCCCGCGACGAAGCCACGAAATCCACCAGCGTGCTTTCCGGCGGCGAGGCGGCGCGGCTGCTCTTCTGCAAGCTGATGCTGCAGAAACCAAATGTGCTTGTGCTCGATGAACCGACGAATCACCTGGATCTGGAGGCCATCAACGCGCTGAACATCTCCCTGCAGCGGTATCAGGGGACAGTGTTCCTGGTGTCGCACGATCACGACTTGATCGACGAGGTCGCGACTCGCATCTGGCACTTCGAGAGCGATCACAAGGTCACCGACTTCAAGGGGACTTATGAGGAGTACCAGGCTGCCGTGGTGGTTTAGGCGGTGTTTGCACCATTTCCGCTGCATGTAAATCAACCAGGTTCTCCTCAGATTTCCACAAGCGTTTGCTGTTGCGTTTACCGCCGCAAGTTGCAGATAATGACGGCGTAACCTTCTTGCGCGGTTCTGGCGCGAGAGCTTGCATAAAGTCGTGTACAGCCGAGCCGATTTACTTAGGATTCTTCATCTCACGCCGCGCCAGTTGGCCAACTGGGAGCGCGCGGAGTTGATTGCTGCCTCAACCACCTACTCTTTTTCCGACCTGCTGAAAGTCAAGAAAGTTCGTGACCTGTGCGCCATGAGAGTGCGGCCCGCGGTGATACGGCAATCGCTCGAGGCAATGCAGAAGCAGGCGTCGGGCATGGGAAATCCTTTGCTCGAGGCTGGAGCTTCGTCCACTAACAAGCATCGCGTCGCCTTCCGCCATGAAGGCAGGTTGCTCGAACCGATCGCGGGACAGTTCGTGATGGACTTTGCAACTCGGGAAAAAGTTGTAACCAGCACGCCGATTCCCACGCCGGATTCCACTCCGCAGGAGAACGATGCCGCCGTCTGGTTCGCCCGCGGGATCGCATTGGAAGAGGATCCGACGACCCAGACTGAGGCGTTGGCGGCCTATCTGAAAGTGCTAGAGTTCGAGTCCGGCCACGCCGCCGCGCACATCAATCTCGGAACGCTTTACTACAACCGGCAGGATTTCTCGCTTGCGGAGAAGCACTACCGCGCTGCCCTGCAGGCCGACCCTCGCTACGCGCTGGCCTATTTCGACCTGGGCAACGTTCTCGACGAGACGGGACGGGTACAAGAAGCCATCCAGACCTACAAGATGGCGATCCAGCTAGCTCCAACTTACGCCGACGCGCACTACAACCTCGCGCTCGCCTACGAAAAAACCCGCGAGCCGCGCAAGGCGCTGAAACACTGGCAGGCATACATCAAGCTCGACACCACGGGCCCTTGGTCCGTGCACGCGCGCAATCAGATTCAACGCATTCTGCAGGCGGACACTTTGAAGCTAGTGCATTCGCGGCGCAGCTGAGCGTTTCGCCCCTCCCAACCACTCTAACGGTGCTAGAATCCAAGGTCTGCTATTCCTCCATTTGAAGGTATTCGTATGCCTGAGACCACGCTGCAATCTGCTCTCCCCACGCCTCTGACCACGCTCACTGAGGACGAAATCCTCTTTCGAGATAACATCCGCCAGTTTGCCGACGAGAGACTTCGTCCGCTGGTGAAGGAGATGGACGAGAAAGGCATCTTCGACAAGGGTCTGATCCACGAATTCTTCCAGCTCGGACTGATGGGGATCGAAATCCCGGAGCAATTCGGTGGAGGCGGCGCCAAATTCTTTGAAGCAATCCTGGCTGTAGAGGAACTGTCGCGCGTCGACGCATCGGCCGGCGTGGTGGTCGACGTACAAAACACGCTGGTCAACAATGCCCTGCTGCGATGGGGTAATGCTGAGCAGAAGAAGCGCTATCTGCCGAAGATGGCGGCCGACACGGTCGGCGCCTATGCCTTGAGCGAGGCTGGATCGGGCTCTGACGCGTTTGCCCTGCAGACCCGCGCCGAACTCAAGGGTAGTGATTATGTTCTTAATGGGCGCAAGCTGTGGATCACTAACAGCAAAGAGGCCGGCTTGTTCGTGCTGTTCGCGACCATCGACCCCGCCGCGGGATACAAAGGCATCACAGCGTTCTTAGTAGAAAAAGACTTCCCTGGATTTAGCGTGGGCAAGAAAGAAGACAAGCTGGGAATTCGCGCTTCGTCGACCTGCGAACTGATTCTTGAGGACTGCCACGTGCCCAAAGGAAACGTGCTCGGCGAAACCGGCAAAGGCTACAAGATCGCGATCGAAACCCTCAACGAAGGCCGCATCGGCATTGGCGCGCAGATGATTGGTCTGGCGCGCGGGGCCTGGGAATTTGCCGCGAAATACACCCTGGAGCGGAAGCAATTTGGCAAGGCCATTGGGGAGTTTCAGGGCATCCAGTTCCAGATCGCGCAAATGGCCACCGAGATTGAAGCCGCGCGCCTCATGGTCTACAACGCGGCCCGCATGAAGGATGCCGGCGTGAACTTCGTGAAGGAAGCCGCGATGACCAAGCTCTTCGCCTCGCAAGTGGCCGAGCGCGTGACCTCGCTGGCTATTGAAATCTACGGCGGCTACGGGTTTACCAAAGATTATCCTGTTGAGAAATACTGGCGCGACGCCAAGATCGGCAAGATCTACGAAGGCACGTCCAACATGCAGCTGGCCACCATCGCCAAACTTTTGCTGGCTGGGAAATAAGGGCAGCACCTGGGCTCACCGCGGAGCCTGTCTGGCCCGAAACCCAGCATCTGGCGGTCGTTTCAGAGGCCAACGCTTCTTTGAGCAACGGCTACCCTGCTCATTATATGCATCGAATTGCACTTCGCACGCGGAACATCTACCGGGGAAACCAGTCTAAACCAAGTGGATTCAACCTCTTCCGGCCGTTCGCTCTATTGGCTGACAAGCTGCAATCTCCTCTATGCCTGCCTCTGTGAGGCCAGGCCGGGGTGCTACTTGACTACTTTGTTCGGTTCCACAGCGGTGATGCCGATCACAGTTCCGAACGCGGTTCCAAAAAAGAAACGAACCCTCGTGCCGCTGCTTACCGTGGTCTTCCTTCTTTCCTACGGTCTGATGACCATGCTTATCGTCGAACAAGGCTCGGTCATTCAATCGCAGCGCAATCTTATCAAGATCTTGATGACCGACAGCGCGGAACTGTGGACGATGAAAGGAAAGGCCGTCGTCGATCAGCAAACGGCCCGGACGAAAGCGCAGGGCCACGCGCTGGCTCCCTCGGCTCAAACTCCGTCAAGCCGTACTCCGTCAACCCAGACTCCGTCGACCCAGGCTCCGTCGACCCAGGCAGCACCGCAGCTCCGTGCCCAAGGCCATACCGGCAGAATCGGGAAGGCCCAGCCCCAGCATCCGCCCGTACCTGCTGCGGATTTGATAGATCAGCGTCGCGCTTTGCGAACGATTTAGTGCCCAGGTAAGCAGTAAGCGTCCTCGGACGCCTTTTGAAAAAATTCGAGACCGATGAAGGTTCTGACCCTAGCCTTGATGTTCAGTCTGACGGTTGCCAATCCAACACCGCCCGTGCGCCGCCCAGCGGGCCATCTGGAGCAGCATTCCAAGGGTGGACGCTGGTATTTTGCCGCCAACGGCCACGCGGTGTACTGCTATGGACCGGTGATGACCCTGCCTCAGGCGAATGGCGACCTGCAAAAAGTCGCCACCTTCTGCCGTGACGGCCAAACTGTCGTGCCGCTGAAGGACTAACTTTTTCTCCGCAAACCGCTTCGATGCGGAGCACACCGAGACCGCCGAGAAAACCAGCCCGGCGGTCTCTTTGTTTGCGCCGGTGGTTGTCACTCTCAGGACAATCCTCAGTGCGCCTAGTAAACTGATGTTTCATGCCGGAACTCCCTGAAGTTGAAACCATCGCCCGCGGACTGGCCAGCCGGGTTTCGGGCGACGTAATAGAATCGATCTGGCTCGGCCAGAAGCCGGAGCCGCTGAAGTCCCCGGCGCGGGAAATCGCTGCGGCGCTCGAGCACAGCCGCATCTCGACCGTGCGACGCATGGGTAAGCATATCGTCTTCGATCTCGAACACAATAGTGCACGTCCAAAAAAAGGCGGCTCCCCTCAAACCCAGTGGATCGTCCACCTGGGCATGACCGGACGCCTGCAGGTCTGCGAGCCACAGGCGGAGATTCTCAAGCACACGCACGCGATTCTGAAGCTCAAGTCAGGCAGGGAACTGCGCTTTGTCGATCCCCGCCGCTTTGGACGCCTGAGCGTTGCCCGCCCCGGCGGCTTCGAGGCGGGCGGCATTGAGCCGCTGGAAGCCGATCTCGATAGCTTCCTCCGCTTGTTTCGTGGCCGCAAGACGCCCATCAAGAGCGCGTTGCTGAACCAGAAACTGCTGCGCGGCGTGGGCAACATTTATGCCGATGAATCTCTGTTCCGCGCTGGAATTCGCCCCCGCCGCCGCGCCTCCACGATCACGCGGGACCAGATGGCCAAGCTGCTCGAGTCAGTGAAAGAGGTTCTCCGGGAGGCGATTGCCTTGGGCGGCTCGTCCATCTCCGATTATGTCGACTCCGACGGCCAAGAAGGCTTCTTCCAATTGCAGCATCGCGTCTACGGCCGCGAAGGCGAGTCCTGCCTGGTTTGCAAGACGCCCATCAAGCGTGTAGTGATTGCCGGTCGCAGCAGCCACTACTGCCCGAAATGCCAGAGGTGATGAGGCGATCGACCATTGTTGATCGATGATTGTTGATTGTCTTCCCGTCTTTCTCGAGGTGCCCAATCGTCAATCAACGATCATCAATCAACGATCATCAATCAAGAATGAGCGCTCTGCGCCGCAGTTCTGATAATCTTCTCCTCCATGCCTGATTTCTCCATCGGAGTCGACCTGGGCGGTACCAACCTGCGTATCGCCGCCGTCAGCGCCCCCGGAGAGATGCTCGAAAAGGTGACGCTCGGCACCAAACTCGCTCTGGGCCGCGACCACATCATCGACGAAATGTGCAGCGCCATTCAACGTCTATCCGGCAAGTACAAAGCGACAGGAGCGTTCCTCGGCGCTGGCATCGGCGTTCCCGGCCTCATCGACTTGCAAACCGGGATGATGCGAAAGGCGGTCAATCTTCCAGGCTGGGAAAACTATCCGGCACGCGCCGAAATCGAGCGCCGTCTGAGCGCCCGTGTGGTCCTCGAGAACGACGCGCGCGTTGCCGCTCTCGGCGAGCAGTGGCTGGGTGTAGCGCGTGGCGTCCCGAACATGGCCATGCTCACGTTGGGTACCGGAATCGGCGGCGGCATCGTGCTCGGGGAAAAAATCTGGCACGGCATGAATGGCATGGCGGGCGAGTTTGGGCACGTCACCGTCGAGCCGGAGGGCTATCCCTGCGCCTGCGGCAATCGGGGATGTGCCGAGCGGTACGCGTCAGCCAGCGCCCTCCTACGCATGGCTCGCGAGGCAGTTGCCAGCGGCCAGGCGCCATCGCTGGCGGGGGCCGCATCGGCGGATGCGGAGTTCGGTGCGAAGTCGATCTACAGCCTCGCGATCCAGGGAGATGAAGCAGCCCGCCGCATCTTCCGGACTTTCGGACGCTACCTTGGCATACTTCTCGCCGACCTGGTCAACGTTTTGAATCTTGAGATGTACGTCATCGGCGGAGGAGCGTCGAGTGCGTGGGATGCTTTCGCCCCCACAATGTTCGAAGAGCTGCGCCAGCGCTCGATAGTCTACGCGGCAACTGCCCCAACCGGTCCGTTGAGGGATTCCTCAAGAAAAGAAGAAGGTGCTTCAGCACAAACGGCGAGCCGTAGCGGGCAAGAAACCATCATCACACGCGCCGTGTTGGGAAGCGATGCGGGGTTGTATGGAGCCGCGCGTGTGGCAGTGACGGCAGTTTAGGATCATCGCGAGAACCACTGCACGAACGATTTCATTCGTTACCACTTAACACCTTTCGCCGGTTCGTTGTCGCATCGAGCCGGCGCGCCGCTTGCAGGAAAACCTGGTTCTGTTCCGGTGTTCCAATCGTCACGCGAATACAATTTGGCGCTCCCCAATGCCCAAGCGGACGCACCGCCACTCCTTCATCTTGCAAACGATTGGCGATGGGTGCGGCCTCTTCGCCAAGATCGCAGAACAGAAAATTTGCTGTGGTCGGTACCACCCGATAGCCCAGCGCCGACAGTCCCTGACCGAGCACTCGTGACTGCTGGGCGTTGTTCTCCACTACGCGCTGAATGTGGAGGTAGTCGTCGAGCGCCGCCGCCGCGGCTGCCTGCGCCACTGACGACACCGAAAACGTATTGCGCATGCGTGCGCAATAACCTAGCAATTCTGCAGGGCCCAAACCATAGCCCACGCGCAGTCCGGCAAGTCCGTGAGCTTTTGAAAAGGTTCGCAGCACCACGGCGCTCGCTCCCTGGCGAACATAGTCGAGCGAATTTGAATACTTAATCTTCCTAAGCACCGCGAAATGCAGCGCGAATTCGTAGTAAGCCTCATCCAGAACCGCGACTACATGCCCGGGAAGCCGCGCGAGAAATTGCTCCACGGCATCTGCCTCGACCATCGTCCCCGTAGGATTGTTGGGGTTCGCCAGGAACACGATGCGCGTATTTGAATCGATCGCGGCGAGAATTGCCTCCAGATCTAAGCTGTCGTCGCACATGGGCGTTTCGACCAGACGCCCACCCGCCGCCTGCACCGCCATCGAATAAACAATGAATGAGCGTTCGCTGGTCACCGCGTTCAGCCCGGGCGCGAGCAGAGTTTGGCAGAGCAGGCTCAACAACCCGGTCGAGCCTGCGGTCACCAGCACCTGCTCCGGCGGCAGCCCGTGGTGCATGGCCAGTTTCAAGCGCAGTGGGCTGCAATCGTCATCGGGATACGAGTTCGCTGTGGCTAGTGCGTTCCTCATGGCACCGAGCGCGCGCGCCGAGGGTCCAAAAGGATTTTCGTTGGAATCGAGTCTGATCAGCTTCGACCGGCGCTCCAGCGCCGCCGGCGTCGAACTGGGGAGGGTGGCTGCTCCCATGTTGCGGGCCGGCTTGGAGACGATATCAAAAAAACGGCTCATGCTTCGCCGCTCATCATGACACGGAAGTCTTTGCCCCCGCTACGGGTTTGTTGCAGATGGTGCGCAGGCGGTCGACTTCCTGCAAGGTCAAAGCGCGGAATTGCCCAGGCGGAACGTCGAGGGTGAGCGGCCCGTAGCGGACGCGCTTAATCTTCTCCACGTGATGTCCGACCTTTTCGAACATGCGCCGAATCTCCCGATTGCGGCCTTCAATCAAAGTGATTTCGTACCACGGATTCGTGGCTTCCTTAATCAGGCGAATCGCCGCGGGCGCGGTCCGTACGCGTCGGCCATCTTCAGTGGCAATCGAAACTCCTCCACGTAATTTCTCCAGCGCTTCGTTGCTCGGAGTACCCGCAACCTTCACGACGTAGGTCTTCGGCACCTGCGACGCGGCTTTCATCAACTTGTTCGCCAGCGCGCCGTCGTTGGTTAAGAGCAGCAGGCCCTCGCTCGCGTAATCCAGCCTTCCCACCGGATACACGCGCTTTTTCACGCCGCGAATCAGCTGCATCACCGTCGGCCGGTTTTCTGGATCGCTTACGGTAGTGACATACCCTTTGGGTTTATTCAGCAGCAAATAGATATGCTGTTGCGCACCCTGCAGCAACTTGCCATCGACCCGAATGTGATCGGTCTCCGGGTCCGCTTTGCTTCCTAGTTCCGTCACTACCGTTCCATTCACTTTCACGTGGCCGGCGCTGATGAGTTCCTCGGCCTTGCGCCGGGACGCAATGCCAGCGGCAGCAATAATTTTTTGCAGGCGTTCAGCAGGCATGTATGAGGGACTATTCTTTCTGAGCGGCGGACTCCGCGATCTCTTCCGCAGGAGGAGAATCCGTGTCTTGCGCTGGCGCCGCGTCTTCCGCCGAAATCAACTCTCCCTGAAATGATTCCGCCACCAGCTTCTCGAATTCTTCCATGCTCGGCAGTTCGTTGACGTCCTTCAGTCCGAAGCGCATCAGGAATTCTTTGGTCGTCTTGTACAGAATGGGACGCCCAATCACTTGCTTGCGGCCCGCCGTGGTGATCAGTTTGCGGTCGAGCAGGGTAGCAATCACGCCGCCTGAATCGACGCCGCGAATGTCGTTGATCTCCGGCACCGTAGCTGGCTGCTTATAAGCGATCACAGCCAGTGTTTCCAGCGCCGGCAGCGACAGCCGCACCGGCGGCTTCAAGCTTTTGGCGAAGCTGCGCACCATTTCGTGCTGCTCGGGCTTAGTCGACATGCGATAGCCACCGGCTACCTGCCGAATCTCGATGCCGTGTCCGGAACCGCCGTAGTCGGCAACCAGTTCTTCCAGTGCCGCCCGCACCCGCGACTTTACCTCAGCATCGTCCGCCGCGCCTCCGGCAATCGTCGATTCTCTGACTAGCTGCACCATCTGCTCGACAGTGATCGGCGTCTCCGCCGCATAAATGATGGCTTCGAGTTGAGGTCTTAAACCCATAGTGGCCAGTGGTCAGTGGCTAGTGGGCAGTAAACCGGCGGCTTTGACTGGCCACTGATCACTGGACACTTACCACTGTCCTTCTACCTCCAATCATCGCGCACTGCCGCCTGCTCGTTCATGATTGCGTCGAACCCAACATGTTTGCGCACTGCAATCTCACCGAACATCTGGTCCTGACGCACCTGAATCGCCTGCAGCCGCACCATCTCGAGCAACGCCAGAAACATACATACCAGCGCCTGCCGCGATGGCACGCGCATCAGGAGGTGCTTCAGTCGAATGGGCCTCGATTCCAGCTCCAGCCGCCGCCGCAGATAGTCAATCATCTGGCCCACTGTGACCGTTTCCTCGTCTACGTTGATGACCGGCCGGGTGCGCACTCGCTCGAGGATTTGCTGGAAGGTCTTGACCAGATCGATCACGTCCGCAGCCATCTCCGGCTCGGTGCCCTCTGCATCGACGAAATCTTTCAGCGACGGATTGCTGAGCACCGCATCTTCGATCTGCTGCTTTTGCAGAAGCATCTGCGCCGCCGACTTGAACTTTTCGTGCTCCAGCAGCCGGTTCACCAGTTCGGTGCGCGGATCTTCCAGCTCTTCTGCTTTTGCCGACGGATCCCGCGGCAGCAACATCTTCGACTTGATGTGAATCAGCACCGCGGCCATGTAAATAAAGTCGGCCGCGACATTCACATCCAGCTCGCGAATCTTCTCCACATAAGCCAGATACTGCGCCGTAATGCGGGCGATCGGTATGTCGTAGATGTCGATGTCCTGCTTGCGAATCAGATCAAGCAGCAAATCCAGCGGGCCTTCGTAAACGTCGGTCACCGAGACCGCAAAAGGAGAATCGCTTTCTTCCTTATTCGCCGCTCGTGAATCTGATTGCTTAATCGACACCGGCTGCGAACCAGCAACGAGCACATGCGAGACGGACTGCGGCATGTTGTCCTCGGACGTAATTATTCCGTGCTCCACTCTGCTTTCCATCTTTACCTGCCTAAATCCTACTTCGCATCATCCGCCCGCGGCGGCTCATACGCAAGTGACATTCCCATGGCATCTCGGACCCCTTCCAT